>Ga0299913_10002414_pt1 | contig 14725 bp, 14 predicted proteins | sample RVTome_9_FD_201360 | JGI IMG/M metagenome (GOLD analysis project Ga0299913, IMG submission 201360) | Soil microbial communities from uranium-contaminated site in the Upper Colorado River Basin, Wyoming, United States - RVT155D38 (version 2) ...
CCCGCCAGTTCAACCTGATGTTCAAGACCTTCGTGGGCCCGGTGGAGGACTCGGCCAACGTGGCCTACCTCCGACCGGAGACGGCGCAGGGGATCTTCACCAACTTCATGAACGTGCTGAACACCAGCCGGAAGAAGCCGCCGTTCGGGATCGCCCAGATCGGCAAGTCGTTCCGCAACGAGATCACCCCCGGCAACTTCGTCTTCCGCACCCGCGAGTTCGAGCAGATGGAGATGGAGTACTTCGTGCCGCCCGACGAGGGGCCGACGTGGTTCGAGTACTGGTGCAAGACCCGCTTCGACTGGTACGTCGAGCACGGCATCCCCGAAGCCAGCCTGCGGCTGCGGCCCCACGATCCCGACGAGCTGTCGCACTACTCGGCCGGGACCTCCGACATCGAGTTCCTCTACCCCTGGGGGTGGGGCGAGCTGGAGGGCATCGCCCAGCGCACCGACTTCGATCTGCGCCAGCACGCCGAGCACTCCGGGGAACGGCTCGAGTACTTCGACCAGGCCACCAGCGAGCGCTACGCGCCCTACGTGATCGAGCCTGCGGGCGGGGCCAACCGCACGATGATGGCCTTCCTCCTGGCCGCCTACGACGAGGAGGAGGTGCGGGGCGAGACCCGCACCGTGCTGCGGCTGCACCACCGCCTGGCGCCTTACAAGGTGGCGGTCCTGCCCCTCTCCAAGAAGGACACCCTGACGCCTGTCGCCCGCGACGTGCTGGCCGCGCTGCAGCCCCACTTCATGTGCGACTACGACGAGACCCAGGCGATCGGCCGCCGCTACCGCCGCCAGGACGAGATCGGCACGCCGTACTGCGTGACGGTCGACTTCGATTCGCTCGACGACAAGGCCGTGACCGTGCGCGAGCGCGACTCGATGGACCAGGACCGCATCCCCATCGACGGGTTGGTCGATCACCTCCGGGAGCGCTTGGCGTAGAGACATAGGCTCGGGCCCATGCCCTACGTCTTTGCCTTTGATCACAAGCACCGGCGCCCGCCGATGGAGATGAAGGATCTCCTCGGGGGCAAGGGCGCCAACCTGGCCGAGATGACGTCGGTGCTGGGTCTGCCGGTGCCGCCCGGCTTCACCATCTCCACCGAGGCGAGCCGGGAGTACATGAACGCCGGCGCGTGGCCCGCCGGCCTCGACGACGAGGTCGCCAAGCACGTCAAGAAGCTCGAGAAGACGATGGGCAAGCGCCTCGGCGACCCGGGCGACCCGCTGCTGGTGAGCGTGCGGTCGGGGGCCAAGTTCTCCATGCCCGGGATGATGGACACCGTCCTCAACCTGGGGCTGAACGACGAGTCGGTGGAGGGGCTGGCCAAGCAGACCAGCGACGAGCGCTTCGCCCTCGACTCCTACCGCCGGTTCATCCAGATGTACGGGAAGATCGTCCTCGACATCGATCCTCACGAGTTCGACGAGGCGTTCGAGAGCGCCAAGCGACTGGCGCGGAAGCAGAACGACGCCGACATCCCCGCCGGCGTGCTCGAGATGCTGATCGGCGTCTACAAGGAGATCGTCCAGGAGAAGAGCGGCAAGCCGTTCCCTCAGGACCCGGCCGAGCAACTGGGGGGCGCGATCACCGCCGTGTTCGAGTCGTGGAAGTCGCCGCGGGCGATCGCCTACCGACAGCGGGAGCACATCAGCCACGACCTCGGTACCGCCGTCAACGTCCAGACGATGGTGTTCGGCAACCGTGACGACAACAGCGGCACCGGCGTCGGCTTCACCCGAGACCCGGCCACCGGTGAGCAGGGCGCCTACGGCGACTTCCTCATCAACGCCCAAGGCGAGGACGTGGTGGCCGGGATCCGCAACACCCTCCCGCTCAGCGCGCTGCAGGACAAGTTCCCCAAGATCTACAAGGAGCTGCTCAAGATCTTCGAGCGGCTCGAGCGCCACTACCGCGACATGCTCGACACCGAGTTCACCATCGAGCAGGGCAAGCTCTGGATGCTGCAGACCCGGGTGGGCAAGCGCACCGGCGCGGCGGCCCTGCGCATGGCGGTCGAGATGACCAAGGACCGCAAGATCAAGCTGTCCAAGGACGAGGCGGTCCTCCGCATCACCGGCGAGCACCTCGACCAGGTGCTGCACCCGCAGTTCGAGCAGCACGACGACCGCTCGGTGATCGCCAAGGGCCTGGCCGCGTCGCCCGGCGCCGCGGTCGGCAAGGCCTACTTCACCGCCGACGCGGCGGCCGAGGCCCACGAACGGGGCGAGCAGGTCATCCTGGTCCGCCAGGAGACTTCCCCCGAGGACGTCCACGGCATGGCCGCATCCGAGGGCATCCTCACCTCCCGGGGTGGGCTCGTCTCCCACGCGGCAGTGGTGGCCCGGGGGTGGGGCAAGCCGGCCGTCTGCGGCGCCGAGGCGTTGAAGATCGGCAAGCACTCCTTCACGGTCGGCGACGTGGTCGTGAACGAGGGCGACGTCATCTCCATCGACGGCACCACGGGCGAGGTGATCCTCGGCGAGGTAGCCATGACCACCGGCCAGACGCCGCCCGAGTTCGACCAGCTGCTGAGCTGGGCCGACCAGATCAGGACCGGCACCGCCAAGGCCCGCGGCCTCAAGGTGCGGGCCAACGCCGACAACGGCCCCGACGCCAAGCGGGCCAGGGAGTACGGAGCCGAGGGCATCGGCCTGTGCCGCACCGAGCACATGTTCCTGGGCGACCGGCTCCCGGTCGTGCAGCGCATGATCCTGGCCGACACCCCCGAGGAGGAGGAGGCGGCGTTGGCCGAGCTGCTCGAGGTGCAGCGGGCCGACTTCGAAGAGGTGCTCGAAGCGATGGACGGGCTGCCGGTCACGATCCGGCTGCTCGACCCGCCGCTGCACGAGTTCCTCCCCGACATCGAAGAGATGATCCACCTCGACGCCACCGGCGACCTCGACGCGGCCGGCAAGGACCTGTTCGCGGCGGCCCGGTCGTGGCAGGAGCAGAACCCGATGCTCGGCACCCGCGGCGTCCGTCTCGGCATCCTCAAGGCCGGCCTCTACAAGATGCAGGTGCGCGCCCTCATGGAGGCGGCCGTGAACCGGGCCGAGGCCGGCGGCAAGCCGGTGGTCGAGATCATGATCCCGCTGATCGTCACCCGAGCCGAGCTGGCGCTGGTGCGCCGGTGGGTGGAGGAGGAGGTGGCCGACGTCCTCGGCCGGACCAAGAAGAGCATCGAGGTCCTCATCGGCACGATGATCGAGACGCCCCGGGCCGCCATCCGCGGCGACGACATCGCCGAGGTGGCCGACTTCTTCTCCTTCGGCACCAACGACCTGACCCAGATGGTGTTCGGGTTCTCGCGCGACGACGTCGAAGGCCGCCTCATGGCCCGCTACCTCGAGGAGGGACTGCTGCCCCGGAACCCGTTCGAGACCATCGACCACCGCGGCGTGGGCGAGCTGGTCAAGATGGGCTGCGAGCGGGGCCGCAAGGTCAAGCCCGACCTCAAGCTGGGCGTGTGCGGCGAGCACGGCGGCGATCCCGAGTCGATCGAGCTGTTCTACGAGGCGGGCCTCGACTACGTCTCGTGCTCGCCGTTCCGGGTGCCCATCGCCCGCCTGGCGGCCGCCCAATCCGTGCTCGGCGCCGGCGCGGGAGCCAGCGACACGCGGTAGCGACGGCGCCGAGTGGGGTAGGGGCCCCGCTCTGGCGAGGAGGCTGGGGTTGGGGCCCCAGCCGGGCGAGGAAGCGACGGCGCCGAGTGGGGTAGGGGCCCCGCTCTGGCGAGGAGGCTGGGGTTGGGGCCCCAGCCGGGCGAGGAAGCGCTGTCGCACCCCGCTGGTAGCGTCGCCCCATGGGCATCCTCGACGAGGACGTCGCCCGTGTCCGGGAAGCATCCGACATCGTGGCGGTCGCTTCGCAGCATCTGGCGCTGAAGCGGGTCGGTCGCCGCTACACCGGGCTGTGCCCGTTCCACGCCGAGAAGAGCCCGTCGTTCTCGGTCAACGCCGAAGAGGGGCTCTGGTACTGCTTTGGGTGCCAAGCGAAGGGCGACGTCATCACCCTCGTCCGCGAGCTGGAGCACCTCGACTTCGTCGGCGCCGTCGAGCAGCTCGCCGCCCGCGCAGGGATCCAGCTCCGCTACACGGACAAGAACGAGTCGAAGGACCGACAGCGCCGCGCCCGGCTGGTCGAGGCGATGGCCAAGGCGGTCGAGTGGTACCACGACCGGCTGCTCACGGGCGACGACGCCAAGCGGGCTCGGGGCTACCTCCGCAGCCGCGGCTACGACGGCGACGTCGTGCGCCAGTACAGGATGGGCTGGTCGCCCGACGAGTGGGATGCGCTGGCCAAGGCGCTGAAGCTGCCCGACGACGTGCTGCGCGACACAGGCCTCGGCTTCCTGAACCGGCGCAACCGCCAGCAGGACTCGTTCCGGGCCCGCATCCTGTTCCCGATCTTCGACGCCCAGGGCGAGCCGGTCGCCTTCGGCGGGCGCAAGCTGCCCGACGCCGAAGGACCGAAGTACAAGAACTCGCCCGAGACGCCGATCTACCACAAGAGCAAGGTCCTCTACGGGCTCAACTGGGCCAAGCAGGCGATCGTCGAGGCCAACGAGGCCATCCTGTGCGAGGGCTACACCGATGTCATCGGCTTCGGCCTGGCCGGCGTCCCGCGCGCCATCGCCACCTGCGGCACCGCCCTCACCGAGGACCACATCCGCACGCTGAAGCGCTTCGCGGCGCGGGTCGTCCTCGCCTTCGACGCCGACGCCGCCGGACAAGCCGCGGCCGACCGCATCTACGAGTGGGAGCGCACCTACGAGATCGACGTGGCGGTGGCCGCCCTCCCGACCGGCACCGACCCCGGCGACCTGGCCCGCAGCGATCCCGCCGCGCTGGCAGAGGCCGTCACCAAGGCCAAGCCGTTCCTGGGGTTCCGGGTCGACCGGGTGCTGTCGACCGCCGACCTCCGCTCGGCGGAGGGCCGGGCCCGCACCGCCGAGGCCGCCCTCGAGGTCATCCGGGAGCACCCGAGCGAGATCGTGCGGGGCGACTACGCCGGCCAGGTGGCGGCCCGCTGCAACCTGCCGGTCGAGCAGCTGGTGGCGATGGCCAACCGCCGCGGCACCAGCAAGCCCCACATCGAGGTCCGCTCGCCCCGCCGGGCGCGTGACAGCGCTGAGCTGGAGGCGCTGCGGGTGGCCATACACGAGCCCGAGCAGGTCAGGGCGCGGCTTCACGAGATCCTGTTCACCGACGATCTGAACCTGCGGGCCTACCGTGCGCTGGAGACGACGTCATCGCTCCACGAGGCCATCGACGCGGCAGGGCCCGAGGCTGGTGAGCTGCTGCAGCGGCTGGCGGTGGAGGAGTCCGACGCCGACGCCGACGACGTCGTCGCCCGCCTGCTCGAAGGGGCGGCCGGGCGGGCGGTGACCGAGCTCGAGGAGGAGGCTCGCTCTGCCGACGACCCGATTGGCTACACCCCGCTCATAGGTTGGCTGAAGCTCCGCAGTCAGGACCTGCGTGATCCGACGACCGCCGTCGGGGCCGCGGACCAGTTGCTACCCTGGCTCGTGGAACGGGCCCGGGAGGGGCGATGACGGAGGGCACACCGGCGCTGTCGCCCTGGGACGGTCTCCCAAGCGACGAGCTCGCCGGTCTGATCACCAAGGGCAAGGCGCAGGGCACGCTGGCCCTCGACGATGTCATGGCCGTCCTCAAGTCGGTGGAGCTGAGCGAGGACGTGATCAGCGGGGTGCGCGGCCTGCTCGCCGACCAGGGGATCGAGCTCGACGAGCAGGAGCCCGACATCGCCGCCGATCCGCTCCCCGCTCCCGAGCTCCACGCGGTGGTGGCGGCCGACGTGGCCATCGTCGAGGCCGAGGCGGCGCCGGCCAAGCCCAAGCGCATGCCGCGCGCACCGGTCGAGCGGGCCGACGCCCGCGGCGCGGGTGGCAGCTCTGATCCGGTCCGCATGTACCTGAAGGAGATCGGGCGGGTCCCGCTGCTGAGCGGCGCCGAGGAGGTGTCGCTGGCCAAGCGCATCGAGGCCGGGATGCTGGCGTCGGTGCAGCTGGCCGAGCTCGAGGCGGCCGCCCTGGAGGAGACGATCGACGTCGTCGAGCGGCGCAGGCTCGAGCGGCTGGTCGACGACGGTGAGAGCGCCAAGCGCACGCTGATCCAGGCCAACCTGCGCCTGGTCGTGTCGATCGCCAAGCGCTACGTGGGGCGGGGGATGCTGTTCCTCGACCTCATCCAGGAGGGCAACCTCGGCCTGATGCGGGCCGTCGAGAAGTTCGACTACACCAAGGGCTTCAAGTTCTCCACCTACGCGACGTGGTGGATCCGCCAGGCCATCACCCGGGCCATCGCCGACCAGGCCCGCACCATCCGCATCCCGGTGCACATGGTGGAGTCGATCAACAAGGTGATGCGGGTGCAGCGCCAGATGATCCAGGAGCTGGAGCGGGAGCCGACCATCGAGGAGCTGGCCGAGAAGGTCGGACTGTCACCTGAGCGGGTGCGCGACATCCATCGCATCAGCCAGGACCCGCTGTCGCTCAACTCGCCGGTGGGCGAGGAGGACGACAGCGACCTCGGCGACTTCATCGAGGACCAGCAGGCCGAGGCGCCGGCCGAGGCGGCCGCCCGCAGCATGCTCACCGACGCGGTGCTGGAGGCGCTGGGGGAGCTGAGCGAGCGGGAGCGGGCGGTGGTGCGGCTCCGGTTCGGCCTCGAGGACGGCCAGGCCCGCACCCTCGAGGAGGTCGGCAAGGAGTTCGGGGTGACCCGCGAGCGCATCCGCCAGATCGAGTCCAAGACGCTGGCGAAGCTCCGGCACCCCCAGCGCAGCCAGAAGCTGCGCGACTACCTCGACGGCGAATGACTTTGGGCGGTCACAGTCGGGTGGAAAGCGCCCGATCCTGACCGCACAAACGCCTGGGGACTACGTCGAGCGGGGGAAGGGCTCGTAGACCGGGCCGGTGCCGACGTCGCCGGGACCGGGGCCGGTGTGGCCGTTCTCCTCGACGTCGTCGTCACCCACGAGATCGCGGGCCCGCTCCACGCCGAGGTCGATGACCGCCCTGGCCTTCTCCGCGGCGGTGTCGTAGGCCTCGCTCTGCTTGGCCTTGGAGATCCACTGGTTGATCTGCTCGTACCGCTCACGCCCGGCCTTGGCGCCGAGGTAGTACCCCGCACCGAAGCCGATGGCCAGTCCCAGTCGGAATCGCATGCGCCAGGTCTACCCCCGGGGCGCTGCGAATGACACCGGTCCGCCCGAGAGGTGGCGCACCAGCCGCCCCCGGTCGTCGTCGCCGATCATCGAGAACGCCATCCGGACGTGATGGCGGCCGCCGACGATGAACGGATCGCCGACGACGTCGGCGATGGCGAGCACCGGCACCTCACCGGGCAGGGCCACGCTCACGAAAGCGCGGTCGCCGGCGGGGATGGGGGCGGCGGTGGCGAGGCGAACACCGGCGGCCGACAGATCGACGACGGTCGCCGCCTGCTCTGGGTGGTCCTGGCCGGCGCCGGTGCCGATGACCTGGATGGTGGCTGGGAAGCTGGCCGTCTGGCGGGCGATCTCCCGCCGCTCGGGGAGGCGGGGGAGACGGACCTGAAGGACGTCACGTCCGGGGGGCGCCTCGACGACGACGGCGTCGAGCCGGCTGCCCGCCTCGTCGTCCATGTGCAGGGCGAGGGGCATGCCCGGCCGAAGCTTGGTGGTCGTGGTGGGGTTGAGTGGCTCGAGGACGCCGGTCAGGCCGATCACGTCGAGGATGCGGAACGGCTCGGGCGGCTGCGGCGTCCGGCCGAGGCGGGGCTGTTCGACGTGGACGATGCGGCCGACGAGGCTGTGCAGGCGGTCCTCCATGGTCCGCCCATCGGCCTCGCCGGCATCCGAGTTGAGGCTGTGGTCAGCCCTCCTCGGCCCGCCGCTTCAGGCCCTGCGCCTCCATCTCGACGTAGCGCCGGATGAGACCGCCGAACAGCAGGCGGATGACCGGTGCCGCGAAGCCGGTCTGGCGCAGCACGAGCGTCACGGTCGACCCGCCTCCGGGGCGGGGTTCGATGCGGTGGTCGCCCACGGTGGTGACGCCGGGCGCCGAGTTCTGCCACTCGAAGGAGCGGCCCGGCTCCAGCGACGTCACCTCCATCTCGGCCGGCCGCAGCCGCGGTTGCTTGACCTGTGCCCGGCTGCCGACCGCGAGTGGCCCGTCGTCGAGGCGCTCGATGGTGGTCATCGACTCGGTCCACTCCGGCCACCGCTCGACGTCGGCCAGGATCGCCCAGACCCGGTCGGGATCGGCCTCGATGTCGATCTGCTGCTCGTACTGCATGTGTGTCAGCATGACTCGTGATCTCGGTCGACTATCGCACCCGGACCGACGCCGACATCGCCCCCGTCGACGCCGCCACCTTCTTCGGCGAGGAGCTCCCCTCGCTCATCGAGCGCAACGCCGAGCTGGCGGTGCCGGGCGCGAAGGAGCTGGCGCCCCGCTCGCTGGCGGTGGAGGTCGACCAGCAGGCGTGGACGCTGGCGCTCGACGGCGACCGTCTCACGGTGGCGCCCGGCGGCGACGACGCCCGTGCCCTCGTCGTCCTCGACGCGCAGGGGCTCACTGACCTGGTGCACGACGTGCGTACCCCGATGGGGTTCCTGGCCGGCGGCGACCTCGACATGCGCAAGGGCCGGCTGGAGCACTTCCTCGACTGGTGGGTCATCCTCCGCTCGGTGATCGACGAGCGGCCGGTGCACACCGCCGGGTCGGTCACCTTCGGCGACCTCGATCTCGCCCACAGCTTCCACCCCGATGACGACGACGACGAGATGGCCCACTTCCTCGGCGAGGCCGGGTTCCTGCACATCGCCGGCCTCTTCACCGAGGATGAGATGGCCGCGGTGTCGGCCGACATCGACGCCGCCGTCCCCAGCTACGCGTTGGACGACGGCCGCTCGTGGTGGGCTCGCACCGCGACGGGGGAGGACAGGCTGGTCCGCCTCCAGTACTTCCAGGAGCACTCGCCGACCACCGCTGCGCTGCTGCAGGACGAGCGCTTCCTGCGCATCGGCCGCCTCACCAGCGACGGCCACCGTAGCGACGGCAGCCACCGCGACGGCAACGCCATCGAGGCGCTCATCAAGCCGCTCGAGATCGTCCAGGGCATCTCCGACCTGCCGTGGCACAAGGACTGCAGCCTCGGGCGCCACTCCTACCGGTGCTGCTCGCTCACCGTCGGCATCTCGGTGACCGGCGCCGACGGGTCGTCGGGCCAGCTGCGGGTGGTGGCGGGATCGCACCGCGCCCTGATCCAGCCGGCTTTGGTGCGGCGGGGGCTCGACCTGCCCGAGGTCGATCTGCCCACCTCGACCGGCGACGTCACCGTGCACCTGAGCTGCACGCTGCACATGAGCCAGGCCCCGACCGAGCGGGAGCGGCGGGTGATGTACACCGGCTTTCGACTGCCCGACATCGCCTCCGACGGGGCCGGCAAGGAGAACGAGCGCCGGCTCAACGCCATCCGGGAGGCGGCCCACAAGAACGTGAGCCAGATCCCCGCGGTCAGCGCGGCAGGAGGTCCCGCAGCCGATCGATGACGGCGGCCCAGTGCTCGCGCTGGCGCTCCCGTTCCTCCGCGCTCGCCATCCGCTCCTGGTGGAAGCGCACCGAGGTCCCGCTCTGGTTGGGCCGGACGACGACCTGCAGGGTGGTGTCGTGGTCCCGCCCCTTCGGGGTCCAGATCAGCCGGAAGCGGTCGAGGGGGCGGCAGCTGCGGGTCTCGCCTTCGGTGCCGTCGTCGGGGTTGAGCCAGACGGCGCGGCCCTCGTCGCTCATCAGCAGCTGCCACGCCTCCTCGGGCGTGCACGGCAACGTGCGCGACACGCCGATCTCCCAGCCCGCGTCCTTGGTCAGGCCGACCGGCATCACCGCGCTCCCTGTTGGCGGTAGAGGTCGCGCAGGAGCAGCACCTCGCTCAGGTGGTGGATCACCTCGCGGTTGATGTGCAGCACCAGAGCAGCGTAGGGATACTCGGCGAACGGTCCCTCGGACGGACCGACGGCACGAGCCATGCCCTCCTCGTCCAGGGACGACACGCCCTTGACCCACCGCTGGTAGCCGTCGTCCAGCTGGGCGAGGGCGGTCGCCGCGTCGGGCGCCCATTCGGCGGTGGTGTAGTCGATCTGCGGGCCGTCGAAGTGGGAGGCGTTGCGCATCCCGAAGATGCCGACGATCACGTGCCCGAGCCGCCACGCGATGGTGGTCACCGGGGCCGGGTTCGGCTCCGGCATCACGAAGTCGGGCAGGTACACCTCGCCGTGCCGCCGGATGCTCCAGCACCCCTCGACCGGCTCCCAGAAGTACTCGTCGTCGGTGAGACCGTCGAGGCGGGGCCGGACGTGGTGGTCCCAGTGAAAGGTGAGCTGTTCGAGCAGCTGTGTGTTCCAGTCGAGTGCCATGGCATGACGGTACGACGAATTGCGGACAGCTTCGGTCCTCGATCCGCGAGAATGTCGGGCAATGGCCGAGACCTCCGCCCGGCTGCTGCGCCTGCTGTCCCTGCTGCAGGCCCGCCCCGACTGGTCGGGGTCGGAGCTGGCGGAGCGGTTGGAGGTGACGACCCGGACGGTGCGGCGCGACGTCGACCGGTTGCGGGGGCTCGGGTACCCGGTCGACGCACGGCCGGGCGCGGCGGGCGGCTACCGGCTGGGGGTCGGGGCGACGATGCCTCCCCTGCTGCTCGACGACGACGAGGCGGCGGCGGTGGCGCTGGCGCTCATCGTCACCGCCGGCGGCGTGGTGCCCGGGATGGAGGAAGCGGCCTTGGCCGCGCTGGCCAAGCTCGATCGCGTGCTGCCGTCCCGGTTGCGGGCGCGGACGGCCGCGGTCCGCGAGGCCACCATCCGCACCGGCTCGTGGGGCGACGACGTCGACGCCGACGTCCTCGTGCAGATGGCGCAGGCCAGCGCGGGCGAGGAGCGCCTTCGCATCACCTACGTCGACCGGGAGGGCAACGAGACCGAGCGCCGGGTCGACCCGTACCGGTTGGTGTGCACCGGCCGGCGGTGGTACCTGGTGGCCCACGACGTCGACCGGCGCGACTGGCGGACCTTCCGGGTCGACCGCGTGCAGCAGGTGGCGGGGACCGGGCACCGGTTCAAGCTCGACGACCCGCCCGATGCGGCCGAGACGGTGAGCCGGGCACTGTCGGTGGCGCCCTACCGGTGGACGGCCCGGGTCCGCATCAGCGCCCCGGTGAATGAGGTGCGCAGGCGGGTGCCGCCCACGGTGGCCCTGGTCGACGCCGAGGAGCCGGGCACGACGCTCCTGACCACCGGGTCCGACCACCTGCAGGCCATCGCCGGGCACCTGGTCGGGTTGGGGTTCCCGTTCGAGGTGCTCGAGCCGCCCGAGCTGCGGGATCTCATGCGGGCCGCGGGACGATCCCTCGTGCGGGCCCACCCCGCGAGGCATGCTGCCGGGCGTGAGTGACCTCCGGGCCCGCCGGGAAGCCGTCGTGCGCGAGCACATGGAGTCGGAGAACCGCCACGACTTCGACGCCACCCTGGCCACGTTCGCCCATCCCCGCTACGAGCTGATGGCGACGGGGCAGGTGTTCGACGGGCCCGAGGCGGTGATGGGCTACTTCCGTTCCTCGCGCCGCGCCTTCCCCGACCAGCGCAACGAGCTGGTGTCGCTGCGCCACGTCGACGACGGCGTGGTGGTCGAGCTCGACCTGCTGGGGACGGCGGAGCAGACGGGCCAGGCGTTCCGGTCGCGGATGTGCGCGCTGTTCCTGTTCGAGCCCGACGGTGACGGGATCGTGTGCGAGCGGGTGTACTTCGACCAGGCGTCGATCCTCCGCCAGGCCGGTCTGGGTTGAGCCGGCTGCGGATCCTGCTGGCGCTGGCGCTCCTGCCACTGGCGGTCGTCTCGTCGGGCGGGGCGGCGGGGGCGGCGGGGGAGCCGGCCGGCTCGACCGTGTTCGGGTTCGGCGAGGCCGCGTATCACGGGTCGCCGCCCGGGCCTGCCCTCGGGCAGCCGCTGGTGGCGATCTCGCCCACGCCGTCGAGCGAGGGCTACCGCCTGGCCGCGGCCGACGGCGCCGTGTTCGCCTACGGCGACGCCGCCTACCTGGGGCGGGCGCCGGGCGACCAGCCCGTCGTCGGGTTGGCCACCACCGCGTCGGGCGCCGGCTACTGGCTCGCCACCGTCGACGGCGCCGTCTACCCGTTCGGAGACGCGCCTCGCCTGGGCGGGATGCGGGGAAGGGCGCTGAACCGGCCCATCGTGGGCATCGCGTCGACGCCTTCGGGACGGGGCTACTGGCTCGTCGCGTCGGACGGCGGCCTGTTCTCTTTCGGCGACGCCGGCTTCTTGGGCAGCACCGGCTCGATCGCGCTCAACGAGCCGATCGTGGGGATGGCCTCGACGCCGTCGGGCCGGGGTTACTGGCTGGTGGCGTCGGACGGTGGGCTGTTCTCGTTCGGCGACGCACGGTTCTTCGGCAGCACCGGGTCGATCCGGCTCAACCAGCCGGTGGTGGGCATGGCCGCGACCAAGTCGGGCCGGGGCTACTGGTTGGTGGCGTCCGACGGGGGCCTGTTCGCCTTCGGCGACGCCGGTTTCTTCGGTTCACTGGGCGGCAAGCCGCCCGACGACGGCTTTGTCGTCGGGATGGCCCCCACGCCGGGCGGGGCGGGGTACTGGCTGGCGGCCAGCCGGATCGGCGACTCGGTGTCGGTGTGGCAGACGGGCGGCCTGGCGCCGGGAACGCTGGGCGGCGCGGTCGACGCCGCCCGCCGGTCGGGTGGCCGCGCCGCGGTGCACCACGCCGGCACGGTCGGGCTGTTCGCGGTGCGCCGGGGTGGCCACGGGGTGCAGGTGCTGCCGCCGGGGTGGCGCGTGCCGATGGCCGCCGTGGCGGTCGACCCCGCCGCGGCGGGGCCGCTGCTCGGCGGCCCGGTGGCGGTGACCCTACGCCGGGGCGAAGTGGTGTTCGGCCGCGAGTCGGCGCGGCTGCGGGGGGCGCGGGTGGGCGACGTCGTGACGCTGGCGGGCTGGGACGGGCGGGCCCACACCCGGCGGGTCGGGCTGATCGCGCCGTCGTCGATGGTGGGGTCGGCCGAGCTGGTGTTCGCGGAGCGCGACGCGGCCGCCTTCGGGTTCTCCCGCCCCGCCTCGGTGACGATCTGGGGCTTCCGGTCGCGGGCCGCGGTCGACGCCGAGCTGGCGCGGTCGATCCCACCCGGGCAGATCGGCATCGACCGCTCGTGGCTCCCGCCTCGGCCCGACCGGACGCTTCCCATCCTCCGGCTGAAGCTGGCCTTCGGCGAGTTCGCCTATCTGCCGTCGGGCGGCGACCCGGTGACGCTGAGCCCGGGCTGGGTGGCGGGGAACATCGGCTCGGTGCGGCTGCCAATCCTCGGCACGATGACGTGCAACCGCCACATCGCCGGCGCCCTGGCCGGGGCGCTGCAGGAGGTGGCCGACCGAGGTCTGGCCGGCGCCATCGACGTGGGCGACTCCCGCCGCAACGGCGGCTGCTGGAACGCCCGCCTCATCCGGGGCGGCGACAGCGGCGGCAACCTGTCGCGCCACTCGTGGGGGATCGCGGTCGACATCAACCCCAGCCAGAACGTCTTCGGCGGCCGGGTGCGGATGGACCACCGGGTGGTGGAGATCTTCCGCCGGTGGGGCTTCGCGTGGGGCGGGACGTGGCCGCGTGCTGACGGCATGCACTTCGAGTGGGCGCCGCCCGAGCTGTACGACGTCGGCTGAGTGACGCCGCGAGGCGGCGGGGTACGGTGCGCACATGGCGAGCGAGCAGCCCACCCATCAGGAAGTCGTGGACGCCACCGCCGAGGCCGAGGCGACGATGCGTCCCCAGCGGGTGCCGGTGAACGTCTGGGAGACGACCGGCGCGCTGGTCGTCGTCGCTCCCGTGCCGGCGGTGACGGCCAGCGACGTCACCATCGAGCTTCGGCCCGGCGCGCTGCGCTTCTGGGCCCATCTGCGCAGCGCCGCGCCTCGCGAGTACCTCATCAACGAGTGGGACTACGGCGGCTACGAGCGGGAGATCGAGCTGCCGTCGGGGTTCGGCAGCGGCGTCGAGGCGTCGCTCGCCAACGGCCAGCTCGCCATCCGGGTGCTGCGGGGCGAGCCGGCGGTCGAGCTCACCGTGCAGCCCACAGGCGTATCCTCACCTTCGTGACCTTCCTCGAGGACCGCCGGTACCGGTTTCCCGGCGCGGAGCCGGCGACCATCGCCTGCCGCGTGTGCTTCGAGGACGTCGTGCTGCACCCTGATGAGGTCCAGCAGACCATCGCCGACACCTTCTTCCGGTGCCCGCAGTGCACCCGGACGTTCCTCGTGCGGCGCAGCGACTGGTGGCCCGGCTAGGGCGATCAGCGGCGCGGGGTGCGCTCGGCAGGGATCGAACCTGCGACCAAGGGATTATGAGTGTGCTGTCGCCCGTCCGGGGCGGGCGTTGCAGTGCTGTGACCTGCTGTTTCGTCCAGCGAGCGTTCAACGTGTGGCGTTGGGTACTGCCCGGTCGCGTCAAGTTCGTTGGATGGAATCTTGGATCTCAACGGCGAGTCCCCCCGTCGTCCGGTTTGCCGCGAGGGCTCGCTCAGCGGCGTCGCCGACCGGTGGCGGCCACCCGACGCGACGCTCCAGCGCCGGCGAGCGAGAGCATGGGGATCTCCCGACGGCCGGACGCCTTGGGCATCTCCCCGTCCGACCGCATCGAGA
>Ga0299913_10002415_pt1 | contig 14723 bp, 14 predicted proteins | sample RVTome_9_FD_201360 | JGI IMG/M metagenome (GOLD analysis project Ga0299913, IMG submission 201360) | Soil microbial communities from uranium-contaminated site in the Upper Colorado River Basin, Wyoming, United States - RVT155D38 (version 2) ...
CCTAGACGAGCCTGTGCTCCACCGCGTAGAGGGCGGCCTGCGTGCGCGACGCCAGCCCCAGCTTGCCGAGGATGTTGGACACGTGGGTGCGCGCCGTGCGCTCGGTGATGCCGAGCTCGTAGGCGATCTCCTTGTTGGACGCGCCCTTGGCCAGCTGCGAGAGAACCTCCTTCTCGCGCGTCGTGAGCGGCTCGATCGGCTCGGCGTCCTTGCGGGCGCGCATCCGCTGCGCCAGCAGCCGCGAGACGGCCGGATCCAGGTGGACCTCGCCGTTGTAGGCGGCGCGGATGGCCTGGGCGACCTCCTCGGCCTCGGCGTCCTTCAGCAGGTAGCCCGATGCGCCGGCCTCGAGGGCCGTCGTGACCTTCTCCTCCTCGATGAACGAGGTGACGGCAACGATCTCGATCTCCGGGTGCGCCTGCTTGATGGCCGCGATCGCCTCGAGCCCGCCCATCTCCGGCATGAGCAGGTCCATGAGGATCACGTCCGGCGCCAGGCGGTCGGCGGCGGCCACGCCCTCGCGGCCGTTCTCGGCCTCGCCGACGACGTCGAAGTCCTTGATCAGCTCCAGGAAGCCGCGCAGGCCGCGTCGCACGACCGCGTGGTCGTCGACCAGCAGTACGCGGATCGGTCCTTCTTCCTCGCTCACGCTCTCGATCCCCTGCTTCTCGGTTGCTTCGGGTTGCGGCGCGTCGGAAGGGCGCGCGCGGGAAGTATGCACCAGCGCGAAGACCCGTTCCGGCTCGGAGACGTCGCGCAGACGCTGCGTCCCGAGGTCGCGCAGCACCGTTCCCTCCGGCGTGGCGCCGTCGAGGGCATCGACGGTGGTGCCCGCCAGCAGCGTCTCGCCGCCCCCGGCCAGGGCCTGGAGCCGCGCGGCGCGGAACAGCGGGCTGCCGTAGTACCGATCGCCGCGGATCTCGACCTCGCCGGTGACCATCGCGATCCGAATCCGCATGCGGCCGATGACTCCCCAGTCGGCGTCGGAGATCTCCTGCTGCAGCTCGTCGGCGGCGGTCACGGCCCCGACGGCATTGGGAAAGCTCGCGTACGCGCCGTCGCCGATGCGCTCGAACAGGCGGCCTCCGTGGCGCGCCGCCGCCCGGCCGACCATGTCGTGATAGCGCGACAGCGCGACGCTCGCGGCGGGGCCGTGGGCCTCGGCGATACGGGTGCTGCCCTCGACGTCGGCGAACAGGAAGGTGAGGACTGCGCTGGGCGGCTCGGGGCGCTCCATGCTCACAGGATACGGCGCCTCGTACGCCGATCCCGCGGACGAATGACGTAGCGGTCCATCGGCCGAAGATCGTCCGCGCCTCCGCGACCCCCGGCCGTGGCCGCGGATCGTCGCCTGCCCGACACTTCGGATGTCAGATACGCGCAACCACCCACCACGAGAACGAAAGGAGCCCGGAGATGAACTCCGTCACCGCGCTGATGCTGTCCCGGGCGATCGAAGAGGATCGTCGTCGCGAGATCGAGCGCCGCCCGCACCGCCTGCTGACGGCGGAGCCGATGGGCCGGCCCTCGGCGGGACGCCGCAGCTGGACCTTCCGCCTCCCCCGACCCGGCCTCGCCGGCTCGAGGGCCTAGGACCCAGCACCCACACCACAACCGATGCCGATGCGCCCGGGCCCATCGCCCGGGCGTCTTCGTGTCCCGCCGGTGGCCAAGGAGCGGGGCCATCTCGTGGCCGGTGACCGCTCCCAGCGATCAGCCGCCACCGGAAGGTCCGCTCCCGCGGCCGATGACCGCTCCCAGCGATCAGGCGCCACCGGAAGGTCCGCTCTCGCGGCCGGTGACCGCTCCCAGCGATCAGGAGCCACCGGACGTCCGCTCCCGTGGGTCATGCCGGACGGGCGCGGGGAGGCACGGCTCGGCGGACTATCCTCCACCCGTGACCCGACCAACCCTGACCGGCACGCCGGACGCCGTCCCCGCCATCGAGGTCGCCGATCTGCTGCAGGGCGATGACCTGGAGTTGATCGACCGCTGGCTGGCACAGGCGGACGTCGTAGAGATCGCCGACGAGCTCGAGCGGCTGCCGCGCGAGCGTCGCGCCGTCCCCTTCCGGCTCATCGGCAAGGACCGGGCGCTCGAGGTCTTCGAGCTGCTCGATCCCTCGGTCCAGCAGGAGCTTCTCGAGGGCCTGCGCGAGGCGAACGTCCGCCAGCTGTTCGAGGAGATGGACCCGGACGACCGGGCACGCCTCACCGAGGAGATGCCGGCCAAGGTGGCGAACCGGCTGCTGGCGGGCCTGTCGCCGAACGAGCGACGCCTCACGTCCACGCTCCTCGGCTACCCGGAGGACTCCGCCGGTCGCCTCATGTCGCCGGAGGTCGCCAGCCTCCGCGCCGGCATGACGGTCGCCGATGCGCTGGATCGACTGCGGCGCGTCGGCCGGGCCTCGGAGACGATCTACGCCCTGCCGGTGACCGACGACCGACGGCGCCTGGTCGGCGCGCTCGGGCTGCGCGACCTGGTGCTCGCGGATCCCACCACCTCCATCGGCGATCTCATGGATCCCGACGTCTACTCGGCACGGGTCGACACCGACCAGGAAGAGGTGGCGCGCCTCATGCGCGAGGCCGATCTGCTGGCGCTGCCGATCGTCGACACCGAGGACCGGCTCGTGGGAATCGTCACCGTCGACGATGCGATGGAGGTCCTCGAGGAAGAGGAGACGGAGGACATCGCGCGCGCCGCCGGCGCCGACCCCCTCGGCCGCCCGTACCTGGCGACGTCGATCCTCCAGCTCGCACGGAGCCGGATCATCTGGCTCATCGTCTTCATCGGGGCCGGGGCGATCACCGTGCAGGTGCTGGCCGTCTTCGAGGCGTCATTGGCCAGCGCCGTGGCACTGGCGTTCTTCGTCCCGCTCGTCATCGGCACGGCCGGCAACACCGGGGCGCAGTCGGCCACCACCATCACCCGCGCCATGGCGGTCGGCGAGGTCCGGCTGGACGACCTGCCCCCGGTCGTGCTGCGAGAGGTGAGCACCGGCCTGCTGCTGGGAGCCACGCTGGCGCTCGTGGCATCCATCCCGATCGGCCTGCTGGTGGAGCCGGAGATCGGGCTGATCGTGGGGCTGACGCTTCTGACCGCCTGCACCATCGCGGCGCTGTTCGGATCGGCGCTGCCCCTGGTCGCGAAGCGCATCGGCCTGGATCCTGCAGTCGTCAGCGTGCCACTGATCACCGCGCTCATCGACGCCTCGGGGCTGCTCGTCTACTTCCTGATCGCCGGTCTCGTCCTGGGGCTCTGAGGCGCGGGCGAGCGCTGGCACGCTGCGTGCTGTTCCGGGAATCACCTAGCGCGTGCCCTGGATGACTGCACTCGAGCTCATCAGTCTGATCAATCAGGTCCTGTTCATCGGCCTGTTCGTGGTCGTGCTGTGGCATGCCCTGCGCCGGCGGACGCGCGCGTCGTGGAACACCGCCCTCCTGCTCGGTGGCGTGGCAGTCGCGGTCGCGCTCTCCCGCGTGGCCGCCTGGGTGGGCCTGGATGGCGCCCCGGCCGTCACCGCCCTGACCCTGATCCTGCTGAGTGCCGTGCCCTTCGCCATGCTGCGGCTGGTCGACGACTTCAGCGGGTCGCCGCGCTGGGTGCAGATCGCCGGAGCCGTTGCCTTCCTCGCGCTCGGGATGCTCACGGTCGCCGGCATGGGCGAGGTCACCGCGCCGTTGGCCGTCGCCACCATCGGCTTCTTCGCGGCCGTCGGCGGCTACGCCGCCGTGGTGTTCGCGCTCGAGAGCCGGCGCGCCCACGGGATCACGCGACGCCGCATGACTGCCGTGGCGCTCGGCGCGGCGGTCTTCATCGCGGCCATCGTGGGCCTCTTCCTCGGGGTCCTGGTGGAGCCCCTCGGGCCAATCGTCGCGCTCATCGCGCAGCTGCTGGCCCTCGTCGCCGTCCTCGCGTTCTTCCTCGGCTTCGCGCCCCCGGCCTGGGTCCGCCGAGCGTGGCGAGAGCCCGACCTGCGTCGCTTCCTCGAGCGCTCGGTGCACCTGGCCGGTGTCGCCGACGAGCACGCGGCCATCACGGAGCTCGAGCGCGCGGCCGCAGCCGCCTTCGGTGCAACGGGCGCATCGATCGGCCTGGCCGATGCCGACCGGCGGATCATCCGCTACGCACTGCCCGCGGGGGGCTGGAGCGAGTTCGCGGACGACGTCTACATCGCCGGGCGTGCCTTCACTCAGCAGCGCCGCGTCGTCGCCCACGACGCCCCCGAGGCGGATCCAGACCACGCGCTCGCCTACGAGGAGGCCGGCGCGCGCACCGTCATCGGGGCGCCGATCACCACCGACGATCGGCGCATCGGCGTCCTGACCGTGTACGCGGAGCGGGCACCGATCTTCGTGGAGGACGATCTCTGGCTGCTCGAGCTGCTGGCGTCACAGACCGGGCTGCTGCTCGAGGCGCGCACCCTCACAGCCCACGCGAGCGAGCTCCGCGCCCGCGAGGATGCCACCCGCCTGAAGGAGGAATTCCTGTCGGCCGCCGCCCACGACCTGCGCACGCCGCTGACCGTGGTCCTCGGCCAGGCCGAGCTGATGGAACGCCGAGCCATCCGCAGCCCGGAACGGCCCGTTGACCCGGCGGGCCTGGCTCGGATCGTTCGGGAGGCGCGCCGTCTTCGCGACCTCGTCGCCGAGCTGCTCGACGCCCAGCGACTCGAGGATGGCCGCGCGGTGCTCGACCGCAGCGCGGCGGACGTCTGCGAGGTGGTCTCGGCGATCCGGGACCGCCATGCCGGCAACGGGGTCGAGATCAGCGTCCGCTGCCCGGTGGAGCCGCTCGTCAGCGCGATCGACCGTCCGCGGATCGAGCAGGTGCTCGACAACCTGGTCGAGAACGCGCTCAAGTACGGGCCGGCAGGTGGCGCGCCCGAGGTCGCGGTCGCCCACCCCGATGGCTACGCGCGGATCTCGGTGGTCGACCACGGCGTCGGGATCCCCGAGGCGGAGCGCGAGCGCATCTTCGAGCGCTTCTATCGGGCGTCGAACGCGCATGACGTGACCGATACCGGCCTCGGCCTGGGTCTCTACATCTGCCGGCGCATCGTCGAGGAGCACGATGGGCGCATCCGGCACGACGAGACGCCGGGCGGCGGAAGCACCTTCGTCATCGATTTGCCGCTGGAGCCGAGTGTCGAGACCGCCGGTGAGGCGACGCCGGACCCGGGTCTGACCCTGCCGCATCGGATCAGCGGCGAGCGGGTGGCCGATGCCTGACCTGCGGGTGCTCGTGGTCGACGACGAGGTAGGCATCCGCGCCACCGTGTCGGCGATGCTCGAGATCGAGGGGTATGCCGTCGCGGAGGCAGCCAACGGCGCCGATGCGCTGGCCGCGCTCGAGAACGACCCACCGGACGTGATCCTGCTCGACATGCGGATGCCCGTCCTCGACGGGTGGGCCTTCGCGGCCGAGATGCGGCGCCGGAACCACGCGATCCCGATCGTGGTCATGACCGCCGCCCGCGATGCCGCGCGATGGGCCGGCGAGGTGGCCGCGACGGCGTTCATCGCCAAGCCGTTCGGCTACGACGACCTCATCGCGGCCGTGGAGCAGGCCAGCCTGACCTGAAGGTCCAACGTCGGGCCGCGGTGCCCGTCAGGTGGCGAAGCCGCCGGCCCGCTGCCAGCCGCGCCCGCCGTAGCCGAGGAAGCGCGTCGGACGCAGCACGATCGGCTGCGAGTAGACCTCGGCGAATCGCTGGGCGGTGAGCCCGGCCCGACGCAGCAGCTCGCGGTACTTGGCGTCGAAGCCCTCGGGCATCATCTCGCTCGCGGGACGGTCGGGCAGCTCCGCGGTGGCCTCGATGAGCTCGACGTCGAACTCGGGACCGGGAGTCCCCACCGCCACCATGACCGTGGGCCGCGCCCGCAGGTTGGCAATCTTTCGCGCAGTAGGCTTGCTGAAGGCAACGATCCGCTCACCGTCCCAGTGGAACCAGACCGGCGCAACGTGGGGGCGGCCGTCGGCCTGCACCGAGCTGAGCCACGCGACGGGATCGGCGCGCAGTGCGGCATCGGCCGACGAACGCATCCGATCGGATCGCGCGGGCTGGGTGACGGGACCGAAGACGACTGCCATGCACCGCAGTCTGCCGATTCTCGAGGCGATCTCCCACCGCGGGACGTCGCGGTCAGGATCGGACGTTGGGCGTGGGCGAGGCGGCCGGATGACGTATCGGCGACCCTATACTCGCGGTCGCATGCCGCCCATCGCCTCCGTCGACGTTCCCGCCTCGAGTGCCAACCTCGGCAGCGGGTTCGACTGCTTCGCCGCCGCGCTGTCGCTGAAGCTGCGCGCCGAGCTGTGGCCGGGCGACGAGGCCGGCATCACCCTCAACGCGCGGGGGGAGGGCGTGCCGCGTGACGGCGATCCGGCCGACGACAACCTGCTCATCCGCGCCTTCCGCGAGGGCCTGCGAATCTCCTCCGCGCCCGGCGCCGCCTCGTGGCGGATCGAGGTGTCGAGCATGATCCCATCGGCGCGCGGCCTCGGGTCCAGCGCGGCTGCCATCGTGGCGGGCGTCGTGCTCGGCGCCGCCGTGGGGCGCCATTCGGTCGAGGCCGACGAGCTCCTGGCGCTGGCGTCGCGCCTGGAGGGACACCCCGACAACGTGGCGGCGGCGCTGTACGGCGGATTCACGGTCGCCGTCACCGAGGCAGACGAACGGGTCACCCTGCGGCGCTTCCGCGTGCCCGAGGCCTGGATCCCGGTGGCGTTCATCCCGCAGCGCGAGAGCCGGACGCACGAGATGCGCGACGTCCTGCCGGCGACCGTGCCGCATGCTGCTGCCGCGCGCCAGGCCGGTCGCAGCGCGCTGCTCGCCACCGCGATCATGACCTCCGATGCCGGGCTCCTCCGCGCGGCGATGAGCGACGAGCTGCACCAGCCCTACCGGCTGCCGATGCTCGCCGGCTCGCGTGAGCTGATCGAGCTCGCCTACGAGCGGGGGGCCGCGGGGGCCTGCCTTTCCGGTGCCGGTCCCACGGTCCTGGCCATCTGCGATTCCCCCGCCGGCGCGCACGCCGTCGAGAAGGCCTGGAACGCGGCCGGCGTCCCGGGCATGGCGACGCGGCTCCGCTTCGACACCGCGGGGGCGAAGCTCGTCGCGGAGTAGATGCCCGATAGATCGGCAATGGGGCGCCGGAGGCACCCGTCCCGCGCCGCCGTGCCCGATAGATCAGGCAGAGCGGCGTCGGAGGCGGCGTCACGCGCTCTCCTGCCCGATACATCGGCAGGGCGAAGCGCAGCCGGCGCGGCGCGCGCTCTCCATCGGCCTCGCCGGTACCATGCGAGGTCCCATGAGCCTCGTGACCATCGCGGGCGTGTCGAAGAGCCACGCCGCGCAGCACCTCTTCGGCGACCTCGGCCTGATGATCAGCGCCGGGCGTCGCATCGCGATCGTCGGCCCCAACGGGGCGGGCAAGACGACGCTGCTCGAGCTCATCACCGGCGACCAGACCGCCGACGCGGGGACCATCACGCGCGCGAAGGACACCGTCATCGGCTATCTGCGCCAGGAGGTCGCCGAGAGCCGCGGACGAAGCGTGCTGGCCGAGGTCCTCGCCGGAGCCGGCGAGGTGAGCGGCATCGGCCGCCGCATGCGACACATCGAGCAGGAGCTGGAGGAGGCATCGGACGAGGAGGAGCTGGCCGAGCTCATGGAGGAGTACGGCCGCCTGCAGCACCGGTTCGAGGCGATGGGCGGCTACAGCCTTGAGTCGGAGGCACGGCGCATCCTGGCCGGGCTGGGCTTCGCCGATGCGGACATGGAGCGTGACATCGGCCAGTTCTCCGGGGGCTGGATGATGCGGGTGGCCCTGGCTCGACTGCTGCTGCAGAACCCGGACGTCCTGCTGCTCGACGAGCCGACCAACCACCTCGACCTGGCCAGTGTCGAGTGGCTGCAGGGGTTCCTCGCCCAGTACGCCGGCGCCATCGTGCTCGTCAGCCACGACCGCGACTTCATCAACGAGGTCGCCAACCGCATCCTCGAGCTCCATGACGAGCATGCCACCGAGTACGTCGGCGACTACGCCGACTTCGTCGAGCAGCGCACCGAGCGGATGGCGCAGCTGGAGGCGGCGGCCAAGAACCAGCAGCGCAAGATCGCCCACACCCAGGCCTTCATCGATCGCTTCCGCTATAAGGCCTCCAAGGCTCGGCAGGTCCAGAGCCGGGTCAAGTCGCTCGAGAAGCTCGACCGGGTGGCCGCGCCCCAGCGGCGCACCCGAAGCGTGAAGTTCCGATTCCCCGAGCCGCCGCGCAGCGGTCGGACCGTGATCACGCTGGCCGATGTCGAGAAGCGCTACGGCGACAACGTCGTCTACGCCGGCGACCTCGACCTGGTGCTCGAGCGGGGGCAGCGGGTGGCGCTGATCGGCCCCAACGGGGCGGGCAAGTCGACCCTGCTCAAGATCCTGGCCGGGGTCCTGGACGTCGAGGGCGGCACCCGGGAGCTGGGCAGCAACGTGCGCGTCGCGTACTTCGCGCAGCACCAGATCGAGGCGCTCGACCCGGCGAAGACGGTCTTCGAGGAGCTCAACGATGCCGCGCCGAGGCTGTCAACCTCCGAGGTCCGAAGGCTCCTGGGCGCGTTCCTGTTCAGCGGCGAGGCGGTCGACAAGCCGGTCGGAGTCCTGTCCGGTGGAGAGCAGACGCGCCTGGCGCTCGCCAAGCTGCTCGCCGATCCGGCGAACCTCCTGTGCCTGGACGAGCCGACGAACCACCTCGACATCCAGTCACGAGACGTGCTCGAGGATGCCCTCAACGCCTTCACCGGCACGATCGTGCTCATCACCCACGACCGCTACCTCATCCGCAGCGTGGCAAACACGATCATCGAGGTCAACGACGGCCAGGCGACGGTCTACCCCGGTGACTTCGAGTACTACGCGGCAAAACGCGGGGTCGACATCGAGACGCGCGGCGCGGTCGAGGGTGCGCGCGCCACCCCGCGCGGCGTCGTCGCCCCGGCACCGAAGCCCCGGGAGTCGGCGCGAGCGGCGGCCGATCGGAAGCGACGCGAGGCGGAGGAGCGCAACGCGCGCCATCGGCGCACCCGTGACCTGGTGCGCGACCTGGCCGCCGCGCGAGCCGAAGCCGAGTCGGTGGAGCGCGAGCTGGCCGAGCTCACGGAGCGCCTCGCCGATCCATCCATCTACGCCGATGCGTCGCTCGTCCGGGAGCTCGTCGAGCGCCACAACGCCCTTCGTGACCGCTCCGAGACGGTCACCGCCAAGGTGGGGCGCCTCACCGCCGAGCTCGCGGAGGCCGATGCCGCGGCCGACCCCGCCGTGGCCGCCCGGTGAACGATCGGTCGGTGAAGCAGGGGCCCGACCTCGGCGGTGCGGGGCTGGTGGCCCTGGCCGCCGCGTGCTTCGCGACCCTGGGTCCGCTGAGCCGGTTCGCCGGCGATGCGGGCGTCGACTCGCTGATCCTCGTCACCTGGCGCGCGGCGCTCGGCGCACTGGTCGTCACCGCCTACATCGGCTTCAGGCTGCTGAGCAGCGGCGTGCGGCCGGTCTCCTTCCGCGACCTGCCCGTGCGCGACCGCTGGTTCATGCTGGCGGCCGCGGCGACCAACATGGTGCTCAACCTGGCGGCGTTCATCGCCTTCGGGCGGATCACCATCGCGCTAACGCTGCTCGTCTTCTATCTCTACCCCGCCGGCGTCGCGCTCATCTCGACGCTCTGGTTCGGCGAACGCCTGGACAGGCTGCGCTGGACCGCCCTGGCCGTCTCGCTGGCCGGCATGGCGCTGGTGGTCGCGGGCGCCGGATCGCTCGGCGACATCGACGCCCTGGGAGTCGCACTGGCCTTCGTCGCCGCGATGGCCCAGGTGTTCTACGTGCTCGCCGCCCGGCACGGCTTTGCGCACGTACCGGCCCCCCAGGCCGCGGCCCTGACGATGGGAGGGGCGGCCGGCCTCTACCTCTTGATCGCGATCGGGCTGGCGGCGGCGGGCGTCGGGTCGCTGGACGCCCTGGCGCAGCCGCTCGCATCGTCCGATGCGATCGCGCCGGTCGTGCTGGCGGGCGTCATCGGCGCCGGCATACCGACGCTCGCCTTCATCATCGGCGTCCGCCGGCTCGGACCATCGCAGGCGGCCATCCTTGCCACCCTCGAGCCGGTGATCGGCGTGGCGCTGGCCGCGTGGCTCCTGGCGGAGCAGCCCGCGCCGATCCAGGTCATCGGGGGCGGGCTGATCCTCGGAGCGGCGATCCTCCTCCAGCTCCGACCGGGCGTCTCCGCGGAGCACGAGGCGGTTGTGACGGACACCGACCAGGTGCCCGCCGGCCGCTAGGCGATGCCCCGCGACATGAACGAGGCATGCACCGCCTGCGCCGCCGATGCGGCCGATGCGACCGGCACCTCCGCCCACACCACGCGGATGCCGCCCTCGTCGAACGCACCTTCCCCGTGGGCCGGCAGCGGGAGCACCTCGGGAGTCAGGGAGGCTGGCCCGACGAGGCTGATGCGTGCCACCCGCTCCTTGCGATCAACGGCGAGCATAAGCACGCCCTCGTCGTCGCGTGTCGCGGCGCGCACCACCGTCTGCGGCGCGTCGTCGTCGAGGGCCCGAACGACCAGGTTGAGGCGGCCACGGCGCGCGCGGCGGACGGCGACGGGGTGGACGATCTCGCTGCCCATCTCGGCCAGCAGCTCGAGCTGCAGCGCGTCGACCGCGGGGAGGAAGCGTGCGGCCGGGACGAGGTGCGGATCGGCCTCCAGGACACCTCCGACGTCCTTGAACAGCTCGCAGCGCAGGGCGCGCAGCGCGACCGCCAGGACCACAGCCGAGAGGTCGGTGCCACCCCGGCCCAGCGTCGTCAGCTCGCCGTGTGTCCCGATCCCCTGGAAGCCGGCTACGACCGGGACGATCCCCTCGTCGATCGCCGCTCGCAGCGGGCGCGACAGGACCCGCCGCACCTCCGCGCCGAGATGCGCGGCCGCCGTCCGGATGCCGGCCTCGGCGCCCGAGAACGAGCGGGCCGGGATGCGGCGCGCCTGCAGGCCCAGGGCGAACAACGCGGCGGACAGCGCCTCGCCGGTTGCCAGCGCGCGATCCGTCTCGCGCGCCAGGCCCGACGCGGCGTCCTGGCCGGGATCGCGCAGCCACGTCCCGCCATCGGGAAGGAGCACGCGGGCCGCGCCGAGGATGGTGTCCGTCACGCCCTCGAAGGCGCTGACAACCACGACCGGACGGAGTCCCGCCGCTCGCTGACGCGCGACGACGTCGACGGCCGCGGCGATGTCCTCGGGACGACGCAGTACCGATCCGCCGAACTTGTCGACGACGACCTCGGCCACCGCGCTCGCCACGCCGGCCTCAGCCCGGTGCAGCGCCGGACGCGGGCACACCCTCGCCCCGGGGCAGCGGGCCGCCCTCCGCGAGGATGGCCGGCAGCTCGTCCAGGCCGTGGATGCGTCGCACGTCGGTCGGCACGGGCTCGTCGCTGGGCGTGATGCTGGCGCCGTCATGGCGGTCGAGCCACACGGCGTCCATGCCGGCCGACCAGGCGCCCCGCACGTCGGCGCGGTACGAGTCGCCCACCATGAGGCCCTCCGAGGGGGACACGCCGGCGCTGTCCAGCGCCATGCGGTAGAAGGCGGGGTCGGGCTTCGCCAGGCCGACCGCGCCGGACGGCAGCACGAAGTCGAAGTAGCGGTCGAGCTCCAGACCCGTGAGGATGCCCCGCAGGTTCGAACCCCAGTCGCTGACGATGCCGACCTGCACGCCGGCATCGCGAACCGCGGTGAGCATCGGCTCGACATCAGGATAGGGCTCCCAGGCATCGGCCGCCCACTGGCTTGCCAGGATGCGGTCGAGCACCTCGTGGCGTGCCTCGACGCCGAGCCGGCCCAGCATGATGCTGTGGTAGCTGCGCCAGTACTCCTCGATGCGCCCGTCATCGGTCCAGGTGTCGTTGCCGGGGCGGTGGTAGTCGTCCCAGAACCAGCGATCGGCCTGCTCCCACGCGGTGCGGAGCTCCTCCTCGGTGATCTCGTGGCCGTCCTCGGCAAGCACGCCGGAGAGGGCGTCGGCCAGGGTGCGGCGCGGCGTGAGGAGGGTGAACCCCGCGTCGAGGCACAGCAGTCGGTAGGTCATGGTCGTGCAACCCTAGCGCACTCGACCGCCGAGCACGGAGCTCGTCCGATGGCCGGAGGCCGGCCCCTCGCTGGTACCCTCGCGCGGTGAGCCCGACCCGTGCGAGCCGTGACCTGCGCCGCATCCGCACCGCGCTCCTGGTCTGGTACGACCGCGAGCACCGCTCCTTTCCCTGGCGCGGACTGACCGATCCGTACGCCGTGCTGGTCAGCGAGGTGATGCTCCAGCAGACGCAGGCAGCGCGGATCGCCGAGCGCTTCCCGAGGTTCATGGCCCGATTTCCGACCGCCGCTGCGCTGGCCGCCGCCCCGACCGCCGAGCTGCTCGCCGAGTGGAGCGGGCTCGGCTACAACCGGCGCGCCATGGCGCTCCAGCGAGCCGCAGCGGCCGTCGTGCGAGATGGCTGGCCCACCGCCATCGACGGCCTCGAGCGACTGCCGGGCGTCGGGCCGTACACGGCGCGCGCCGTCGCCTCGCTCGCCTTCGCCGCTCCGGCCGGCGTGGTCGACACCAACGTGCGCCGCTGGCTCGTCCGACGGCTGGCCGTGGCAGATGCGCCGATGGAGCTCCAGCGCGCGGCCGATGCGCTGGCAACCGCGGCGCCCGATGGTCGCGCCGCCGACTGGACGCACGCCACCATGGAGTTCGGCGCGTCCGTCTGCCGCTCGCGGGATCCGCGCTGTGACGCCTGTCCGGTCGCCGATGGCTGCCCCTCGCGCGGGGTTGCGGCACCGGTCCCGGTCGCTCGCCAGGCGCCGCTTCGGGGTTCGGACCGCGCCTACCGCGGGGCCGTGGTTCGGCAGCTCGCAAGGTGGAATGGCGATGGCCTCGCGGACCGGGAGCTGCGTCGGCGCGTCGAGGCGGATGCGGCAGTCGGGCCGGGCATCGACGATGACCGGTGGGCGCGGGTGCTGGCCGCGCTCGAGCACGACGGATTGGTCCATCGCGCCGGCGGCGAGGTCCGGCTGGGCGCCGCTACAATCGGCGCATGCGTGTGAAGCTCTCGGTCGGCGACTCAGTGCCATCGGTCGGGTTGCGGGCCACCGATGGCTACCTGCTCAACCTGCGCAGCTTCGTGACGAAGCAGCCGGCGCTCTTCCTGTTCTTCGGTTCGCCCACCCATACCGGTGCCGCGCGGCGACGGGGCCTGAAGGCGATCGAGGGGATCGCCGCCGGCCACGAGCGCCTCAAGGAGGCCGGCATCGCTGTCGCCGCCGTGAGCACCGATTCGGAGCAGCAGCAGACCGACTTCGCGAAGAAGCATGAGCTCCCGTTCCTCCTGCTGAGCGACGAGCGGCGCACCGCCGTCGCGATCCTGGGCATCGAGACGGTCGCCGTGGGAGAGAACGTCAACGTCGCATCGCCGATAGCCCTGGCGGTCGACCGGGAGGGCGTGATCCGCGCCATCATCGACCCGGTCGATCCCGACGCGATCGTCGACCAGGCGATGCGCGCCCTGTCGGAGCCGATCCCGGCCGCGACCGAGGACGCTCCGTCCAGCACCTGAGCGCCGGAAGTCGATGCGCGCCGTCCGGCTGAACGCCGCGGGCGAGGCGCTCCACCTCGAGGAGGTCCCGCTCCCCGAACCGGCCGGGACCGAGGTCCGCCTGCGCATCGGCGGGGCGGGCGTCTGCCATACCGATCTCCACATCGTTGACGGCATCCAGCCGCGCGTCGAGCTGCCGCGGACGCTCGGCCACGAGGTGGCGGGCTGGATCGATGCCATCGGCCCGGACGCCGGCAGGGCACTGCGCCGCGCGCGCCTGTCGATCGGCGACTCCGTGGTGGTGTACGGCGGGTGGGGCTGCGGCGCGTGCGGCGAGTGTGCCAAGGGCGAGGAGCAGCGCTGCGGGCGCTCGGTCGCGCCGGGTTTCCAGGCCGATGGCGGTTACGCGGAGGCGATGCTCGTCCCGCATCCGCGCCACCTGGTCGGGCTCGGCGACCTCGATCCCGCGCACGCTGCCCCGCTGACGGACGCCGGCATCACCCCGTACCGCGCCGTGCGCCGCGTCGAGGCGTGGCTGCGTCCCGGCAGCCGGGTCCTCGTCATCGGTGCCGGCGCGCTCGGCCAGTTCGCGCTCCAGTTCCTGCGGCTCCTGCCCGATGGCGGCCGAGACCTCGTCATCGGCGTCCGGGAGCTGGATCCGGCGCGGCTCGAGCGAGCCTCGGTGCTCGGGGCCGACGTCGGGCTGCTGGCGGTGGAGCCGGACCTGACGCGCACCGGCCTGGGTGGTCCGGCCGACGTGGTGCTCGACTTCGTCGGCAACGATGGCACGCTGGCCCACGCGGCCAAGGTCGTTGCACCGGGCGGCGCGATCCTGCTCGTCGGCGAGGCCGGCGGGCACCTCCCGTTCGGCTTCGACGCCCCGACCATCGAGGCGTGGGTCACGACCGTCGCGTGGGGATCGCCGGATGACCTGCGCCAGGTCGTGCGCCTGGCGCGTCGCAACCGCCTGCGCTGGATCACCGAGGCGGTGCCACTGGCCGATGCCGCCGCGGCCCACGACCGGCTGCGTGCCGGCGCCGTGGAGGGACGCCTCGTCCTGGTTCCCTGACGCCGCCTTCCACGGGCGGTGATCGCTGGCAGCAGTCAGGC
>Ga0299913_10002416_pt1 | contig 14722 bp, 12 predicted proteins | sample RVTome_9_FD_201360 | JGI IMG/M metagenome (GOLD analysis project Ga0299913, IMG submission 201360) | Soil microbial communities from uranium-contaminated site in the Upper Colorado River Basin, Wyoming, United States - RVT155D38 (version 2) ...
AACGCGGAGATCTGCCGGTGAAAGCGACCGAGGTATCCATGCACGGGTCCCATCGCCGTCCGGCCGGACAGCACGGATCCGGACACGACGCGCACCTCGCCGTCGAAGAGCTCGCCCGCCGTGAGCTCGTCGAGGCTCGCGCCGACGCGTGTCTGCAGCAGCCGCGGATGCCGGACGGATGGACCCGCAAGCGAGACGATGCGGGTGGCGTCGAGCTCACCGGTGGTGAACAGCCGCCCGATTGCCAGGACGTCCTGGTATCCGGCGTGCCAGACGACACGCGTGCGCCCGGCGGGATCGAGCCGATGAATGTGGTAGCCGACGGTTCCGGCCGGGTGAGGACCGGTGAACTGCTCGTGGCGGACCCGCTCCACCTGCGGCACCGGCAGGGAGAATCCCTTGGACGTGCAGACGAAGACCGGCCCGTCGGTCAGCTGCGTGAGCGCCGACAAGCCCCGCTCGAAGTCGGCCTCGCGCCCCCGCAGGATCGTCTCGATGTCGGGCGCATGCGGGTCCGTCTCCATCGCCGGGACGAACAGCGATCGCGGCCGCACGGCCGGGTTTGCCACGCGCGAGAACGGGCGGGCCCGCAGCGCCGTCCAGAGGCCGGACTCGAGGAGCAACTCCCGCACGGCGTCTCCACCCAGTCCCGACGGATGGCGGCCGCTGTAGGACGAGAACGATGCGTGCGCCCCGCGGCCCCCGCGCCGTTCCTCGCTGTCGAGATCGACGACGAGCGACTGGAATGCGCGACGGTCGCCGCGGTTGATCGCCGCGACCGTGCCTGCCGCCGGCGAGGTGTAGCGGACGCCCGGCATCTTCTTGTCTTCGAAGAGCAAGCCGCCCCTGCGGACGCTGTCGCCGACCGCCACGTGCAGCGTGGGACGCATGCCCAGGTAATCGTCAGCGACGAGCGCGACGCGGGAAACCGACGGACGGCGGTCGATGACTTGCTCGGGGTGGCCTGCGAGTGGGACCTGGAGCCCGCGGGTAACGCGATGGACCATTGAATGAGCGGAAGAATAGAAGCAAACCGACCCTACAGTTTGTCCCGGCCGCCGGTCGAGGTCAAGGGGCGGCGGGCCGCAGCAGGTGCTCCGCTCGCGAGCTCTGGCGGACGCCAGCTATACTGAGCCGGACCGGGCAGGAGGACGTGTGATGACCGAGCAGATCCCCACCGCGCGCGAGTTGATGAGTGACGAGTATCTCGTCGTCCGGCCGTCGCTCCCCCTCCTCGACGCGGTGGCCACGCTCGAAGCCTCGCCGGAGGACACGGCATTCGTTCTCGACGACCACGACCGTTTCCTCGGCCTCATCACCGAGAAGGAATGCCTCCGTACGCTCTCCGCCCGTGCCTACGACGAAGGCATCGCGGAAAGGGTCCAGGACGTCATGAGCCCACCACCTGCGGCGATCGCGCCATCGAGCGATGCGTACTCGATCACCCAGGCGTTTCTGTCCTGCTCGTGCGGCATGCTGCCGGTCATCGACGGCGGCCGCATTGTCGGAGCGATCTCGCAGCTCACGATGCTGAAGGCGTTCCTGTCGGTGTTCCGTGCGCGCGCGGCCGAACGGGGGGAGATCGAGCAGACGGCCGAGGATCTCAAGGACCGCCCGGAATCGAAAGAGCGCATGCAGCGCGTCGCGTCGAGTCTCGACCGGGATCAGCTCGCGTCGCTCTTCAGCCGCAACGTTCGGCACCGGGAGTAGCCGCCCGCCGGCCGTCTTGGAGACACTCAGTCACGAGCACCTCGACGAGCCGCTCTTTCCTCACCTGCGGCGCGATCTCCCGACACTGCGGGCAACCGAGACGGTGAGCCAGGCGCTCGCGTCGCTGCGCGGCCGGGATCTCGGCGAGCGGATCATCTACTTCTACGTCGTCGACGAGAACGGGCGCCTGTTGGGTGTCGTGCCGACGAGGCGTCTCCTGATGGCAGAGCCCGAGGTGCCGCTCGGCGCCCTCATGGTCCGCGATCCGATCACCCTGCCCGCCAACGTCACCGTCGCCGAAGCGTCGGAGATGTTCCTCAAGCACCGCTACCTGGCGTTTCCGGTCGTCGACAGCGACGGCGTGCTCCACGGCATGGCAGATGTGGGGATGTTCACCGGGCAGCTCACGGGCATGGCGGAGCGGCAGAGGGCCGAGGACGCGTTCCAGCTGATCGGCATCCACCTCGTGGCGGGGCTCGGTCCGTGGGCCGGGTTCCGGGACCGCTTTCCCTGGCTGCTCGCGAACGTGAGCGGGGGCCTGCTCGCGGCCGCCGTCACGAGCCGCTACCAGTCGCTGCTCGACGCAGTCGTCGTGCTCGCGCTGTTCGTGCCGGTGGTCCTCGCGCTGGCGGAAAGCGTCAGCATCCAGTCGGTCACGCTCACATTGCAAAGCCTTCACGGCACCCACGACCGCATCCTGCCACGCAGCCGGTCGCTGACCAAGGAAACGGCCACCGCCGCGCTGCTCGGCCTCGCGTGCGGCGCGCTCGTCGGAGGTGTGGCGGGCATGTGGCAGCGGGACGTCCTCCTCGGGGGGATTATTCTCGCGGCCATCACCGCATCGATGATCACGGCCAGTCTCCTCGGGATCCTCCTGCCTGCCACGCTGCGGTGGCTGCGGCGCGACCCGAACATTGCCTCCGGGCCGATCGTGCTCGCGCTCGCGGATCTGGCGACCCTGCTGTTCTACTTCAACCTCGCCGGGATCCTCGGAGATGCGATCGGATGACCCCAGCTTCCCGTTGCAGCTGCCAGCTGCCCGCTCCTCACGCCGGTCTCCTGACGCTCCGAGGCTGCACGCTGACGGCACCTGACGGGACGGCCGTCTCTCATTACGCGGTCTCGAACAGGCTCGGATGGGCAGAAATGGTCGAGGGCTTGCGGCGGACGCCCCGCGCGTGTTCGTGCTCCAGGAGCCAGCGCTTCCGCTCCATGCCGCCGCCGTAGCCGGTGAGCGCGCCGCTGGCGCCGATGACACGATGGCACGGCACGACGATCGCGACGGGGTTCGCGCCGTTGGCGAGCCCCACGGCGCGTACGGCCGCCGGCCGGCCGATCCGCGCGGCGAGCGCGCCATAGGACTCGGTGGTGCCACACGGGATGTCGCGCAGCGCTGACCACACGGCGCGCTGGAACGGGGTTCCACCGGCCTCGACCGGCACGCCCTGGATGGCGGCGAGGTCCCCCGCGAAGTACCTCGACATGACCGTCGTCAGGCCGGCAGGATCGTCGGCCGGCTCGAGCGCGAACGCGGCGCACTGCAGCCGCAGCGCGCGGAGCAGCTGCGCCTCCTGATCGCCCCAGTGCAGCGCCCGCAGGCGCCCCAGCTCATCGGCCACGATCGCCAGCTCGCCGACCGGCGTCGCCAGCCGACCGACATACAGGTGTACCGCGTCAGTCATGGCGTCCCCTTTCTTCCGTGCGTGTATCCGTGTACGCCGCTGCCCACAGGTGCTGCGCCGCATAGGCGCGCCACGGGCGCCACGGCTCGGCCCGCTGCCGCAGGGCCTCGGAGGTCGGCGCCGCGCTACCTGACGGCGCCATGCTGTTCCGCAGTGCACGATCGCCGCTCGGAAACGCGTCCGAGTCCCCCAGGCCGCGCAGCGCAATGTAGTCGCACGTCCATTCCCCGATACCCCTGATGCGCCGCAAGGCGCTGGCCGCCGCGGCGTCGCCCCGTGCGAACAGCCCCGGATCCGCATCAGCTGCGCGCGCGAGTGCCTGGAGCGCCTCGGTGCGCGCCACGGGCATGCCGAGCCCGCGCAGATCCGCTTGCGCCACCTGGGCGGGGGAGGGAAAGACGTGCGTCAGCGTGGCACGCTGCCTGCTGTCGGGGGAGGCCAGAGCCGTGCCGCACCGCGACACGAGGCGCCAGGCAAGTGTCCGGGCGGCCGCGACCGTGACCTGCTGCCCGAGAATTGCCCGTACCGCCAGCTCGAAGGGATCCCAGGCGCCGGGCACACGCAGACCGGGGCGGGCTTCCACCAGACGCGAGAGCACCGGATCCTGCGACAGGTGCGCGCCGATGGCGGTGATGTCCGCCCGGGTGTCGAACAGGCGGCGCACACGAGCCAGCACCACGGGCAGCGCGCGCACGGAGGGGAGGCCGACGAGCACGGCCAGGCTCCGGCGGTGCGGCTCATCGCGCACGTGAATCGTCCCGACTTCCCCGTCGACGCACACGGTCCTCGCGTAGGCGGCCCCGGCAACCTGCTCCACGCCTTCGATCGCACGGGCGCCGAGGTGCTGCAGCATGGCCAGCCAGTCGTACGGGGGCTGGTAGGGACCCCGCAGCGTCACGCCGCCCGCTCCCGAGCGCTCGCCAGACGAGCGGCGCACGTGGAGACGCCGCAGACTCTGCGGCGGCGCGCCGAACAGGTCGTGGCAGGCTTCGTTGAACCGACGCACGCTCCGGAAGCCGGCGGCGAGCGCGACCTCCGCCATCGACAGGCGTGTGGTCTCGATGAGCTCGCGCGCCAGCAGCAGGCGCTGCATCTGGGCGACGACAAGCGGCGAGGTCCCGAGATGCTGCTGGAACAGCCTTCGCAGCTGACGACCGCCCACGCCCAGACGGCCCGCGAGGCCGTCAACCCCCTCGCCGTCGTCCAACCCTCCCGACGCGATGATCGCAAGCGCGCGGGAAATCGTGTTTGCCGTCCCGCGCGACGCCGCCACGCCGGGCGCGTGCTCGGGCCGGCACCGGAGGCAGGGGCGGAAGCCCGCCGACGCGGCCGCCGCAGCGGACACGAAGAAGCGACAGTTCTCGAACCGGGGCGTACGCGCGGGACAAATCGGGCGGCAATAGATGCCGGTGGACGTCACGCCGACAAACAGGCGCCCGTCGAACCGCGGATCCCGCGCCTGCAGCGCCCGGTACCACGCGTGCCCGTTGAACAGTTCCATACGCTGACAATCGCACATCCGAGCTCTGAGGTGCTCGCGGTTTTCGGACGTCACAAGGCGACGCGGCGAAGAGCCGTCCGCACCTCCACCAACGCCGTCAATCAGCGGCCGATTGACGCCGGCGACGCCGGCAGCATGTTGCGGATCGCGGCAATCCGCCATTGGCCAGCGTCGTCCTCTGCCAGGAGGAACGACGTCCACATGCGCCGCACAGGACCGCCCTCAGGCGGCGTGATCGTGTATTCCCCGTCCGCCAGCGCCGCACCGGCGGCGACGAACCGGACCCTCCCGATGGCAATCGTCCGGGTGCCGGCGTTCTCCCTGGACGATGCGAGCATGCCGCGGACGAGGGCGTCGGCGCCGCGCCGCCATTCTCCCGAAGACGTCAACTGGTCCGCATCCGGGGTGAACAGCTCGCGGATCGCCGCAGGATCGCTCACCTGCCGGGCGTCCACATACCTGCCGACGACGTCGCGGATGGCCTGCTCGTCGCCGGCGCCACCCTGCGTGCCCTGCGGCAGCGCGATCAACGAGCAAACCACGGCGGTCACGAGCGTCATGCGTCCTCCTTCAATTTTCCGACCTTCGCGCGCCGCGTCCTCCTGTAAGATCGCGGCTGCACCGATTTCTGCGAGTTGCACCCATGCGCCGCTGGCCGTCTGCTCGAGCCCTCAGTCCCATCACCGCCGTTGCGCTGCTGGTGGTTTCCGGGGCATGCGCCGGGTCGCGCGAGCCGCATGTCGTCACGATACCCCAGTCGGGCGTTCGTCCAGTCAGGCACATCGACAGCATCCACGACTATCGTTCCGCGGTGGCCGCAATCGTCCACGTGCTCGAGCAGGACCTGGGGTTCCCCCCGTTTCCGGTCGCGTTTCGTTTCTACCCGACGCGTGACGCGTTTCAGGCCGCGCTCGTCGAGGTGGGCTACGACCCGAGCTTCGCCCGGACGACCGCGCACACGATGACGGCTGTGGGCGGCTATCGCGGCGTGCTGTTGAACGAGAGTACCGTCGCCCGCATGGCATGGCCGCACCGCACCGCGCTGCTGGCGCACGAGCTCACGCACAGCCTTCAGTACGAGTGGGGCGGCGGCCGGCGCGGGACGTCCGACCAGTGGCTGCGCGAGGGCTTCGCTGACTGGGTGTCGGTTCGCGTCCTGGAGCGGCTCGACGGCGCGTCGCTTTCCTCGGTGCGCCGCCAGCGGCAGGACGAGCTCCGGCGATCCGGCCGCGCCAACCTGCCGCAGCTGTCCGAGATGGTCACGTTCCGGCAGTGGGTGGAGCTCGGCGCGACACGCGGAGCCGCGGCATACGGTCTGGCGTTGGTGGCCGTGGACGTGCTGATCGCCGAGCACGGCATGGACAGCGTCGTCGACTATTTCGCCCGGTTCGCCCGTTCGCAGGACCGCACCGCGAATTTCCGTGCCGCGTTCGGATCAGACCTCGACGCATTCGAGGCGACGCTCCGCGCGCGCCTGTGGGATCGCTGACACCCGGCGGACCGGCGCGCCGCGCCATTACCGCCCCTCATCACAACCTTCCGGCCCGCCCCGGGTTGGCTTCGCGTACCTGCACGAAAACGGCAAGCGTGCGCATCCGCCAATCTCGCCAGCGTATACTGGCGCGGATTGGTCACCTGGCCAATCGCAGTGGCGGATCCTGGAGCCAGCCCGACTGACTCGGACTCTGCCAGAATATCGCGCAGGCTTGTCCACCGGGGGCGCTCGGTGCCAGCCCTCGCTTGATGAGGCGTCTACGTGGCTCCCACCCGCGTGCTCCTGATCGACGACGACGAAACGCAGTACGTATTCGTCCGGACCCTTCTGCACGCGCTCGACACACACACCTACGACCTGACGTGGGCCGGCACGTACGCGGACGGCCTCGCGGCCTTGTGCGAGGACCGCTTCGACGTGGCGCTGGTGGATTTGCGACTCGCGTCGTGCAGCGGCCTCGATCTGATCCGCGAGGCGGGTGCGCCCGAGACTCTCAGCACGCCGGTCATCATGATCACCGGGTACGGCGATCGCCTCGTGGATCTGCAGGCGATGGAGCTCGGGGCCGCCGAATTCCTGGACAAGGCGGAACTCACCGCCGAGATGCTCGACCGCACACTTCGCTATACGGTGCGGCAGTCGCAGGCGCATCGGCTGCTCCGAGAACGCGAAGAGCGGTTTCACGCACTGATCCAGCATGCGTGGGACGCAGTGCTGATCCTCGACCGCAGCTTTCGCATCGTCTTCGCGAGCGATTCCACCCGGAACGTCACCGGCTTCGAACCGGCAGAGCTCATCGGCGCGGACGCGTGCTCGTTCGTCCATCCGGAGGACGCCGCTGTGCTCCGGCAGCGCCTGTTCCGTGCCGCACGGGCATTCGGCTCCCGGATGGGCGCCGAATGCCGCTGCCGGCACAAGGAGGGTTCATGGCGCGACTGCGAGATCATCGTTGTCAACCGCATCGATGATCCGGCCGTCTGCGGCATCGTGCTGAACTATCGGGACGTGACCGAGCGGAACCGGGCCGAAGCGGAGCGGCGTTACCTCGCGGCGATCGTGCAGTCTTCGCACGAATCGATCATCGGGACGAGCCTCGACGGCGTCATCCGCAGCTGGAACAGCGGCGCCGAGCGGCTGTTCGGCTTCAGGGCAGCCGAGCTGGTCGGCCGCTCGAAAATCGACGTGCTCATGCCCGGCGGGCAGCAGGAACACATGCGTGTGCTCCATCAGCGGGTTGCCACGGGCGAGACGATCTCACCATTCGAAACGGTACGCCGGCGGCGCGACGGCACGCTCGTCGACGTCTCGCTGGCGCTCTCCCCCATCCGCGATGCGGAGGGCGTGGTCACCGGGATCTCGGCAGTCGCACGGGACATTACGCGGCAGCGGGAGGCCCAGACGGCCGCCATCGAAAGCGTACGGGAGTACCGGTCGCTCTTCGACGCAAGCCCCCTCGGCCTCGCGCATACGAGCCTGGACGGTCACTGGGTGCGTGTGAACCGGAGCCTCTGCCAGATGCTGGGGTATACCGAGGAGGACCTGCAAGGCACGGCATTCACCGCCTGCATCCATCCCGACGATGTGAGCCACGCGCTCGACGAGCAGGCCGATCTCGTGGCAGGCCGCCGCGAGCGGCAGCAGGGCGAACGGCGCTACCGGCGGCGCGACGGGCGCTACGTGTGGGTGCGGACGCATGCGCAGGTCTACCGGGAGGCGACCGGCGCGGCCGGATACGTGATCATGGCGCTCGAGGACATCTCGGCCTTCAAGGCTGCCGAGGAGCGGCTCCGCCGGACGGTCGATCAGTTGCAAGCGGTCGTCTCCAGCGTCCCGATGGCGCTGTGGGCGCTCGACCGGGACGGCACGGTGACTTTCTCCGAGGGTCGCCTGCTCCATCGGTTCGGCGTGCAGCCTGGTGAGCTCGTGGGGCGGTCGCAGCTGGCGCCGTTCGCCGCGACACCCGAGATCGTCGAGGTCACGCGGCGCGCGCTCGCGGGTGAGCAGGTGCATGCGACCGTGTCACTCTGCGGCGGCATTTTCGAAACGTGGTATTCGCCGCTCGTCAGCGAGGAAGGCGTGTTCGTCGGGACCATCGGCGTGGCCGTCGAGATCACGGACCGCCTGAAGCTGGAGGAGCAGTTCCGGCAGGCGCAGAAGATGGAAGCGATCGGGCGCCTCGCGGGAGGCGTCGCGCACGACTTCAACAACCTCCTGACGGCGATCATCGGCTATGGCGAGCTGGCACTCGGCGAGCTTCCGCCCGATAGCGGCGTGCGCGCGGATGTCGAGGAGATCTGCAAGGCGGGTCACAGCGCGGCGGCGCTGACGCGGCAGCTCCTGGCCTTCAGCCGCCGTCAGGTCCTGCAGCCGCAGGCGCTGTTTATCAACGACATCGTGATCAGGATGCGCAGCCTGCTGGGGCGTGTGATCGGCGCGGACATCGCCCTCACCACGGATCTCGACGCAGTGCGGCCGGTCTACGCCGACCCGAGCCAGATCGAACAGATCGTCATGAACCTGGCGGTGAACGCGCGCGACGCGATGCCGCACGGCGGACGGCTCACGATCCGCACGGCGAACGTACAGCTCCACGACGACTTCGTCCGGCATCATCCGGGGGCGACGGCGGGCCCCCACGTCCTGCTGGCTGTGACGGATACCGGGATCGGCATCGCGCCGGAGATCCGCGCGCGGCTCTTCGAGCCGTTCTTCACGACCAAGGAGAGCGGCAAAGGCACGGGCCTGGGCCTGCCGACCGTTTACGGGATCGTGACGCAGACCGGTGGCGCCCTGGACGTCGACAGCGAGCCGGGCCGTGGCACGACGTTCACCATCTACCTGCCGGTGACCGGCGCGGGCGAGCGCGACGATCAGGGGGATCTCGACCTCCCGACGACGTCGCTGCGCGGCAGCGAGACCCTCCTGCTCGTCGAGGATCAGGACGAGGTGCGCGCCGTCGCCCGCCAGACGCTCGAGCGGCACGGCTACCGGGTGCTCGACGCCGACTCGCCGGCGCGCGCGCTGGCGCTCAGCGTCGAGGTCCCGTCGATCGACCTCCTCCTGACCGATATCGTCATGCCGGGGATGAGCGGCCACGCGCTGGCTGCGCAGCTTTCGGGACAGCGCCCGTCCCTGCGCATCCTGTATACGTCGGGATACGCCGATAACTCGATTCTCCAGCACGGCGATCCGGCGAACCGTCCCCCGTTCCTGCAGAAGCCCTTCACGTCGGCGGCCCTTCTCGCCAAGGTGCGCGAGGTGCTGGACGCGGCGCCGCGACCCGTCGCACACTGACGGCAGATCCTTGAACAGTCCGGAGCATGGAGCGAGGAGGCGCCAGTGAGACACCTGGTGGTGGGAATGCTGATGAGCGCGATTGCCGCGGGTGCGGGGCATCCGGGTGCCGCCGGTCAGCAGCCGCCCGGCGGCCGCGGGGCCGCGTCCGGCCGGGGCACGCCCGGCGCGACGCCGCACGAGGTGGCGCTCTGGGACGGCGGGGCGCCGGGCGCGCTCGGGAACTCGGACTCGGACACGCCTGTCATCACCGTGTACCGCGCCGCGCGCGCCGCGACGGGCACCGGCATCGTCGTCGCGCCGGGGGGAGGCTACGGCAATCTGGCGATGGATCACGAAGGACGGCAGGTCGCGGCGTTCTACAACGCGATGGGGATCAGTGCCTTCGTGCTGCGCTACCGCCTCGGTCCCCGCTACCGCCATCCAGTCCAGCTCGGTGACGCGCAGCGCGCGATTCGTCTCGTCCGCGCCCGCGCGCAGGAGCTCGGCGTCCAGCCGGATCGCATCGGCATCATGGGGTTCTCGGCAGGCGGCCACCTCGCAGCGACGGCCGGCACGCGCTTCACCGCCGGCAGTGCGGAGGCTGCCGATCCAGTGGACCGCGTGAGCAGCCGGCCGGACTTTCTCATCCTCGGCTACCCCGTCATCAGCTTCGACCCGTCGGTCACCCACGCGGGTTCGGTGCGCAACCTGATCGGGGAACCGCCCGACGCGGCGCTCGTGGCCCTGCTGTCGAACGAGCGGCACGTCACCCGCGAGACGCCGCCGACGTTCCTCTTCCACACGACCGCCGACACCGGGGTGCCGGCGGAGAACAGCGTGCGGTTCTACCTGGCGCTGAAGCAGGCCGGAGTACCGGCCGAGATGCACATCTTCGAGAAGGGCCCCCACGGCGTGGGACTGGCACTGGGCGATCCGGCGCTCGGCGCATGGCCGACGCTGTTGACCAACTGGCTGCGCGGCCGCGGGCTGCTCTGACGCGGGAATGGCGGATTTCGACTACGGAATCCTCGACGCGACTGCACACCGGCCGTGGCCGATGCCCGACAGCCCGTGGATCATGACCCAGAGCTGGCACGAGCTGCTCTTCGCGCACTGGCCGGTCGAGCCTCAGGTCCTGCGCCAGGTCGTCCCGTCGGTGTTTCCGCTGGACCTGCATCACGGCAATGGCTGGCTCGGCATCGTGGCATTTCACATGACCAATGTGGCGCCGCGCGGGATCCCGACGCTGCCATGGCTCTCGGCGTTCCCGGAGCTGAACGTGCGGACCTACGTGACGATGGAAGGAAAGCCGGGGGTCTGGTTCCTCAGCCTGGACGCCGCCAATCCGCTGGCCGTCCGAGCCGCGCGGCGTGTGTTCCACCTGCCGTACTTCTCGGCGACGATGACCGTCGAATCAGCCGACGGGGTGGTGCGCTACAACAGCCGGCGCACGGATCGACATGGGCCGTCGGCCCGGTTCGTGGGCCGCTATCGTCCGACGGCGGCTGCACGCGCCCCGACGCCGGGCACGCTCGATCACTTCCTGACGGAACGCTATTGCCTGTATACGCTGAACCGGCGCGGCGAGCCGCTGCGGCTCGAGATTCATCATCCGCCGTGGCCGCTGCAACCCGCCGAGCTGATCCTGGACACCAACACCATGGCGGCAGCGGCCCGCGTGCCGCTGCCGATGGTGGAGCCGCTCCTGCATTTTGCGGGACGTCAGGATATCGTCGCGTGGCCGCTCTCACGGCCGGGGCCTACTCCTCGGCCATGAAGGGGTACTTGTAATCGGTCGGAGGCACGAACGTCTCCTTGAGCGTGCGCGCGTTCACCCAGCGCACCAGGTTCAGCTTCGAGCCGGCTTTGTCGTTCGTGCCCGATCCGCGCGCGCCGCCAAACGGCTGCTGCCCCACAACAGCCCCAGTCGGCTTGTCGTTCACGTAGAAATTTCCGGCGGCATTGCGCAGTGCGCTCGTGGCGTCGCGGACCGCGTGCCGATCGCGGCTGAAGATCGCCCCCGTGAGCGCATAGGGTGACGTCCGGTCGATGACGTCCAGCGTCTCGTGCCACTTGCCGTCCGGGTAGACGTAGACCGTGACCACCGGGCCGAAGATCTCCTCGCACATGGTCCGGTAGCCGGGATCGTCGGTCTGGATGAGCGTCGGATGGATGAAATACCCCTCATCGCCGGCGGTGGTGCCCCCCTGCAGGACACGGGCATGCGCCCTGGCGTGCTCCACGTAGCCGCTGATTTTGGTGAACGCCTTCTGATCGATGACGGCACTCGCGAAGTTCCTGAAGTCGCGCACGTCGCCCACGCGGATCTCCTGCATCATCGCGATCGTGCGATCGCGCACCTCGGCCCAGAGCGATTCGGGGACATACATGCGGCTCGCCGCCGAGCACTTCTGCCCCTGGTACTCGAACCCTCCACGCGCGATGGCGACGGCCACCGCCGAGGGGTCGGCAGACGGATGCGCGACGATGAAGTCCTTGCCGCCCGTCTCGCCGACCAGCCGCGGATACCCGCGGTAGCGATCGAGGTTGTTCGCCACCTGCTTCCACATCGCGTTGAAGACCGCCGTGCTGCCCGTGAAGTGGACACCCGCGAGCTCGCGGGCATCGATCAGCGCACGCGAGATCTGTACAGGATCCCCGGGGACGAAGTTGATGACACCCGGCGGCATGCCGGCCTCCTGGAGGAGCCGCATCGTGTAGTACGAACTGAGCATCGCCGTCGCCGCCGGCTTCCAGACGACGGTGTTTCCCATCAGCGCCGGCGCGGTCGTAAGGTTGCCCCCGATCGCGGTGAAGTTGAAGGGCGTTGCGGCGTACACGAACCCCTCGAGGGACCGGTACTCCATCTGGTTCCACATGCCGGGGCTGCTCACGGGCTGTTCGCGATAGAGCTCCTGCGCGAACGAGGCGTTGAACCGCCAGAAGTCGATCATTTCCGACGCCGCATCGATCTCGGCCTGAAAAGCGGTCTTGGACTGCCCGAGCATCGTGGCGGCGACGAGAGTCGATCGCCAGCGGGTCGCGAGCAGCTCGGCGGCGCGCAGGAGCACCGCCGCGCGGTCCTCCCACGGCCAGCTGGCCCACTCGCGGCGGGCCGCGAGCGCGGCCTCGACCGCCTGTTGCGCGTGCGACGCGTCGGCGAGGTGATACTCCGCCAGCACATGGCCGTGCTGGTGCGGCATCACGACGGGCGCGGTCCGTCCGGTGCGAATCTCGAGACCGCCGATGACGAGGGGGATGTCCACCTTTTCGGCGGCCATCGCATTCAGGCGCGCCTTCAGCTCGGCGCGCTCCGCCGTGCCCGGGGCGTACGAACGGCTGGGATCGTTCACCGGATCCGGTACGCGCCGCACGCCGGCGAAGGAGGCATCGAGAATCGGTCCGGCCGATGCAGGCGTCACATGCGTCGGGACAGGAACTGGCGAAGCGGTCGTGGACATCTGAAGGTTCCTCTGAGGCGGTCGTTTTCTCATTATAGACGTGCAATCCCGCCGCCCTGGAGGCGCCGGTCCCCTCCGGATGGCGCGCCAAGTGCATCCGCCAGCCCCGGGGATCGAGCGTGGAAGAGCTTGGGCTGACAGCCTCGTCGCAGGAGCGCGTCGAGGCCGGGCACGCACGCGAGGCGGAGCAGCAGCTGACGAGCGCCGAGATGCGCGAGAACCTCGTCCGCCTCGCGTTCGGCGGCGACCGGCGCCGCTTGGCCGAGTTCGTCGGGGTCATTCGGAACGGCATCCCACCCGACACGGGTGTGGTCCTGCGCGGCAGCGCGATCACGGGGCGCCGATGGAAGGACGGTGCGGTGTTCGATGCCGAGGGGCCCGGCATGAGCGACCTGGACCTCACTCTGATCGGCGAGGCCGCGATCGCGCTGTTCAGCCTGACGGGCTTCTTCGTGCCGGGCATCCACTCGAGGCCAGTGAGTGACGACGATCCCGACATCGCGCCCGCGCTGACGCCGCTCCGCGACCGGCTGATGCAGATGGTCGGCCGTCCCGTCAACATCCAGGCGACGCGGGACTTCGTGATGTATCTGCGCGGCGAGCTGATCGGGCAGCCCTACCTCGTCCTGATCGAGCGTCCCGGCGTCACTGCGGAGCGCGGAACAGGGTGAGCTTCCGTCTTCTCTCCTACAACATCCGGCATGGCGGCGCGGGTCGCGAGGAGGCCATCAGCGAGGTCATCCGCACTTGCGATCCGGATCTCGTCATCCTGCAGGAGGCCACCCGGCCGGTCGTGATTGCCGCCGTGGCGGCCCGATGCGAGATGGCGGCGTGGGGGGCGCAGCCGCGGACCTCGCTCGGATTCATGAGCCGCACGCCGCCACGCCGGCACGCGTGGCACCGCCCGCGGCTGTCACGCCATGCATTTCTGGAGGTCCAGGCGGCAGGCGTGGACTTCCCGGTGTTCGGCGTGCATCTGAGCGCGGTGCACGCGGCGTGGACGGAAGGCCGGCGCGCGCGCGAGCTCGGCAGCCTGCTGAGGCTCGTCGGCGCGTACGATCCGGGGTTCCACGTCCTGACGGGGGACTTCAATACGCTCGCGCCCGGCGAGCTCCTCGACGTCCGGAAGCTGCCGCACCGCCTGCGGGCACTCGTCTGGCTGAGCGGGGGCCGCATTCGCTGGCGCACCGTGCAGATGGTCCTGAACGCCGGGTACGTGGACGGATTCCGGCGGCTGCACCTGGACGATCCGGGGCTGACCTTTCCGGTGTGGGATCCCCATGTGCGGCTCGACTACGTGTTCCTGACGGCCGGGCACGCCGACCGGCTCGTCCGGTGCGAGGTCATCAGGCATTCGGCCGCAGCGAAAGCGTCCGATCATTTTCCGCTGCTGGCGGAGCTCGCGTCGCGGCCGGGTTGAGCGCGGCCTGCGGGCGTTTCAGCGCAGCTCGAGCGTGAGCCGCTCGAGGCAGGTAGGACACACGCCATGGCTGAAGTGCGCATTCGTGTGGGCAGACACGTACGATTCGAGCTGTTGCCAGTAGTTGGAATCGTCGCGGATGCACTTGCAATACGAGCAGATCGGCAGCAGGCCCTG
>Ga0299913_10002417_pt1 | contig 14721 bp, 8 predicted proteins | sample RVTome_9_FD_201360 | JGI IMG/M metagenome (GOLD analysis project Ga0299913, IMG submission 201360) | Soil microbial communities from uranium-contaminated site in the Upper Colorado River Basin, Wyoming, United States - RVT155D38 (version 2) ...
GCCGCGGGGCCGGTAGCTCAGCTGGTAGAGCAGGGGACTTTTAATCCCAAGGTCGCTGGTTCGAGTCCAGCCCGGCGCATCGCCGACGCGAACCCGGCGTCGGCGTGCGCCGCCGCCATGACGATTCGGGCCGGCTTCTCTGCGAGGTCCGGTTGCGCTGGAGCCGCGCCTGCTCAGGTCGGGCGCGGCGACGCACGTCAGTCGAACACGCCCTCCCAGGGCTTCTGGACGACCCAGCGGCGGCCGGGAAGAGCGCCATGAACCGGCGCGCCCGGCTAACGACCGGCAGCACGTCTCGTCTGAACGAAGCGTGGCCCGCTCCGGCGTGAGGCACGCATGAGCCCGCTCTGGCGGGCCGCTCCGCTCGTCCTGCGGCGCTACCCGGGCGTGCTCGCCGCGCTCGTCGCCGCGGCCGCGCTTCTCACGCTCGCCGCTGCCGCGGGGCCCCTCTTCGTCTCCGCGGCGGCGAGCGCCGCCGTCGGGGACGAGCTGCGCCGGCTGACGCCGTTCGGCGCGGGCGCGTACATCCGCGTGACCGGTCCCGTCGCCCCGGAGCAGGTCGAGGCGCTCGGCGACCCGACGTTCGCCGAGCGGACGGCGGCGCTCGAGGAGGCGACGGCGGATTTCCCAGGCCGGGGCGGGCTCGTGGCGACGATCCTCGGCCCGGAGTTCGACGTGTCCGGCGCGCTCGGGGGTGCCGACCTCGAGGTTCGGCTCCTCGCCCGCACGGGAGCGCTCGAGCACGTGCAGCGGCTGGACGGAGGCGACGGGCCGGGCCTTTGGGTCGCGGACACGGTCGCAGAGCAGCTCGGCCTCCGGCCCGGCGACCGCGTCCGGCTCGGGCCGGATGCGCGCGGGGGCACGGTCGCCGTGCCCGTCGCGGGCCTGTACCGGTCACTCGCGAACCAGCCAAGGACGCCGTTCTGGCGCTCGCTCGAGAACGAGATCCACCCGGCGCCGCCCGCCTACGCGACGCAGCCGACGTTCGCGATCGGCGACGTCGAGACCGTCACCGAGACCGCGACGCGGCTCGGGCTCCAGCGCGCCGACTTCCGCTGGGAGATCCCGCTCGAGTCCCGCTCGCTCTCGCTCGCCGAGGCCGAGCGGCTGGCCGGTGACCTCGAGCGCCTCAACGCCGCGCTCGGCGACGACGCTGATCCTCTCTTCGAGCTTTTCGTCTGCCGCCGCTGCTTCCGCGGGATCCGCGCCGAGTACGCGACCGGGCTTCCGGCCGCCGTGGACGCGGCCCGGGCGTCGGCGGCGACGGTCCGCGGGCCGGTCGACCTGCTCGCGAACGCCGGCTCGCTCGTCGCCCTCGCCGTCATCGGCGCGGTCGGCGCCTTCGCGCTCGCGCGGCGTCGCGTCGAGGTCGCGGTGCTCGTCGCGCGGGGGACCGGCCCTGCCTCCGCCGGGGCGAGGCTCGCGCTCGAGGCGGCTCTGCCGGTGCTCGCCGGCGCGGCGGCCGGGGTCGCGGCCGCATACCTGCTCGTGGCCGTCTTCGGCCCGGACGGGAGCGTCGATGCGGAGGGGCTCGGCGACGCCCTGCGTGCGGCGGCGCTCCGCCTGCCTGTCGCGCTCGCGCTGCTCGGGCTCGTCGGCGCCGCCTGGACGGCGCGCCTCGAGCGCGCGGGGACGGAGGCACGCCGACGCCGCTTCCCGGTCCCGTGGGAGCTCGCCGCGTTGACCCTCGCGGCGCTCTGCCTTGCGAGGCTCGTCTCCGGAGAGGCGTTCACGGAGACCGGCGAGGCGGGCGTCACCGAGCCGAGCCCATATCTCCTGCTCTTCCCGCTCTTCCTCATCGCCGGCGTCGCCGGGCTCGGGGCGCGCCTGCTGCGGCGCGCGGTCGCCGCCGCGCGGAGCCGCTCCGCGGGCGCGCCGGAGCCCGTCTACCTGGCCGTGCACCGCCTTGCGGCCGCGCGCGCCCTGCTCACGCTGCTCGTGACGGCGGCCGCGCTCGCCCTCGGGCTCTTCACGTACGCGGAGGCGGTCGTCTCGTCGTACCGCTCGACCGTGCACGCGGCCTCGCTCCTCGGGACGGGGAGCGACGTCGCGGGGTTCACGAGCTACGACCGCGACATCCCCGACCTGCCGGTCCCGGTCACGAAGGCGACGAAGCTCGCCGGCTACGAGCTCGGCTCGCTGCCGGTCGACGTCCTCGCCGTCGACACGGCGACGCTTCCGGCGGCGGTGCACTGGGACGCGTCGTACGCGTCACGCCCGCTGGAGGAGATCGCCGCCGACCTCGGAGCGGGCGGGTTCCCGCTCCCGGCCGCGCTCGTGGGCGCCGACCTCGAAGGGGTCCAGGCGCTCGCGTCCGCGGGCTGGGCCACGAGCGTCCGGATCGTCGAGCGCCCGCGTGCTTTCCCGGGGATGTCGCGCGGCGCGCCGACGCTCGTGGTCGACGCGCGCGCGCTCGAGGCCGCGGCCGACGAGCCGGGGCTCGTCTCCTCGCTCGGTACGTCGTCGGGGCGCACGGAGCTCTGGGCGAAGGGCGAAGCCGGGCGCACGCTCCGCCTCCTCGACGCGTCGCCCGCCCGCCCGTACCCGCTCGTGACGGCCGAGGAGGCGCGGAGCCGGCCGGAGACGGTCGCCTTCACCCGGACGTTTGCGTTTCTCCAGGCGCTCGGCCTAGCGGCCGGCCTCCTCGCGCTCGTCGGGCTCGTCGTCTACCTCCAGGTGCGCGGGCGCGCGCGCGTCGTCGCCGTCGGCCTCGCCGGCCGGATGGGCCTCACGGCGCGCGCGCACCGGCGGGCGCTTCTCCTCGAGCTCGGGCTCTCCGTGCTGGCGGCCTTCGCGCTCGGGCTCGGGGCGGCGCTCGTCGCGGCCCGGCTCGTCCTCACCGAGGTCGAGCCGCTCGCAAGCATCTCCCCGGTGCCGCTCTTCGAGCTGCCGCTCGCGGAGGCCTGCGCGGCGCTCGCCGTTCTCGCTCTCGCGTCGGTCGTGGGAGCAGCGCTCGCCGACCGCGCGGCCCGCCGCGCGAACGTCGGGGAGGTGCTTCGCCTTGGCGACTGAGCTCGCGGCACGCTGCAGGGAGGTCGTGAAGTCGTACGCGTCAGGGGCAGGCGCCGTCCACGCTCTTCGCGGCGTCGACGCCGAGTGCGAGGCGGGCGCGGTGACCGCTGTCGTCGGTGCGTCCGGGAGCGGGAAGTCGACGCTGCTCCGCCTGCTCGCCGCGCTCGAGAGGCCGACGAGCGGGATCGTCCTCGTCGGCGGGGCCGACATCGGGGCGATGGGCGACAAGGGCCGGCGCCGCGTGCGCCGCGAACGCGTCGGCTACGTGTTCCAGCGGCCATCGGACAACTTCGTCCCGCACCTCACGGTCGCGGAGCACCTGGCGCTCGCGGGCGCCGCCGCCGGCGAGCGGGAGGCGGCGCTCACGCAGCTCGGACTCGCCGGCCGGGGCGCGCACCTGCCCGAGCAGCTCTCCGGCGGCGAGCAGCAGCGCGCCGCATTCGCCCAGGTCGTCGTCGCGGGAGCGAGCCTCGTCATCGCCGACGAGCCGACCGCCGAGCTCGACGCCGAGTCGAGCGCCGCGGTGCTCGAAGCCGCCCGGGCGCTCGCGGGCCGGGGGATCGCGGTCGTCCTCGCGACGCACGATCCCGCCGCGATCCGCGCGGCCGACGCGGCGGTGGAGCTCGAGCACGGTCGCAACCGCGCGCCGGAGGAGCTCGGCCATCTCGCCGCGCGCCGGGAGCTCGCCGCGCGCCGCGTGGCGCCCGGCGGCGAGGTGGTCGCGCGTGTGGACGGCGTGCGCAAGGTGTTCCACCGCGCCGGTGAGGATGTCGTCGCGGTGGACGGCGTCTCGCTCGACGTCCATGCCGGCCGGCTCGCCGCGCTCGTGGGGCGTTCCGGGTCGGGCAAGACGACCGTGCTCAACCTCCTCGCCGGCTGGGAGCGGCCGGATGCGGGCACGGTCGAAGTCCCGGGTCCCGGGTGGAAGGACGTCGCGGTGCTCCCGCAGCGCTTCGGGCTCCTGCCGGAGCTCAGCGTCCGCGAGAACGTCGCCTACCCGCTCCGGCTCGCCGGCGACTCGGGTGCCGAGCGTGTGGAGGAGCTCCTCGCCGCGCTCGCCCTCGAGGAGCTCGCCGACCGCTCGCCGGCCGAGACGTCGATCGGCCAGCAGCAGCGGACGGCGCTCGCGCGGGCGCTCGTCGTCCGACCGCGGGTGCTCCTCGCGGACGAGCCGACCAGCCACCAGGACGCCGGGTCGGCCCTTGCCGTCGTGCGCGCCCTGCGTGACGCGGCAGAGTGGGGAACGGCCTGCCTCGTCGCCACGCACGACGAGGAGGTCGCGGGCCTCTGCGACGAGACGCTCGCGCTGGCGAGCGGCCGCGTGGTCGATGGGCGGTGACGGGATCGAACCGCCGACCTCCTGCTTGTAAGGCAGGCGCTCTCCCAGCTGAGCTAACCGCCCGCGAACCCAGTAAAGCACGGCTCCGACGCCGGAGAGGCCCGCGGGTATCCTGCGTCGGCGCCGCCCCCATCGACTAGCGGCCCAGGTCACGGCCCTTTCAAGGCCGTAGCGCGGGTTCGAATCCCGCTGGGGGCATCAGCCGCGGGGCCGGTAGCTCAGCTGGTAGAGCAGGGGACTTTTAATCCCAAGGTCGCTGGTTCGAGTCCAGCCCGGCCCATCTCGCCGGCCCGAATCCGGCGTCGGCGTGCGCCGCCACCATGACGATTCGGGCCGGCTTCTCTGCGAGGTCCGGTTGCGCTGTCGCCGCGCCCGCCCAGGTCGGGCGCGGCGACGCGGAGATCGTCTCTGCCGAACGCGGCGCTAGTCGACGACGCCGAGCCAGTCGCGCTGGACGACGTACCGCGCGCCCGGGCGGCCGCGCAGGACGATCTCGCGCACCGCGACGTTGTTCACGAACGACTTCTCCTTCAGGAGGCCGAGCGGGTTCACCTCCGTGAAGACCCGGTACTTCCCGTTCGGGAGGCTCGTCACGTCGAACGCCTGCCCGGCGACCGACTGGTAGTACGTGTCCGCCCAGCCGGTGTGCAGTACCTCACGCACCCAGCGCGCGTTCGCACCGCCGCACATGCTCCCCAGGAAGCTCGACCACGGGGAGACCGCGGCGCCCGGCACGGTCAGGTCGATCGGGTCGGTCGGAGCGAGGCAGAACGACTGCTTGCGCGAGCGGACAACCTCCTGCGTGCCCGCGTCAACGATCGAGTACCGGATGAACTGGAGGAAGTGCCAGTGCATGTGGCCGCGGCGTGGATCCCAGTCGAACGTTCCGGCCGGCGCCTTGCCGACCACCTCGCCGTGACCGTCGTAGAAGTACTGGAAGGCGTCCATCACGTCTTCGCCCGGCCTGCGGAAACCCTCGACGACGAGCGGCGCGGGGCCTGCGTTCCAGGGGCTCGAGGCGAAGGAGAGCTGCTCCCTGCCTCCCTGCCGCCGCAGGAACATGCCCCAGGCCGGCAGGGCGGCGAGGTCGGGCAGCGTGGCCGGGTCCGGATCCTCCACCACCGGCACCTCGCCGGCCGCCTGCACCGCCGCCGCGGTCGAGGCCGAGGCCCGTGCGGCGTGGGCGCGCATCCGGTGGCGCCTCGCCTCCCGAACCGTGAGGGAGACCGTGGTGACCGCGTTCTCCTCCGGGATCTCGAAGAGCGTGCGGTAGAGGGGCGCGATCGCGTACGTGAGGACGTACTTCCCCGGGCGGAGCCGCATCGTCGTGTCGAACCACGATCCGCCCTCTCCCTCGAGCTCGCCGAAGAGCCCGGCCGCCCAGCCGGGCTCGATCCCCCAGACCATCCCCTGCACGAACGGCGACGACGAGCCGCAGCCGAACGGGTAGTGCGGGATCGGCGGCCCGGAGTCGTCGATCCGCTCGCGGCCGTACGTGTTCGGGCAGAAGTCGAGCCGGCGGCGCCCGACGAACGTCCCGCCGGGCTTGCGCGCCGTGACGACGACGAAACCGCTCAGCCCGGAGAAGCTCGACACCGCCTCCGGCGGAAGCGTTCGCAGGACGGCCCGCGTGTCCGCGTCCACCTGCTTCGCCACGGGCGGCAGCCAGTACACCGGCCGGTTCACGTGGAGCCGGAAGTCGCCTCCGCTCGAGGCGACGAGCACGCCGAGGTCGAGGGTCACCCGGCCGCGGAACGGCGTGACGGCGCGCGGCCGCTCGGGCCCGAGCAGCTCGACCGAGGGTGCCTGCGCGCCCGCGGCCGGCGCGAGGGCGAGCGCCGAGAGGATCGCGGCGGCTGCAGCCGCGAGCCGCAGCCGCCCTCCGCTCCGAATCCGTGCCGTCGCGCGCAGGCCCGGGATCGTAGTTCCCGGCCCGGCCGTTTGGAAGGGCCTTTTCAGGCCCCCGGCGTCTCGGGCTCGAGCTCGAGCGCGGCCGAGTTGATGCAGTAGCGCAGGCCGGTCGGGTGCGGCCCGTCCGGGAAGACGTGTCCGAGATGGCCGCCGCACGACGCGCAGAGCGCCTCGGTGCGCCGCATCCCGAGCGACGTGTCCTCCTCGGTCTCGACCGCGTCATCCGCCGCCGGGGCGTAGAAGCTCGGCCAGCCGCTCCCCGACTCGTACTTCGTGTCCGACCGGAAGAGCTCGGCGCCGCAGCCGGCGCAGCGGTACGTGCCCTCCTCCTTCGCCTTCGCGTACCTCCCGGTCCAGGGCCGCTCCGTCCCCTTCTCACGCAGGACGTGGTACTGCTCGGGCGTCAGCTCCCGGCGCCACTCCTCCTCGGTCTTGCGGACATCGCTCGCCATGTCGACGCTCCCTTCTACTCGCTACACAATGTATACTTGCTTCCGTCTGAGAACTAGGTAAGGAGTCTGTTTCGTGAGCAACCTCTTGCTCGTCCCTCTGGAAGACGTCGTCGTCTTCCCCCACATGGACGTTACGCTCACCGTGGACGTCGGTGACGAGGAGCGCGTGCTGCTCGTACCGCGCCACGAGAGCGAGTTCGCACGCGTCGGCACGATCGCCGAGGTGGGCGAGCAGGTTCGCCTCCCCGCCGGCGTGCGCGCAGTCGCCCTCTCCGGCCTCCACCGCGGCATCGCCGGCGCCGCCTCCACCGACGCGGCCGGGCGGCTGCGGGTCGAGGTCGAGGAGCGCCCCGACGACGAGCAGCCCGTGGACGGCCGCATCAAGGAGCTCGAGCGCGAGTACCGCGCGGTCGTGGACGAGATCCTCGAGCTGCGCGGCGACGACGGGCGCATCGCCGCCTTCGTGCGCTCGATCACCGAGCCGGGTGCGCTCGCCGACACGGTCGGCTACGCGCCGGACTTCACCTTCGAGCAGAAGGTCTCCGTCCTCGAGGCGGTCGACCTCCGCGAGCGGCTCGAGCTCGCCGTCAAGCTCCAGCGGGAGCGCCTCGCCGAGCTGCAGGTGCGCCGCCGCATCCGCGACGACGTCGAGTCGGGCGCGCAGAAGCAGCAGCGCGAGTACTTCCTGCGCAAGCAGATGGAGTCGATCCGCAAGGAGCTCGGCCAGGACGAGGGCTCCGTGATCGAGGAGTACCGCACGAAGATCGAGGAGTCCGGCATGCCCGAGGAGGTGCGTGGCCAGGCCGAGCGCGAGCTCGCCCGCTTCGAGGCGATCGGCGAGCAGAGCGCCGAGGCGTCGGTGATCCGCACGTACCTCGACTGGCTCATCGCCGTGCCCTGGTCGAAGCGCTCCGAGGAGCGGCTCGACCCCGCGTACGCGCGCGAGGTCCTCGACAACGACCACTACGGCCTCGAGGACGTGAAGGACCGGATCGTCGAGTACCTCGCCGTCCGCAAGCTCCGCAAGGAGCGCGGCATCGAGGAGGACAAGCGCTCCGGCGCGATCCTTACGCTGATCGGCCCGCCCGGGACCGGGAAGACGTCGATCGGCGAGTCGGTCGCGCGCGCGCTCGGTCGCGAGTTCGTCCGCATGTCGCTCGGAGGCGTGCGCGACGAGGCGGAGATCCGCGGACACCGGCGCACGTACATCGGCGCCATGCCGGGGCGGCTCGTCCGCGCCCTGCGCGACGCCGAGACGATGAACCCGGTGATCATGCTCGACGAGGTCGACAAGGTCGGTGCCGACTGGCGCGGTGACCCGTCGGCCGCCCTGCTCGAGGTGCTCGACCCGGCGCAGAACCACTCGTTCCGCGACCACTACCTCGACGTTGAGCTCGACCTCTCCGAGGTCGTCTTCATCGCCACCGCGAACATCGCCGACACGATCCCCGGCCCGCTGCTCGACCGGATGGAGGTCATCCGCTTCGACGGCTACACGGTCGACGAGAAGGTCGCGATCGCCCGCGGCTACCTCTGGCCGCGCCAGCGCGAGCGGAACGGCCTGCGCGAGGACGAGGTGGAGATCGCCGACGACACGCTCTCGCTCATCGTCCGCGAGTACACGCGCGAGGCCGGCGTCCGCCAGCTCGAGCGCGAGCTCGGAAAGCTCCTGCGCAAGACCGCGACCGCGATCGCCTCGGAGAAGGTCGAGCCGCCGGTCGTCTGCGACCTCGACCAGGTGCGCGACGCGCTCGGCAAGCAGCGCTTCTACCAGGAGGCGGCCGAGCGCACCGCGGTGCCGGGCGTCGCCACTGGCCTCGCCGTCACCGGCACCGGGGGTGACGTCCTCTTCGTCGAGGCGTCCGGGATGCCGGGGAAGGAGGGCGAGCTCGTCCTCACCGGCCAGCTCGGCGACGTGATGAAGGAGTCGGCCCGGATCGCCCTCTCGTACGTGCGCGCCCACGCGGACGTGCTCGGAATCGACGAGTCGGCGTTCGAGGATCGCTCGTTCCACGTGCACGTTCCGGCGGGCGCGATCCCGAAGGACGGGCCGAGCGCCGGGATCACGATGGCGACCGCGCTCGCGTCGCTCCTCTCCGGCCGGCCGGTCAAGCACACGGTCGGGATGACCGGCGAGGTCACGCTCCAGGGGCGCGTCCTGCCGATCGGAGGCCTGAAGCAGAAGGCGCTCGCAGCCCACGCGGCGGGGCTGACGGACGTCGTCATCCCCGAGCGGAACCGCGCCGACCTCGACGACGTCCCGGCCGACGTCCGTGAGGAGCTCGCGTTCCACCCGGTCATGAGCCTCGGCGAGGTCCTCGGCCTCGCTCTCGAGCCGGCGCCGCATGCATCGCTGCAGACAGTGTGAGCCGGTGCCCGAGGAGGTCGGCCGCGCGGCCGACCTCCTCGGGCGCCGCTGGCTCCTGCAGATCCTCTACGCCGCCCACGCGGGCGCGGTGCGCTTCAACGAGTTCCGCCAGTCGGTCGGGCCGGTGCCCCCGCGCACGCTCGCGGCGCGGCTGGTGGAGCTCGAGCGGGCGGGGATCCTCGAGCGGGTCGTCGTCGACTCACGTCCGCCGCGCGTCGAGTACCGCCTGACGGACGAGGGCCGGCGGCTCAAGGTCGTCGTGGACGCCCTGCGCCGCTGGGCCAGCGTCCGCCAGCCCGTGTGACGTGAAGTGGAGCGCCCGGCCCGGCGGGCCGGGCGCTCCACGTGCGTCCTAGTTGAAGCGGAAGTACGCGACGTGCTCGCTGCCGTCGTCGAGCGCGAGGGTCAGCGCGCGGCAGGTGCCGCTCCACGCCTTCGACGTCTTCCAGTTGAACTGGTACGTGCCGGCCTCGTACGTGAGGCCCGAGTTGCCGGGCGTCGTGGCCGGCGTCGAGCCGCCGAGCGGCTCGAGCGTCGAGCAGTCGACCTGCTGCGAGCTCGGCGAGCCGGCGGCGAGGATCCCGAGCCCGCGGTCACCGCCGAGGTCGAACTTGAGCGGGACGTTCGCGCCCGCCCTGACCTCGTTCAGCCCGGTGCCGACGGGGCTCTGGAAGCCGCCGAACGGATACAGCACCTCGAGCGTCAGCGGCACCTCGATGAGCGGAGCGCCCGCATCGTTGGTCGTGATGCAGAGGAGCCCCGTCTGGGTGTCCTTCGCCTCGATGCCGGCCGCGGACAATGTCACCTGCACGGTCGAGCTCGAGCCCGAGGCGGTCGTCCCGCTCGGCGGAGCGACGCTCACCCAGCCGAGGTCGGACGGCTCGGAGCAGTCCTCGGCGGCCTCGGTGATCGTCCAGTTGAGGTCCTGGTCCGGCTCGGCGGCCTCGTTTGCGACCGTGAGCGAGAGCGTCGTCTCGGTGTCCTCGGGCGTCGCGGCGGAGAGGCTCTCCGGCGCGGTCGTCGCATGTGGGCACTCGAACAGCCGCTCGCCCTCGACGATCGGCGACGGCGAGGCCGACGCCGCGTCGAACATCATCGGGATCAGGCCGCGGAGCGGCTGCGACAGGCGGATGACCTGTCCGGCCGGCCGGTCGTCCACGGCGACGCCGTGAATCCCGAGCCTGAGCTCGAGGCTCCCACCGAAGCGATCGGCCGTGTACTGCTCGTGCGTGAGGAAGTAGCCGCACGGTGCGGGGTCGATGATCCGCGACGGAAGCGGCGCATCCGTGTTCGGGAGGCCATGGGGCGGGAAGGCCGGGAAGAGCGGCCACGGGTACGACCCGCGGAGCACGACCGGGCCCTCGTTCGCCATGTTGGCTGCCTTCGCGGCCTCGACGGCCGCGTGCACCTCGTCGCGGCGCTCCCAGTAGTACTCGAGGACGTGGTGCTCCTCCCACAGGCTGCCGTACGACTTGCGGTAGCGGTTCGGCAGGCCGTTCGACGAGCCGAAGTTCGGCCGGGTGTTCCCGGGCGACGCGCGGTTCTCCGCCAGCATGCTCACGCCGTTCTTCAGGCCGAGCGTGTTGCGGAGGATGCCCTCGTGGCTGTCGCCGCCGTTGTTGTACGGCCCGACCCACCAGCCGGATTCGGCGCCGCCGTCGTACATCCAGCCCTCGACGAGCCCGCTCTTCGCCTCGTTGAAGAGCGGCTCGGGCACGTTCAGGTGGCGCGACGAGAGGATCGGCAGGTCCTCGCTGTCGCCCTCGTGCAGGTCGATCCCGACCTCGGGCGTGTAGTCGCGGAACACCCGCGCGAGCGCCTTCGTCTCGGGCTGCTCGATGTTCAGGTGGTCGCGGTTCAGGTCCTGCCCCGTCTCGTTCCCGCGCGTGTTCGCCGCGCGGCCGTTCGGGTTCGAGCTCGGGATGATCAGGATTGTCGTCTCCGCGAGGATCTCGAGGATGTGCGGGTCGGTCGTGAACGCGAGCATGCGCGCGAGGATCAGGCACGACTCGCGACCCTGCGGCTCGTTCCCGTGCACGTTGCAGTAGAAGAGGAGCGCCGGGTTGTCCGAGATCTCAGCGGCGGTCGGGTACGTGATCACGTCGCCCGGATTGGCCGGGTCGGGCCGCCCGCCGATCACGAACATGTTGATCTCGCGCCCGTCCGGGTCGGACGAGACCGGGTTCGTCTGGCCGATCTGGACGACGCGGACGCGGTCGCTCAGCGCGTCCACGGCCGCCGTGTAGGCGAGCTCCTCCTCGTGCGTCGTGTACGCGGCGACCGGGCTCTGCTCCCAGCCGGTGCGGAGGTCCGCGCCGGGCGCGATGCCGAACCACGGCGCGCCGCTGCCGAAGCGGGGGAGGGTGGTGCCGGCGACCGGCTCCGACCAGTCCTGCGGGTTGCTCGAGCCGAGCCGCGCCCGGACACGCCACTGGTAGCGCGCGCCAAGGTCGAAGCCCGCGTCGGCGAAGCGCGGCTCGTTCGGGGTCACCGTCCGGATCGGCTGCCAGAGGCCGACGATCACGGAGTCGCCGGTCGGCTGGTCGCTCGCGTCCACCGGCGTGCGCTCGATCTGGTAGTCGGTCGCGTCGGGGACCGCGTCCCAGGACAGCGTGGCGTAGCCCTGGTGCTGCTCCGCCGTGAGCCCGGTCACCTGCTGGGCCAGGGCGGGGCTCGTACCTACGGTCAGGAGCGCGGTCACGACCAGCGCTCCGACCAGGAGAGTTCTCGTTCTGCGCGTCATCCGTCCTCCTTGCGGCTAGGTGGTGGAGGCACGTGTGCCGGCGCGGCCGCTCGAGTCCTCACGCTGCCCCTGGTCGGCTCCCGACGTTCGCGGCGGCTGGGCGCCTCAGCGCACCGCGACCCTACGTCGGGTGTAGACGTTTGTCAACGCGGGGCGGGCGGGGAGCGCCGATCGCCCGGGCGCTCCCGCGTCGTAGGGCCGACCCTAGGCCCGCTCTCGCCTTTGTCAACGCGCGTCGCTAGGCGGTCTTCGCGAGGGCAGGACGCCGCGCGGCGACCTCGTCCGCGAGCACGGCGAGGAGCGCGGCGACGCCCGGCGAGCGCGTCGCGCCGACGCGATGGGCGGCGAAGATGCCGCGCTTGAGCGGGGCCGAGGCGAGGGGCTTCAGGACGACGCCCGGGTCGAGAACCGGCAGCGACAGCTCCGACACGAGCGCCACGCCGACGCCGGCCGCGACGAGCCCCTGCCAGACGCCGTGGTCGTCCGACTCCATCGTCACCTCCGGGTCGAAGCCGGCCGCGTTGCACGCGCGGCGGACGAACGCGTGACACGAGGAGCGGCCCGTGGAGGTGATCCAGGGCTCGTCCGCGAGGTCGGCGAGACGCACCGTACGGCGCCGCGCCGCCGGGTGGGCGCGCGGCAGGAGGACGTGCACGGGGTCGTCGAGCAGGTGCACGAGCTCGACACCCTCCTCAGGCGGGAGCGGGACGAAGTCGTACTCGTAGACGAGCGCCACGTCGAGCTCGCCCGCCTTCACGCGCGCGAGGCCCGCGAGCGGGTCGCTCTCGGTCAGGTGGAGCTCGACGCCGGGGTGGCGCGCGCGGAAGCTCGCGATCGCGCCGGGCATGATCGTCGCGTACGCGGTCGGGAACGAGGCCACGCGAACGTTTCCCCGACGGAGGCCCGCGAGGGCGTGCAGGTCGGTCTCGGCCGCCTGGAGGCGCGCGAGGACGTCCTCCGCATGGCCGGCGAGCGCCCGGCCCGCCTCGGTCAGCCGAACGGAGCGGGGGCCCCGCTCGACGAGCGCCACGCCGGTCTCGCGCTCGAGCGTGGCGATCTGCTGCGAGACGGCCGACGGCGTGAAGGAGAGCGACTGCGCGGCCGCGCTGATCGAGCCGCGCTTCGCGACCTCGAGGAGCACGCGCATCCGCCGGACGTCGAGCATCAGGAGCGCTTAACCTTAGCCGAAGAGATTTCACTTGTCTTTACGCTGGCCGGGTGGCAGCGTTTCCTGCGTGACGGCGGTTCGGCGGCTTCTCTTTCCCCTGCGCCTGGCTCGTGCTCGGCTCGGGCGGCGGCTCGGGCGGGTCGCGCTCGTCGGCGTCGGGCTCGCCGCGGCGGCGGCGACGCTCGCGGCCGTGCTCGCGGGCGGGCTCGTCGCGGAAGACCGGAGCGTCGGCCGTGCGATCGACGCGATTCCCGCGCCCGAGCGCGCGATCCGCGTGGCCGCGTTCGGCGTTCCAGGCGCGCGGGATCCGGCGCGTCAGGAGCTCGACCGCGCGGCCCGCTCGGCGCTCGCCTCCGTGGCGGACGGCGAGCCGGTCGCCACGCTTCTCTTCCGCACCGGCTCGATCGGCGGCACGCTCGTCGACCTCGGCGCCGTGGACGGCCTCGCCCCCTGGGTGCGGCTCGAGGCGGGCCGCCTGCCGGAGCCGTGCCGCCCCGAGCACTGCGAGGTCGTCCGGATCCGCGGCGCGGGGCCCGCCCCCGAGCCGGGCGGCGTGCGGCTCGTCGAGGTGGGTCAGGCGTCGCTCGTATCGGAGACGCTCTTCGGCCGCTTCGTCGAGCCGGGCGCCTACCACCAGCCCGGAACGCCGCCGCTCCTCCTCGCCGAAGGCGTCGAGGCGCTCGCCGTGGCCCCTTCGCTCACGACGCGCTACCGAACGTCGAGCTGGGTGCTGCCGCTGCGGAGCGGAAGCGTCCGGGCGTGGGAGACAGGCTCGCTCGAGAACCGCGTGGTGCAGGCGCGCGTGACGCTCGGCGACACGGACGGAGGGTTCGAGATCGAGGCGCCCGTCGCGGAGATCGCGGCCGCGGGCGAGACGGCGCAGGCGGCGGGGCAGCGGCTCCTCGTGATCGGCGGGCAGGCCGCGGCGCTGCTCGTCGCCTTCGCGCTCCTCGCCGCGGCGGCGCTTCGGCGGGACGTCGAGGCCTCACGGCGGCGGCTCACGTGGTTCGGCGCGCGGCGGTTGCAGCTCGAGCTCGGGACGGCCGCCGAGGTGGGCGCCGTGGCGCTCGTGGGCACGGCGCTCGGCTGGGCGCTCGGGGTCGGGATCGCCGTCGCAGTCGCCCGCGAGACCGGGACGCCGGCCGGCGAGATCCTCGCCCAGTCCGTGCTCTCCGGCGGCGGGCTCGCCGCCGCGGCGGGGCTCGCGCTCGCCTCGGCGCTCGTCCTCTTCCTCGCCGTCCGGACGCGGCCGGTGCGGCTCGCGGGGCTCTCCGTCACGCCGCTCGACGTGGCCGCGCTCGGCGCGCTCGGCATCGTCGCGGTCACGCTTCTGCGCGGCTCGGCGGACGCGGATGCGCTCGCGCGGGAGGGCGGGACAGGCGCGCTCCTCATGCTGCTCCCCGGCCTCGTCGCGTTCGTCGCGGCCGTCGCGTTCGCCCGCGTGCTCGGCCCGGGGCTGCGCGCCCTCGAGCGAGCAGCGCGGCGCGGCTCGGTGCCCGTGCGCCTTGCGGCGCTCTCGCTCGCGCGCCGCCCCGGGCCGGCCGCGATCGCGATCGGCTTCCTCGTCGTGAGCCTCGGCCTCGCGCTCTTTGCCGAGACCTACCGCTCGACGCTCGCACGGGGGCAGGCCGACCAGGCGGCGTTCGCCGTGCCCGCCGACGCGGTCGCGCGGGAGGACCTGCGGCAGCTCGTCTCGCCGCTCGAGGCGGCGGCGCTCTCCGACTTCGA
>Ga0299913_10002418_pt1 | contig 14720 bp, 17 predicted proteins | sample RVTome_9_FD_201360 | JGI IMG/M metagenome (GOLD analysis project Ga0299913, IMG submission 201360) | Soil microbial communities from uranium-contaminated site in the Upper Colorado River Basin, Wyoming, United States - RVT155D38 (version 2) ...
CACTGTCGGCATGGTGCTGCTCAACCACGGCCTGTTCACCTTCGCCGGGGACGCCCGCACCGCCTACGAGAACCACATCGACCTCGTGGGCCGGGCCCTGGCCCGGGTGGAGGCGGGCGGCGAGGCTGCCACCCCGCCGGCGCCGCTCCCGCCCCCGGCGGGCATGCCGGCGGCCGGCGCGGCCGGCGACGCGGTGGCGGTGACCGGCGACCCCGGCGCGGCCGACCTCGACAGCGCCGCCTTCGGCGCCGGCGACCCCAGCGCCTTCGGGGCCGGCGCCGGCGAGCCGGGCGCGCCGGCCGGCGGCGGTGTGCGCCAGCTGCGGGGGGCGGCGGTGGTCATCGAGGGTGAGCTGGGCGCGCTGGCCATGCTGCGCCGCGACGTCTCCGCCGCCGCCGGCGCGCCGATGATCCTCCGCTCGTCCACCAGCGACGCCGCCCGGCGCTTCGCCGCCCGTGACGACCTGGCCGAGGTGTCCCAGGCCGGGCCGGCCACGCCCGACCACGTCCTGCGCACCAAGCGGGTGCCGCTCGTCGGCCGCGACGTCGACGGCTACGCCCGCGAGTACGCGGCCTACGTGCGGCGCCACCGGGGCCGCCTGGGCGACCGCCCGCTGGTGCCCGTCGACCCGGCCCCCCGGGTGGTCGTGGACGCCGACCTGGGCGTGCTGGCGGCCGGCCGCCGCGTGGGCGACGCCGTGGCCGCCGCCGAGATCTACGACCACACCATCTGGGTGATCGAGCGGGCCGCCGCCCTCGGCGGCTATGCCTCGCTGCCCGAGGCCGACGTGTTCGACGTCGAGTACTGGGAGCTCGAGCAGGCCAAGCTCGGCCGCCGGCCCGCCCCGGCCGCGCTGACCGGGCGGGTCGCCCTCGTCACCGGCGCGGCGTCGGGCATCGGGCGGGCCACGGCCTCGGCCCTGCTGGGGGCGGGCGCCGCCGTCGCCGGCCTCGACGTCGACCCGGCGGTGGACGGCGTGGCCGACGGGCCCGAGTACGTCGGTGTGCAGGGCGACGCCACGGACGAGGCCGCGCTCGGCGACGCGCTCGACCGGGCGATCCGGTCGTACGGCGGCCTCGACGCCCTGGTGGTCAACGCCGGCGTGTTCCCCCCGCCCGAGCCGGTGGCGGCGCTGTCGGCGGCCGCGTGGTTGCGCGCCCTCGACGTCAACGCCTGGGCCGCGGCAGCGGCGCTGCGGGCCGCGCACCCGTTCCTCTGCGTGTCACCCGTCGGCGGCAGCGTCGTGGTGGTGGGCTCGAAGAACGTGCCCGCGCCCGGGTCCGGGGCCGCCGCCTACTCGGCGTCGAAGGCGGCGCTCACGCAGCTCGCCCGGGTCGCGGCCCTCGAGTGGGGCCGCGACGGCATCCGGGTCAACGTCGTGCATCCGGACGCCGTGTTCGACACGGGCCTGTGGAGCGAGGCGCTGATCGCCGAGCGGGCGGCCAGCTACGGCCTCACCCCCGAGCAGTACCGGACGCGCAACGTGCTGGGCGCAGAGGTCGGCTCGGACGACGTCGCCGCCGCGGTGGTCGCGCTGTGCGGCCCGACCTTCGCCCGCACGACAGGCGCGCAGATCCCGGTCGACGGCGGCAACGAGCGGGTGATCTGAGCGGGCGGCGCCCTGGTCAGAAGGTCAGCGCACCCCATGGGGCCCGCGGCACCGCGAACATGGCGGCGGCCGCGTCGACGGCGCCCGGCCGTCGCTCGTCGACCCAGCCGGCGCCGGCCAGGCGGGCCCAGCTCTGGCCGCCCAGGTAGGCGGCGCCGAGCGCTCGGACCGGGAGGGCCAGGTCGGCGTCGTCGGTGGTGGGCCCGCACTCGGCGCCATCGGGGCCGGCCTCGAGGCGGAAGCGGCCGGCGGCGTGCCCCAGGGGGTCGTCGATCTCGACGACCAGCGAGCCGGCGGTGGCGTAGCGGCGGGCGCCCAGGGCGGCGGGCACGTCGAGCACCCGCACCCACGTGTGGTCGGAGCGGCCGGCGAGCCGCGCCGCCCGGCCGTCGACCAGGGCCAGCGGCGCCGGGTCGTCGACCGGCCGCAGGCTCACCCGCACCTCGGCCACCCAGTCGATCGAGGCGAGGAACCGCAGCATCTCGTGCTCGGCCCGCGCGGTCGTGGCCACCAGCACGTCGGAGCTGACGGTGTTGGACGGCCGGTTGTGCACCCACGACTCGTCGACCGTGTAGGCGGTGGCCGCCTGCGGCTCGCCGGCCTCGTCGCGCCACACCAGCTTGAGGGCATCGCGCCGGGCGTCGTCCCGGCCGTCGTGTACGGGGGTGGTGCCAGCGTCGACCTGCCACCGGATCGTCTCCCAGCCGATGTGCCCCGGCGTCGAGCGCCGGGCCCGGTCGTACAGGTCGTCGATCACCTTGGCGAACGTCTCGTTGTCGACGATCTCGACCGCACCGGTGGGGTCGTCGAGCCAGGTGGCGGCCGTGGCGTCGACGTGCAGCGTCGTGGCCTCGGTGGCCGGGCCGTAGCCGTAGCGCCCATAGATCGGGTACTCGGCGGCGATGAGGACGGCGACCGGCTCGCCCCGGGTCGCGATGTCCGCGAGCTGGTGGTGCATCATGCGGGTGAGGTGGCCCTGGCGGGTGTGGGTCGGCAGCACCCCGACTGCGCTGACGGCCCCGGCGGCCACTTCGCCGCCGGGCACGGTGAGGGGGGTGGCGAAGGCGCGGGCCACGCCGCACATCCGCCCGCCGGCGTCGAACGCGCCGATGCAGCGCTCGATGTCGGTGTGGGGCCGGCGGGCCTCGACGGTCGCCTCGGCCACCGGCGGCGACAGGAACGCCGTGCGGACGACGTCGAAGAACGCGCCGAACTCGTCGTCGACGATGGGGCGCACCGTGGGGGCGGTCACGGCGCCGAGGGTAGGTCGCCCGCCCGCCCCGCCTCCCACGGATTTCGGACGGGCTCGCCCGCGCCGTCGCTCCCGTCGCCGTCGGGGTCGCCCTGCGTCCACGCGCGCCGGCGCACCTCGTAGAGGGCGATGGCCGTGGCGGTGGCGACGTTCAGCGAGCCGACGCGGCCGAGCTGGGGGATGAACGCGATCTCGTCGCACAGCGCCAGCGAAGCCGGGGGGAGGCCCCGGTCCTCGTGGCCGACCATCAGGCACACGGAGGCCGCCAGGCGGGCCTCGGGCAGCGGCGCGGCGTCGTCGGTGAGCTCGAGCCCGACGATGGCGTAGCCGGCCGCCCGAGCCGCCCCCGCCGCGTCCGCGGCGGTGTCGTGCCAGGTCCACTCGAGGTAGCGCTGGGTGCCGAGCGCCGTCTTGGCGGTCTTGCCGTGCGTCGGCGAGGCGGTCTCGCCCGCCAGCCACAGGTGGTCGACCCGCAGGGCGGCGGCCGTGCGCAGGATGGCGCCCACGTTGAACGGCGACTGCACGTTGTCGAGCAGAAGCCCCACCCGCCCGACCGGGCGGCGCCGCCACGCGCGGTGCAGGCGCTTGAGGCCGGTCGAGTCGAGCTGGCGGGTCACGGCGCGCTCCCGGGACGCACCTCGAGCACCCGGTAGCCGAGCCGGCTCGCCCGCCGCTCGACCACCCGGCCCCGCTCGGCCAGCCACCGGTGCAGCGAGTCGGCCCCCAGGTGCTTGTGCACGACCAGCAGGGCGTACCCGTCGCCGGCGAGCCGCCCGAGCCAGCGGTCGAGCAGGTCGTGGAGCGCGGCCTTGCCGATGCGCACCGGCGGGTTCGACCAGATGGCGGCGAAGCGGGTGCCCGCCGGCACGTCGTCGGGCGCCGCCACGCGCACGTTCGCCAGGCCGGCGGCCTCGGCGTTGGCCCGGGTCAGGTCGCGGGCCCGCTCGTTCACGTCGACGGCCCACACGGTGGCGCCGGGCGCCCGGTGGGCCAGCGCCAGGGCGATCGGCCCGTAGCCGCAGCCGAGATCGAGCAGGTCGCCGGCCGCGGGCGGCGGGGGCGCGGCGAGCAGCAGCACCTTGGTGCCGGGGTCGATCCGCCCGGTCGAGAACACGCCCCGGTCGGTGGCCAGCACGAACGACGCGTCGGGCAGGTCGAGGCGCACGGTCGCGGGGCGTGACGGCGCCCCGGGCGTGGGGGTGAAGTAGTGGGGCTGGCCCGCGGGGCTCACGCCGGACGACGGTAGCGTTGACGGGCATGGCTCCCTACAGCATCCGCGTGGTCGGCGACCCGGTGCTCCGCCAGCGCGCCGCCGAGGTCACCGACATCGACGGGCGCCTGGTCAAGCTCGCCGACGACATGATCGTCACCATGTACGAGGCGCCGGGCGTCGGCCTGGCCGCCCCCCAGGTCGGGGTCGAGAAGCGACTCTTCGTCTACGACGTCGGCGAGGGCGCCAAGACCCTGGTCAACCCCGAGATCGTCGAGAGCGACGGCGAGTGGGTCTTCGAGGAGGGGTGCCTGTCGGTGCCCGGGCTCTCGTGGGAGATCGTGCGGCCCAAGCAGGTGCACCTCCGCGGCGTCGACCTCGACGGCAACGAGGTGTCGATCGAGGCCGACGAGCTGCTGGCCCGGTGCTTCGAGCACGAGCTCGACCACCTCGACGGCATCCTGGTGCTCGAGCGGCTCGACCTCGACACCCGCAAGCAGGCGCTGAAGACGATCCGCGAGCTGGGCATCGGGCCCTCGGTCCTGGCCGGGGCCGAGCCCAAGGGCGGCGGCCTCTCCTTCGGCAGGTGAGCCTGCCGCCGGCGCCCGCCCGCCCGGGGCGCCTCGCCTTCCTCGGCACGCCGGCCCCGTCGGTCGTGCCGCTGCGGGCTCTGGTCGACGCCGGCCACGAGGTGGCGCTGGTGGTGTCGCAGCCCGACCGCCGCCGGGGGCGGGGCGGCCGCACCTCGCCGTCGCCGGTCAAGCAGGCGGCGCTCGACCTGGGCCTGCCGGTGACCGACCGCGTCGACGACGTGCTCGACGCCGGGGCCGACCTCGGCGTGGTCGTGGCGTTCGGCCGCCTGATCAAGCCGCACGTGCTGGCCGAGCTGCCCATGGTCAACCTGCACTTCTCGCTGCTGCCGCGGTGGCGGGGCGCCGCGCCCGTCGAGCGCGCCATCCTGGCGGGCGACGATCGCACCGGCGTCGACCTGATGGTGGTGGAGGAGGGGCTCGACACCGGGGGCATCTACGACCGGGCCGAGGTGACGATCGGCCCCGACGAGACCGCGGACGAGCTGCGGGGGCGCCTGGCCCGCCTGGGCGCCGGGCTGCTGGTGGACAACCTGGCGCGGGGTCTGGGCGAGCCGAGGCCGCAGACCGGCGAGCCGACCTACGCCCACAAGATCGGGCCGGACGACCTGGCCGTCGACTGGTCGGCGCCGGCCGGACAGATCCACCGCGTCGTGCGCGTCGGCGGGGCGTGGACGACGCACCGGGGAGCGCGGCTCAAGGTGTGGCGCACCGCCCTGGCGCCCGGCGGGCGCGACGCGATCGAGGTGCCCGCCGGCGACGGCGCCATCTGGTTGCTGGAGGTGCAGCCCGAGGGACGCCGGCGCATGCCGGCCCGAGCGTGGGCCAACGGGGTCGGCGGCGACGTGACCGCCGGGCTCTGCCGGTGACGGCGACGGGGCGCGCGGCTCGGTCGGCGACGCCACCGGCGGGGCGCGCGGCCCGGACGGTGGCGCTGGACGTGCTCGGGCGCATCGGCGAGGGCGGGGCCTACGCCAACCTGGTGCTGCCGGGCGCCCTCGAGCGGTCGGGGCTCGGGCCGGCCGACCGGCGGTTCGTGACCGACCTGGTCTACGGCACCACGCGCATGCGCCGGGCGTGCGACCACCTGGTCGACCGGTTCCTGGCCCGGCCGGTCGAGGGCCGCGTCCGCGACGCCCTGCGGCTGGGCGCCTACCAGCTCGCCTTCGCGGGCGTGCCCCGCCACGCCGCGGTCGGCGAGACGGTGGCGGTGGCTCCCCGGCGGGCGCGGGGACTAGTGAACGCCGTGCTCCGGCGGGTCGCGGACGCGCCGGTGACCTGGCCCGACGACGGCACCCGCCTGAGCGTGCCCGACTGGGTGCTCGACGAGCTGACGGCCTCGCTGGGGGCCGAGCGGGCACGGGCGGCCGTGGCGGCGATGAACGAGCCGGCGACGGTGTCCGAGCGGTCCGACGGCTACGTCCAGGACCCGGCGTCGCAGCAGGTGGCCGCCGCAGTGGCGGCCGAGGCGGGCGAGCGGGTGCTCGACCTGTGCGCCGCTCCCGGCGGCAAGGCCACCGCGCTCGCGGGGGCGGGGGCCCGGGTGGTGGCCTCGGACGTCCGTCCCCGGCGGGCGGCGCTCGTGCGGGGCAACGCCGAGCGGGTGGGCGTCGCGGACCAGGTGGCGGTGGTCGCGGCCGACGGCACGGCGCCGCCCTGGCCGCCGGCCAGTTTCGACCGCGTGCTGGTCGACGCCCCGTGCACCGGCCTGGGCACGCTGCGGCGCCGGCCCGACCTGCGCTGGCGGGTCGAGGCGTCGGCGGTGCCGCGCCTCACCTCCCTGCAGCGCCGGCTGGTGGCGGCGGCCGCCGACCTGGTGCGGCCCGGCGGCACGCTCGTCTACTCGGTGTGCACGCTGACGGCGGCGGAGTCGACGGGCGTCGACGACTGGCTGGCCACGGAGCGCCCGGACCTTGCGCCCGTGGCGCCGCCGGGCGAGCCGTGGCAGCCGTGGGGGCGGGGCGCGATCCTGCTGCCCCAGGCGGCGGGCACCGACGGTATGGGCCTGTTCCGCTACGTCCGCGGGCCCGCCGGGCCCGGCGGCTGAGGAGGAGCGAGTGGGAGACGACCGGATGGGTGAGCGGCGGTGGCCGGCCAAGGTGCTGACCGTGTCGGACGGCGTGGTCGCGGGCACCCGTGACGACCGCTCGGGTGCGGCGCTGGAGGAGCGGCTGGGGGCGGCCGGGTTCGACGTGGTCGAGCGGCGGGTCAGCGCGGACGGGACCGAGGCGGTGGCCGGTGCGCTGTCCGAGCTGGCCGACGGGTTCGTCGGGCTGGTGGTCACGACGGGCGGCACCGGCTTCGGCCCGCGGGACCTCACGCCCGAGGGCACGCGGACGGTGCTCGACCGCGAGGCCCCCGGCCTGGCCGAGGCCATGCGCCTGGTGAGCCCGCTCGGGCGGCTGTCGCGGGCGGTGGCGGGCACGGTCGGCGGCGCCCTGGTGCTCAACACGCCGGGGTCGTCGACGGGGGCGGTCGAGTGCCTCGATGCGGTGCTCGACGTGGTGCCCCACGCCCTCGACCTGCTGGCGGGCGGCCGGCCCCATTGACCAGAATTAGAACGTGTTCTAATTTCTGCCCGTGGCCATGACCCCTACGCTGCCCGGCGTGACACCGCAGACGGCGGTCGAGGCCGACCAGCGCCGCATGGCCCGCGCCGTCGAGCTGGCTGCCGGCGTTCGCACCTCGACCTCGCCCAACCCGTGGGTGGGCTGCGTGCTCGTCGCCGCCGACGGGCAGGTGGTGGAGGGGGCGACCCGGCCGCCAGGCGGTCCGCACGCCGAGGTGGCCGCGCTCGCCGCCGCCGAGCGGGCCGGCATCGACCCGGCCGGCGCCACCGCGTACGTCACCCTCGAGCCGTGCAGCCACCACGGCCGCACCCCGCCCTGCGCCGACGCGCTGGTGGCGGCCGGGCTGGCCCGGGTGGTGGTCGGGGTGCTCGACCCCGACCCCAACGTGAGCGGGCGCGGCGTCGCCCGGCTGCGGCACGCCGGCGTCGACGTGGTGACGGGCGTGGCGGCCGATGCCGTCACCGACCAGCTCGCGCCCTACCTCACGCATCGGGCGACGGGTCGCCCCTACGTCGTTCTCAAGCTGGCCGCCAGCCTCGACGGGCGCACCGCCGCCCCCGACGGCTCGAGCCGGTGGATCACCGGCGCGGCGGCCCGGGCCGACGCCCACCGGCTGCGGGCCGAGAGCGACGCCGTGCTGGTCGGCGCGGGCACGGTGCGCGCCGACGACCCCGAGCTGACGGTCCGCCACGTGCCCGGTCGCGACCCGCTGCGGGTCGTGCTCGGGCGGGCGCCCGCCGGCGCGCGGGTCCACCCGTGCCTCGAGCTGTCGGGCGACCTCGGCGACGTGCTCGACGACCTCGGCGGCCGCGGCGTCCTGCAGGTGCTCGTCGAGGGCGGCGCCGGGGTGGCCGGCGCGTTCCACCGGGCCGGCCTCGTCGACGCCTATGTGATCTACCTTGCCCCCGTGCTGTTCGGCGGCGACGACGCCGCCGGGTTGTTCTCCGGCGCGGGAGCGGCCACGATGAGCGACGTCTGGCGCGGGCGCATCTCCCGTGTGACACCCCTGGGCGACGACATACGCGTCGACCTGCATCCCGTGAGGAGAAGCTAGATGTTCACCGGCATCGTCGAGGAGCTGGGCACGGTCGCCTCGACGGCCCCGGGCCGCGTCCGCATCGCCGCGACCACCGTGCTGTCGGACGCGTCGGTGGGCGACTCCATCGCCGTCGACGGCTGCTGCCTCACGGTGGCGACCCGCGGCGACGGCTGGTGGGAGGCCGACGTGTCCGACGAGACGCTCAAGCGCTCCACGCTGGGCGACCGGCAGCCGGGTGACCGGGTCAACCTCGAGCGCCCTGTGCGGGCGCAGGACCGCCTGGGCGGCCACATCGTGCAGGGCCACGTCGACGCGGTGGGCGAGGTCGTCGAGCCCGCTCCCGACCTCCGGGTGCGGATGCCCCGCGGCCTGCTCCGCTACGTGGTCGAGAAGGGCTCGGTGGCCGTCGACGGCGTCAGCCTCACGGTGGTCGACGTGCTCGACGACGGCTTCACCGTCGCGGTCATCCCCCACACCGCCGAGGTGACGACCCTGGGTCGCAAGGGCCCCGGCGAGCGGGTGAACCTCGAGGTCGACGTGACGGTCAAGTACGTCGAGCGGCTGCTCACCTGGCACGCGGGCCCGTCGCCCGCGGCATCCCGAGAGGAACCCTGATGCCCTTCGCCAAGATCGAGGACGCCGTCGCCGCCATCGGGCGGGGCGAGATCGTCATCGTCGTCGACGACGAGGACCGCGAGAACGAGGGCGACCTCATCATGGCGGCCGAGGCCGCCACCCCCGAGAAGGTCGCGTTCTTCCTCCACCACACGTCGGGCGTGATCTGCGCGCCCGTGACCCGTGAGCGGGCCCGCGAGCTCGACCTGCAGCTCATGGTGGTGGACAACACCGAGACCATGCGCACCGCGTTCACGGTCAGCGTCGACGTCCGCCAGGGCACCACCACCGGCATCTCGGCATACGACCGCGCCGCCACCATCCAGGCGCTGGTCGACCCCGCCACCCGGCCGGCCGACCTCCTGCGCCCCGGCCACATCTTCCCCCTCGAGGCCCGCGAGGGCGGCGTCCTCAAGCGGGCGGGCCACACCGAGGCGGCCATCGACCTGGCCCGCATGGCCGGCCTCTACCCGGCCGGCGTGCTGTGCGAGGTCGTCAACGAGAAGAAGGACGACATGGCGCGCGTGCCCGAGCTCGAGGGCTTCGCCGACGAGCACGGGCTGCTGCTCATCTCCATCGCCGATCTCGTCCGCCACCGGCGCCAGACGGAGAGGCTGGTCAAGCGGGTGGCGGAGGCCCGCATCCCGACCCAGTGGGGCGACTTCACGTGCTACGCCTACGAGTCGGTGCTCGACGGCGAGCAGCACCTCGCCTTCGTGCGCGGCGCGGTGCAGGGCCAGGACGACGTGCTCGTCCGGGTGCACAGCGAGTGCCTGACCGGCGACGTGTTCGGCTCGCTGCGCTGCGACTGTGGCCCCCAGCTCGCCGAGGCCATGCGGCGCATCGCCGAGGAGGGGCTCGGCGTGGTCGTCTACCTGCGGGGCCACGAGGGGCGGGGCATCGGCATCGGCCACAAGCTCCAGGCCTACGCGCTGCAGGAGCAGGGCCACGACACGGTGGACGCCAACCTGGCGTTGGGCATGCCGGTCGACAGCCGCGAGTACGGCATCGGTGCCCAGATCCTGGTCGACCTCGGCATCACCACCATGCGCACGCTCACCAACAACCCCGCCAAGCGGGGTGGGCTCGAGGGATTCGGGCTCAAGATCACCGACCGGGTGCCACTGCTGACCCAGCCCAATCCCGAGAACATCGCCTACCTGCGCACCAAGCGCGAGCGCATGGGCCACCTGCTCGAGGGCCTCGACGATGTGCTCTGATGCCGGTTCGGCCGACGGCACAGGAGTCTTGAGTGGCTGAGGGGACTGCCCGGGCGCACACGCCCGAGGGACTGGACGGCGCGGGGCTCCGGGTCGGCGTCGTCCGGGCCCGGTGGAACGCGCACATCGTCGACCGGTTGGCCGCCGGGGTCGAGCGGGGGCTGGCGGCGCTGGGCGTCGGTATCGAGGGCGTCGAGGAGGTCTCGGTGCCCGGCTCGTTCGAGATCCCGTTCGGGGCGCGGGCGCTGGCGACCTCCGGGCGGGTCGACGCGGTCGTGTGCATCGGCGCGGTCATCCGGGGCGAGACGACCCACTACGACATCGTGGCGGGGGAGTGCGCCCGCGGCGTGCAGCAGGTGCAGCTCACCACCGGCGTGCCGGTGGCCTTCGGCGTGCTCACCACCGAGGACGAGGCCCAGGCGCTGGCCCGCTCCGAGGGACCGGGCGGGCACAACGTCGGCGAGGAGGCGGCCGCGGTGGCCGTCGAGATGGCGCTCGTCGCGGGGCGCTACGCACCCGCGTAGCGGCCGGGCCGATCCGCACGGGCGGGCGTGGCCGGCCGGGCGCCGTGAGGCGTACCCTCGACCCGTGCTGAAGCTCGTCCTCCCGAAGGGTTCGCTGGAGCGGGCCACCCTCGACCTGTTCGAGGCCGCCGACCTGGCGGTGAGCCGCTCCTCCACGGTGGAGTACAAGGCGACGATCGCCGATCCGCGCATCGGCGAGGTGCGCATCCTGCGCCCCCAGGAGATCCCCCGCTACGTGGCCGACGGCCTCTTCGACCTGGGTATCACCGGGCGCGACTGGGTCGAGGAGACGGCGGCCGACGTCGTGTCGCTCGGCGAGATGCGCTACTCGAAGGCGACCACCCGCCCGATCCGCATGGTGGTGGCCGTGCCCCAGGACGGCGCGGTCGAGCGGGTCGACGACCTGCCCCAGGGCGTCCGGGTGTCGACCGAGTACCCCGAGACCACCCGGCGCTACTTCGAGAAGCGCGGCATCGCGGCCGACATCCGCCTGAGCTACGGCGCCACCGAGGCGAAGGTGCCCGACATCGTCGACTGCATCGTCGAGATCACCGAGACGGGGCGCGCCCTGCGGGCGGCGGGGCTCAAGATCATCGACGAGATCCTCCAGAGCTACACCGAACTGGTGGCCAACCCGCTGGCCCACGCCGACCCCGGCAAGCGCCACGCCATGGAGCAGATCAAGGTGCTGCTCGACGGCGTGCTCGAGGCCCGGGGCAAGGTGCTGGTCAAGCTCAACGTCGCCGGCGACGACCTCGACGAGGTCATCGCCCTGGTGCCGTCGATGAAGGCCCCGACGGTGTCCGAGCTGTTCGGCGAGGGCGGCTACGCGGTCGAGACCGTCGTGGCCAAGTCCGAGATCAACACGCTGATCCCGGCGCTCAAGGACGCGGGGGCGTCCGACATCATCGAGCTGCCCCTGGCCAAGATCGTCCACTGATGGCGCTCGTCCCCGGCGCGGACGCCACCGGCGTCGTGCACGCGTTCGACGAGGGGCGGGGACTGGGCGAGGTGCGGGCCGACGACGGCACCGCGCTGCCGTTCCACTGCACCGCGATCGCCGACGGCACGCGGACCATCCCGGTCGGCCAGTCCGTTCGGTTCCGTGTCGCCCCCGGCCCGCTCGGCCGCTGGGAGGCCGCCCGCATCACGCCGCAGTGACCGCTGGACGCCTCGACCCGACGACTCGCCCGCGTGATCGCGTTCTGGCCGCGGGATCCGGGGCCCTGACCCCGGGAACCGCGGCAAGAACACGCTCGGGTCAGTCCGTGACCGGCTCGCCGATGGCCGCCAGCAGCACGCGGGCGTAGCGCTCGCCGCCGGCCGGCGCGAGGTGGATGCCGTCGGCGTGGCGCACCTCGATCGTGCCGTCGGCCCCGCACCCGGCCGCCTCCCACGCCTCGCAGGGCAGCGTGCGGTGGAACCGGCCGTCGGGGCCGAGGAGGGGAGCGGGATCGACGAGCGTGACCTCCGGCCGGGCCCGCACCAGGTCGCGGTACATGGCCCGGATAGCCGCGGCCGCCGGCTCGGACGCCGGCTCGCCGACCGGCGGCGGCACCACCACGTAGACCTCCGTGCCCGTGCCGGCGAACAGGTCGACGATCCCCGGCATGACCTCGGCGTAGGCGTCCGCGATGGTCTGGGGATCGCGGGGCGGGCCGCCGCCCGGGTTGATGCACGGCGTGCTGTCGTTGCCGGCGAACGAGATCACCAGCCGGCGCGGCGGCGCGGCGGCCAGCTCGTCGAAGGTGTCCATCCAGTCGCAGGGGGCGCTCCCGCCGAACGCGAACGTCTCGACGGTCAGCCCCGCGCCGCCGGTATGGGCCGCGAACTGGTCGCGCGACTGCTCGACCAGCGAGTCGCCGACGATGGCGACGTCGAGCCGGTCGCCACCACCGGCGTCACCTTCGGCGCCGGTGGTGGCGCGGGAGGGGCCGTCGTCCGGCGACGACCCGTCCGACCCGCGGGCGGCGAGCCCACCGGCGACGGCCACGGCGACGACCACCAGCGCCAGCACCAGCCCCGCGGCGCGCCGCCGGGCCGACCCGCCCGCGCCGTCGTCCCGCCCCGGCCGCCCGGGGCCCGGCTGGTCGCCGGGTGCCACCGCCCCCCGCCCGCCGGTCAGTCGCCGGGCCCCGACGCGCCCGCCGAGCGGCTGACCTCGACGAAGGCGAGCTGGATCTGGTGGAGCGCCTGGCGCAGCGGGGTCTCGGTGTCGCCGAGCCGCGACCCCAGCTTGTCGACCACCGCGGCCAGCGCGTCGATGGCCAGGCGGGCGTCGTCGAGGCGGGGCTCGGGCTGGGAGAGGTGCAGGGCGGCCAGCTCGTAGAACTGCAGGGCCTGCTGCCCGATGACCAACCCGGCGGGCGCCTCGACCAGCTGCTGGCGGGCGTCGTCGAGCCGGCGGGCGTACTCCTCCGCGGCGGCGCGCTCCTCGGGCGTGAGCTCGGGCTCGTCCTCGGGTGGCGCGGCCGGCGGGGGGGTGGCGGGACCGCTCGCGGACGGGTCGGTGCCGGCGCGGTCGCCCGGGCGGTCGACGGGATGCTCGCCTGACGGCGTCCATAGGCTGCTCATGGTCCTCCCGACGGTAGCGGAGGCGGTTGTGGACTCGTCGCCACGCACTGGTACCCTACGGCGGACAACTTCAGGGAAGCGGGGCCCACATGCCCCCACCCGGCCACTGCCAGCATGGCGATGTGCGTCCGGGTCGATCGGTCGCAACGGGCTCTGCCCTTGGCGGACGTCGGCTTCCCCCGGCGTCCGTTTCGTCATTTTGGCGCACTGGCCGCCGGGTTGGCACGACTGCAACCACATGCGTACGGAGGTGTCTGCGCATCCCATGAGGAGTGAGCGGCGATAGCTGCGCCCGCGAACAACGAGCCCCGGATCAACGACCGCATCCGCGCCCGCGAGGTGCGCCTCGTCGGTCCGGACGGTCAGCAGATCGGCATCAAGCCGCTGCCCGAGGCCCTGGCCATCGCCCGCGCTGCCGACCTCGACCTGGTCGAGGTCGCGGCTCAGGCGAACCCGCCCGTCTGCCGGATCATGGATTACGGCAAGTACAAGTACGAGGCGGCACAGAAGGCCAAGGAATCACGGCGCAAGGCGAGCAACGTCTCCATCAAGGAGATGAAGTACCGGCCGAAGATCTCGAAGGGCGACTTCGACACGAAGACACGCAAGGTCGAGCGGTTCCTGCACGACGGCCACAAGGTCAAGGTCACCCTCACCTTCCGGGGGCGCGAGATGCACCATCCCGAGCTGGGACGGCGCATCCTCGATGACGTCGTCGAGGCGGTGTCGCACCTGGCCAAGGTCGAGATCTTCCCCCGCCAGGACGGCCGGAACATGACCATGGTGCTCGGTCCCGACCGCAAGGCCCAGGCGGCCAGCGAGCGGGCCCGGCGCCAGGCCGAGGCCGAGGCCCAGCGGGCGCCTCGCCCGTCGACCACGAGCGACGGCACCGAGGCGGCGACCGGTGAGCCGACGTCCGTGACCGCCTCCGGCGGGGCCCAGGCGGGCGAGCCGACCGACCAGGACGAGCCGAGCGACGGCTAGGGCGGCAGCGACCGCCCGCCGGCGCCCGACGACACGAGGGACACGTCATGCCCAAGATGAAGACGCACCGCGGCGCAGCCAAGCGGTTCAAGACCACCGGCACCGGCAAGCTGCGCCGCCGCCAGATCAACATGAACCACATCCTCGAGAAGAAGGCACCCGGCCGGAAGCGCCGCCTGCGCAACGAGACCGGCCTGGCCGACGGCGACGAGGGCCGCATCAAGCGGATGCTCGGCCGGCGCTGACGCCGCCGCGCCCGCCGCCCCCCACCCCGATCGACGAAAGGAGCTCCCCATGGCCCGGGTGAAGCGATCCGTCCACGCCAAGAAGAAGCGTCGTGCCACTCTCGAGCGCGCCAAGGGCTACTACGGCAACAAGAGCCGGTCCTACCGCGCCGCCAACGAGCAGTTGATGCACAGCCTGCAGTACGCCTACCGCGACCGCCGGGCCCGCAAGGGTGACTTCCGGCGGCTCTGGATCCAGCGCATCAACGCCGCCTGCCGCCAGAACGGCACCAGCTACAGCGTGTTCGT
>Ga0299913_10002419_pt1 | contig 14719 bp, 13 predicted proteins | sample RVTome_9_FD_201360 | JGI IMG/M metagenome (GOLD analysis project Ga0299913, IMG submission 201360) | Soil microbial communities from uranium-contaminated site in the Upper Colorado River Basin, Wyoming, United States - RVT155D38 (version 2) ...
ATCCACAGTTCGTTAGGGTTGTGACCCCTGGGTGTGGGTTCATCACCCACATGGAGTCAATTCTGAATGCGTTCGAGACGCCTCTCATTTGTCGCTGGATGGGCAGCCGTTGCCCTGCTTGCTGTCGCTGGCTTTGCCACGTTCGGCACTCCTGACGCGAATCCCGACGACGTCCAGGCAGAGGCTGCGGCCGCATCGATCGGGCACACGGCCGGTGCCTACGCCGGTCTCAGCTTCGCCCTCCTCGGGGAGGAGGCGGCCGTGGCCATCACGGCCGAGTCCACCGAAGACAGCGAGGCGGCGACACTGACCCAGGACGCCGACGATGAGGAAGCTCCGACTGGCGAGACGGCAGGCTCGGGGACCATCGCATCACCCACGTCGGGCTGGCTGTCCGAAGTCGAGGTCCGAGCCCTCGTCGAGCTCTACTTCGAGCCGACCGATGTCAACCGTGCCGTTCGCATCGCCTGGTGCGAGTCACGTTTCGACCCCAACGCCGTCGACATGAAGACCGGCGGTGTCGGCCTCTTCAATCATCTCCCCCGCTACTGGGACGAGCGGGCCACCAACGCCGGCTTCCCCGGAGTGGACGCCACCGACGCCGAAGCCTCGACCGCCGCCGCGGCGTGGGAGGTCTACGACGGCGCCGGTTGGGAGATCTTCAACTGTCGCTAGATCCGAAATTGGGTTGAAAACGACCGGATATCGGACCAATTCGTCTCAATTTCGGGTGGAGCTCCGCCCTCAGCGGAAATCGCGGGACTGCACCGTCTGCACTCCGATGGGGTCGAAATCGCTGGCGACGATGTTGGTGACCCCGTCGTAGAACTCGAGACGGCCGTGGATCACCAGCGCCGGGCTCTTGCGCACGATGTGACGATGCTTCGCCCAGACGTCGGGCAGCACGACGATGTTCAACAACCCCGTCTCGTCCTCGAGGTTGAGGAAGTAGACACCTTTGGCGGTGCCGGGTCGCTGGCGGTGGGTGACGACCCCGGCGACCTTGATCCTCGCCCGGTTCCGTCCCACCTCCAATGCCTCGGCGGCGGTGAGACAACCTTCGAGACGATCGCGGACAAAGCTCATCGGGTGCCGGGAGGACACCGAAGTGGCCCACAAGTCGGCACGGTGGGTCTCCTCGGGGCTCATCCCAGGCAGGGCGGGTGCCTCCACTCCCGGCGATAGCGCCAGACGCTCCGGATCGATCTCGGCGAGAGCCCCCGCGGCCCACATCCCCTCACGACGCCCCAGCCCGATCGACTCCAGGGCCCCCGACGCCGCCAAACCTTCGAGGGCGTCGACGTCGAGACCGGTCCGGAAGGCGAAGTCCTCCGGCGTGGCGAACTCACCACCGAGGATCCGCGCCGCCTCGATCCTGGTGACCTCCTTCTCCCCGAGGTTCCGCACATACCGCAGGCCCATCCTCACCGCCACGGCAGGACGGACGGGGTCGTCGACATGGCCCCTCCCCCGCCGCCACCTCTGACCGAGATAGGCCACGACGTCGTCGGGATCGGTGTCGATTGGCTCGACCGTGCAGTCGTGCCACGAGATGTTGACATCGGGGCCGAGCACCACGACCCCGTGCCGCTGGGCGTCCTGGGCCAGCGAGTTGGGGCTGTAGAAGCCCATCGGCTGGGCGTTGAGCAGACCGGCGAGGTACTCGGCCGGATAGTGGAAGCGGAGCCAGGCCGACATGTAGACGATGTAGGCGAAGCTGACCGAGTGGCTCTCGGGGAAGCCGAAGCTGGCGAAACCCTGCAGCTTCTCCCAGATCTCGTCGGCGGCGGCGCCGACGATCCCGTTGGAAGCCATCCCGGCATAGACCTCGTCACGTAGCCGGCCCATCGCCTCGTCGGAGCGTTTGTGGGTCATCGCCTGACGAAGCCGGTCCGCTTGGGAGCCGTCGAACCCGGCACAGATCCGGGCCAACTCCATGAGCTGCTCTTGGAAGATGGGGACACCGAGGGTCTTCTCCAGGATCTCCTCGGTCGAAGGGTGCGGGTAGCGGATCGGCTCCTCGCCGTTGCGTCGCCGCAGATAGGGATGGACCGATTGACCCTGGATCGGGCCGGGGCGGATCAGCGCCACCTCGACTGCCAGGTCGTAGAAAGTCTTCGGCTTCATCTTGGGAAGGGTCGCCATCTGCGCACGTGACTCGATCTGGAAGAGCCCGACCGTGTCCGCGCGTGTCATCGACTCGTAGATGGCCGGCTCTTGGGGGATCCGGGCCAGATCGACGTCGACACCATGAGTGTCCTCGATGAGGTCCGTGGCGAGATGGAGGGCATTGAGCATTCCCAACCCCAACAGGTCGAACTTGACTATCCCCACCGCCGCTGAGTCGTCCTTGTCCCACTGGATGACGGTTCGTCCCTCCATCCGGCCCCATTCGAGGGGAACCACCTGCCAGAGCGGCCGGTCGGCGATGACCATCCCGCCGGAGTGGATTCCCAGGTGACGGGGATACCCGTCGAGACGCCAGCAGATGTCGTAGATCATCTCCGCGGTCATCCCCTCCGGCAGCGAGACGTCGGAGCTGGCGAGTTGGGCGGGATCGCGGGTGTCGACGTACTTCGACAGCCCGTCTACCTGGGCCTGGGTGAATCCGAAGGTCTTGGCGACGTCGCGCAGGACTGATCGTGCCCGGTAGGTGATCACATTGGCCACCATCGCCGCTCGCTCCCGCCCGTAGCGGCGATAGCAATACTGGATGACCTCCTCGCGACGGTCGGCTTCGAAGTCCACGTCGATGTCCGGCGGCCGCCCCCTCTCTTCGGACAAGAAGCGCTCGAAGGGCAGATGGAGACGGATGGGGTCGACACGGGTCAGGCCGATGCAGCGACACACCGCAGAATCGGCCCCCGACCCTCTGATCTGACAGTAGATCCCCTGGTCTCTCGAGAAGTCGACGAGGTCTTTGACCACGAGGAAGTAGCCGGGGAAGCCGAGTCTCTCGATGATCCCCAGCTCGTGGTCGAGTCTCCTGCGGGCCACCGGGTCGATGCCGTCGTCGGAGCCGGGATAGACGTCGCGGGCCCCCTCCCAGGTGAGATGTCGCAGATAGTCCATCTCGTCGCGGAAGTGACCGGGCATGGGGAAGTCGGGGAGACTGGGTGCCACCAACGCGAGATCGAAGGCGAGACGTCTTCCCAGCTCGGCGCTGCGGGCGACCGCGCCGGGATAGCGGGTGAACCGCCACTCCATCTCCTTGGGGTGTTTCATGTAGCGCTCATCCGAAGCAGGGCGGAAACCGTCGGCCTCGGCCAGGGTGCGACGGCCGTCGATGGCGGCGAGCACCTCCGACAGATAGGCGTCGGCGCGGTCGTGGTAATGGACCTGGTTGGTGGCCACCACCGACAACCCGAGCTTCTGGCCCACCTCCCACATCAAGTCGTTGCGGGGGTCGTCTTCGGGCATCCCGTGGTGCCATATCTCCAGATGGAGCCGTGGTCCGAAAATCTCCCTCAGACGGGACGCCTCCCTGATGGTGGCGGCCAAACCGTCGGTGGTGGCCTTGGGGACCGCTCCATGGTGACATCCGGTGAGAAGGTGGATGTCACGGTTGGTGGCGACCACCGCCAGGTCGTCCCAGGTGTATATCGGATGGTCCTTCTCCCCCCTCATCTGTGCCTTGGTCACCAGATGGGAAAGGGTGCGGTATCCGTCGGGTGACCCGGCGAGCAGCACGAGATGGTCCGACTCGGGGAGGTCGGTTGGTTTGGCCCCATGGGCCCGAACGGACCGTCCCCTGCGCAGACGCCCCTGGCTGCCCTTCACCCGGGCGTATCGCCTTCGGTCCCATTCCTCGGCCCTGGACATCGGGTCGGCGGGGCCGGTGGGCAGTCGGGGGGTTTGAGGGGGGTCGTCCCCCCTCATTGTCGTTGTCTCGAGCCCGATCTCCACCCCATAGATGACCGGGAGACCGGTGACCTTCGCCGCCTGCCAGAGCCGGGAGGTTCCGTAGAAGCCGTCGTGGTCGGTGACCGCAAGCGCTTCGTAGCCGAGATCCATCGCCCGCTGTACCAGATCCTCGGGGTGGGACGCCCCGTCGAGAAAGGAGAAGTTGGTATGACAATGAAGCTCGGCGTATCGGGTCACCCACCACACTATATCGAACATATGTTCGATGCACTGGGGCCGCCGACTTCGAGTGGCAGTCTCCAAATTGAGACGATTTCGTCCGCTATGCGGACGTTGTCATCTCAATTTCGGAGTCCCCTCACCCACCAGTTGCCGAGAAGTGCATCCAGTCCTTCAAGGAGCTCCAGTCTCCGCCCCACTCCCAGCCGATGTCGGCGAAGGCCTCGGTCACCACGTCACCGCGGAAGATCATCCCGGTGCGGACGTCGTCGCGATCGACGTACGCCGATGCCAATTCGGGGATGACCAGGTCGCCCTTCACATATGGGTTGTGGAACGGGTTGACGTCGATGGCCAAGCCGTAGGCGTGATAGGACCAATTCGTCGAACCGACCGCGGGACGGCAGACGAAGGAGCCGGTCTCGTTGAAGTCACCGGTCGGGTGATCGTCGACCTCTTCGAGTCTCGTGACTCGCATTTGCTCGATCGGGAAGCGAGCCTCGTAGAGCTGGCGAAAGACCTCGACGACATCCTCGGCCACCCCGGTGTTGACGATGATCTCTCCGGTGTGGGTCTCGCCGTCGAACCCGAAGTGGGAGACGGTCAGATAGCGCAACTCGTCCACAGCCACCGGGCACTCCTGGGCCCAACTCGACCTGGCCAGGACCTCGGGTGGGATCTCCTCGATACTCGACTGGTAGTCCCGAGCGCTTGGAGGATCCAGCAAGTCGACGGTCTCCAGACGGCGGTCCTGGAGTTCCTCGGGCGTGGGCATTACCTCACCGTGGCCGTCGGGTCGCAGCGGCAACGGTCTGGTTCCCAACCAGTCAGGGCGGGCGAATGGATTGGTCGTGGTGGTGGTCGGGGCCGTGGTCGTCGTGGTGGGCATAGTGGTCGTCGTGGCGAGGACGCTGGCAGTCGTAGTCGGGGCTGGATCAGTGGTGCGAGCCGGCTCCCCGGTAGCCGGCGCGGAGCACCCTGCGATCATCAAGGCGAGGAGAAGCGACGCACGTCGCATGGCATGACCTTAAGGACCGGATACCACTAGTTGCGTCCGGGGCCGGCGAAGCCCACACTCTCCGCCGTGACAACCATTCGCGGTGGCCGGGTCCTGACAGGCGGCGGTCTGGGCACGGCCGACCTGTATCTCGACGCGGGTGTGATAACCGAGGAGACAGCGGGTGGTCCCGAGGTGGTCGACGCCGACGGGCTCTTCGTCGTTCCGGGCCTCATCGACATCCAGATCAACGGGGGTTTCGGCCACGACTTCACGCAAGACCCCACGACGATATGGGAAGTGGGAGAACGACTCCCCGAACTGGGGGTGACCGCATTCGTGCCAACGATCGTGACCTCACCGGCCGAGGTCACCGACCAGGCACTCGACGTCGTCGCCAATCGCCGGCCCTCGGGGTACCGAGGCGCGGATGTCCTCGGTCTCCACTTCGAGGGGCCCTGGATCTCGCCGGAGATGCACGGTGCGCACAACCCCGAGCACATCGTCGCTCCGGACACCGCTACGGCCGAGCGCTGGGCCGACTCCGGTCTCGTCAGCATCGTCACCCTTGCCCCGGAGCGCCCCGGGGCGAAGGTCGTGATCGAGACTCTGCGGACCGCTGGCGTCGTCGTCTCCATAGGGCACACGGCCGCCGACTTCGAGACCGCGACCGATGCCCTCAGCTCCGGGGCGACCATGGCCACGCATCTGTTCAACCAGATGAGCCCACTCGGCCACAGAGAGCCAGGTGTGGTGGGCGCCGCGTTGTTGGCGGCGCGGCATTGTCTTCTGATAGTCGACGGTCTCCACGTCGCCGATGGCGCCCTGGAGATCGCTTGGCAGGTGCTCGGAGAGCAGCGGGTCATCCTCGTCACCGATGCGATGGCTGCTCTTGGCCTGGGACACGGGACCTATCCCCTCGGCGACGGCCCCATCACGGTGGGTGACGACGGGCCGCGCACCGCCGATGGCCGGCTTGCGGGCAGCGTGGTGACGCTGCCCGAGTCCATACGGAACCTGGCCGGAACGACCTCGGCCGGGCTCGCCGCCGCACTCCGCTGTGCGACGTCTAATCCCGCCCAAGCCCTGGGGTTGGTGGATCAGGGCGATTTCCGCCATGGGAGCCGGGCCAATGTGACGCTTCTCGACAACGATCTCGCCGCCGTGGCCACCTTCGTCGGCGGCGAGCGTCTCCACGGCTGACGCTACATTCGTCTCCATGGAGGACGCCCGGATAGACGTGCCCGGCGGCCAGATCGGCGTGTGGCGCCGCCCTGCACGAATGCGGGCGGGCACGACTGTCCTCGTCCACGGTCTCTCCGGCAACTCCCGCTGGTGGGGATCGGTCATAGACCATCTCCCCACGGAACTGGGCATCGTCGCCCTCGACGTGCGTGGAAGAGGAGACAGTGCGGACGCCCCGGCACCGTTCGACCTGACCACCATCTCCGACGACATCGCCCGTGCCCTCGACCATTTCGAGGTCGATCGCGCGATCATCGCCGGCTTCTCGATGGGGGCCTGGATAGTGGCCCTGTTCGGACTTCGACATCCCGACCGTGTCGAGCGTCTGGTCCTGGTGGACGGAGGATTTCCGCTCCCGAGAGACCCCGATGCCGACGCCGACGCCATCATCGAAGCCGTCGTCGGCCCTTCGCTGGCACGACTCGAGCTCGAGTTCGACAGCGAAGAGGCCTTCTTCGACTACTGGAAGGCGCATCCTGCCCTGGCCCGGCATTGGGACGAACGGATGAGACCTGCGCTCGGACACGAGCTGGAGCGGATCGGCGACAGGTTCCGGGTGAGGGCGAACCCCGAAGCCATCCAGGTGGCGGCACGGGAGATCACCGTTGGGGTGGAGGCCAACGCCGCCGCCGCCCGGCTCGATGTACCCACTCACCTGATAGTCGTGGAGCGGGGCACGGCCGACCAACCGCCGGGGATGATCCCGCTGGAGATCGCAGAGAAGGCTGCAGCTGCCAATCCGCGGCTGAGTCTGGAATACATCCCCGGGCTCAACCACTACACGTTGGCTCTCGGCGACGGCGCACCGGCGGTGGCCTCCGCCATCGCACGCCGTTAGCTACCGTCTGGCCACAACATGTCGTCGATCACCAAATCCATCAGATTGTCAGGCAAGGCGGGCGATTCGATCGAGGACGCCGTCAGGACCGTGCTCGCACGGGCCGCGAGCACGATTTCAGACATCCATCACTTCGAGATCGTGAAAGTCGGCGGAGAGGTCGACGCTTCAGGTGCGCCAACGGTCTTCACGGTGACACTCGACATCACCTTCGGCATCAAGGACCCCGTCGAGCACGGGTGAGCTCTCAGCTCAGCGGCTGCGCTCCCTGGCGACGTTCACCTTGATCTGACGACCACTGAAATCGGAGCCATCGAGGGAATCGATGGCAGCCTGGGCCTCCTCCTCGGAGTCCATCTCCACGAAGCCGAAACCGCGAGATCTCCCGGTATCCCGATCGGTGATCACCTGGGCCCGAGAGACCGACCCGAACCGGCCGAACAGCTCTTCTAGATCCGGAGAGCTGGTGGTGAAGGGGAGATTCCCGACAAACAGATTGGTTGACATTGATCGCTCCTTTTCGAGCAGTCCCGTCAGATTGTCTCGCACCAAGCATTCTCACAACCGGCAAAACGCCGGCCGATTCATGCAGTCTCCGACGGGTATGGAGCGCACAAGCCGGGCGTGGCACCGACCTCCCGGTGCCACCGAAGAGCATAACGAATCAGGCGAGCACATAGGAAAGGATTGGGCGGTGAACCGACGCCGCGTCGGATACCCGAGGTAGTGTCGCCGTCGTACGCCTGTCCGTTAGGAGGATGCAATGGGCGATGTACTTGCAACGATCCTTTGGGGTCTGCTGGCTGGGATAGTCATCGGGCCGTTGGCCCGTCTCGTGTTACCCGGCAAGCAGAACATCTCCCTCGTGATGACGATCGTCCTCGGCGCCGTGGGCGCCATCGCCGGCGGCCTCGTCTACGAGGCGTTGGGTGGCACCGAGACCGAAGGCATCGACTGGATCCTTCTCGCCGTCCAGGTGGGGGTCGCCGCCGTGGTCGTCCTCATCTACGGCAGCATGCGCAGGTCCCCGGCGGCCTGACAACCCGCCACCTCCATCGATCCGACGGCCCCCCGGTGGGGCCGTCGGCCGCGTTTAGCATCGGCCGCCGATGAGCCAGACCACACTCCGAGCACTGCGTCTTTCGCTGGCTTCCCTCCTCGTCGTGGCTCTGTTCGCCCAGCTCGTCATTGGGATGAGCCGGGCCGAGCTGACCGTCGTCAACTTCTTCAGCTTCTTCACGATCCTCAGCAACACAGCTGCGGTGGTGGTCTTGATCATCCTCGCCGGCCGCCCCGAGTTGACCTCCTCGGGCGTCTTCTCGATCATCAGAGGAGCGGTGACGGTGTACATGAGTGTCACCGGCCTGGTGTACGCAGTCCTGCTGGCACCTACCGGCATCGACGTAGGACTGACCGAGCCATGGGTCAACTGGAGTCTCCACGTCGTGGGCCCGCTCGCCGTGGCCGCCGACTGGATCGCCCATCCCCCGGACACCGAGTTGCCTCGAAGCGCACCGATCATGTGGCTCGTCTTCCCCGCGGCATATCTCGTCTACACCCTCATCCGGGGAGCCCTCCTGGACGTGCCGTGGTACCCCTACCCGTTTCTCGACCCTGCTGAGACCGGCGGGTACGGCGGAGTCGCCATGTGGTCCGGCGTCGTGCTCGTGGTGATCCTGGCTTTCAGCTACGCCTGCCAATGGTGGGCGACAAGACGCAGCTCCTCCCTGGCAACCGCGTGACCGTCCCCCCGCCGACTTCTCTCGGAAGCGGGATCCACCTGATACCCGCACCTCTGCCGTTCAAGTCGCCACCGTGGGTCAACACCTATGTCATCGAGGCGGACGACGGACTGCTCCTAATCGACTGCGGCACTGATTGGGAGCCGGGACGGACAGCCCTCCGCGAGGGATTCGAGACCCTGGGTCTCGACGAGTCCGCGGTGCACACCCTCCTCGTCTCCCACCTCCATCCCGACCACGTCGGCATGTCGTCGCGGCTCGTGCGGGAGCTGGGCTGCCGCTTCGTCATGCACGAGCGTGCCAAGAGCCTGGTCGAGCGGTACAACGACACACCGGGCTACGTAGAGAGGCTGAGGGGCATCGCCCACACCCACGGAGTCCCGGACGAGATCGTCGCCGTGGCCGCCAACACCCAGCGGCCCGATTACATGCCGATCATCGACCCACCCGATCATCTCGTGGTGGACGGTGACGAGATCGCCTTGGGCGCCGGGCGGTCGTTGCTCGTCGTTCACACCCCCGGACACGAGCCCGCCCACATCTGTCTCCGTGACACCACCACCGGGATCTTCTTCTCCGGTGACCACGTGCTCCCTCGAATCTCCCCGGTCATCATGTACGACCTCGACATCGGCGACCCTCTCGGCGATTACATGGAGTCACTGCAGCGGCTCATCTCGATGGGCATCGGAGTCACCTACCCCGCCCACGGCACGCTGATCGACCAGGGTGCCGAGCGGGCCCGGCAGATCCTCCTCCATCACGATCGCCGACTGCGGGACATGGCCGACCTGGTGAGACTCGCCGACACGAACGCATGGGCGGTCATGACCCAGTCGTTCCGGCCCAACCTCGATCCGGTCAGTGCCAGACTCGCTTTTCTCGAGACGGTCTCTCACCTCGAGCATCTCAGGATCGCAGGCCGCATCCACGCCGTAGACAAAGAGGGAGCGATCATTTACCGGGTGTGAACGGCGTGTAACTCGCGCACCGGGAGTATGGTGTCGGGAGCGATCAATCGCTATCCCTGGGAAGGATCGAATCACATGTTCTTTGGATACCTGGATGCCGGGTCGGGAAGCCTCATCCTGCAGGCGATCCTCGGCGGCGCAGCCGGAATACTCGTGGCCTTCAAGGCCTGGAAGGCACGTCTGACGGGCAAGCGGGCCCTAGCCGAGGCAGAGGCAGAGTCCGAAGTCGACGAGCCCGCCGTCCCCAGCGAGTCCTGACCTAGACGTGCACCGCGCCGATCCGGGGTCCTTCAGAGACCCGGCGTCGCATGTCGTCTTCGAAGGCGACCGCGTCCTCCGTCTCCTCGACCAGCGGGGTCTCGACGGGTGGAACGCCCTCTCGAACACGAAGTTCTTCGAGCGCGCCACAGGCGATGGCAGACTCATCGAGTCGAAACTCGTCGACAGCCCCGATGGCGGATCCGCCGCGGCACTCGAGCATCCGAAGGTCCCCTTCATCTCGTATCCCTACGAGTGGACGTTCTCGATGCTCAAGGACGCAGCATTGCTCCAACTCGACCTCCTCGCAGAGGCACTCGCCGACGGGATCACCATCAAGGACGCCACACCTTTCAACATCCAGTTCGTCGACGGCCGCCCAGTCTTCATCGACATCGGATCGTTCGAGGAGTACGCCGCCGGGGAGCCATGGATCGGATATCGACAGTTCACCCGCCAGTTCCTCTTCCCGCTCATGCTGCGCGCCGAGGCCGGTGTTCCGTTTCAGCCCTGGCTGAGAGGGAATCCGGAAGGGCCGACCGCCGGTGACGTCCGTCGGCTCCTCGGTTTCTGGCAGCGGCTCAAGCCCGCCAATCTCATGCACGTCTCCCTCCAGGCGCGAATGGAGGAGCGAATGTCGGGTGCGGCGGTCCGCAACGAGTTGAAAACGGCCGGATTCAGCGCCGATCTGATCCTGGCCAACGTCAAGAAGCTGCGGAAGCTGGTCGACGGATTCACCTGGAGCGGCAGCGGGGAAGGCTGGATCGAGTACCAGTCGTGCACCCACGTGGGCCGCGACCGGGAGTCGAAGGGGGCATTCCTCCGTCAGGCCCTCGACACCCATCGGCCCGGGCGGGTGCTCGACATGGGGGCCAACGACGGGCACTTCTCCAAACTGGCGGCCGAGTCGGGAGCCGTGGCCATCGCGGTCGACGGTGACGAGCCGGTCCTGGATGCCCTCTATCGTCAAGGCAGTCGAGTCTCCATCGTCCTCACCGATCTCACCAACCCGTCCCCGTCGCAGGGCTGGGCCGGGGAGGAGCGACCCGGTCTCATCGCTCGCGCCCAGCCGGATCTGGTGGTCGCCTACGGGCTCATCCATCACCTGATCTACACAGCGAGCATCCCTCCCCCGGCCGTCATCGAGTGGCTGGCGGGTCTGGGCTGCCCCGTCGTCGTGGAATTCGTCGCGGCTGAAGACGAGATGGTCGCCAAGCTGACTGCCAACAAGATGGAGGCCGAGCTGCATCCCGGGAGAACGCAGTCCGACTTCGAGACGTTGGTGGCGCCGCACTTCGAGACACTCGCCACCGAGTCGCTCGGCAACGGGACCCGGGCTCTCTACAGCCTGCAACCTCGCTAGCAGTGTGCCGTCAGCCCCCGAGCGAAGCCGGGTCGGCCACGGCCTCGTCACCGAATTCAGCCACGACCAGGAGGCTCTCGACACCCTCGGGGATCTCCGACCCTTCGACCTCGAAGCTGAATCCGGACCGCAGGAGGTCGTCGCTCTCGAACCAGCGGACCACATTGGCATTGTCGACATTCGGCGGGCCGGACACCAACAAACGGTCGCCGGCGAACAGGTAGAAGGTGTCGGGCGTCACCTTGGTCGTGACATCTGCCGCCCAACCGCTCACTTCCCAACCCTCATCGGTCGCCTCCACCGTGTCGACCTGGATCCTCCGGCTCCCCTCTGCACCCAGCTGGATGGTGTGCCCGTCGTCGGCAACCAGCTCCACGGTGATCTCCTCGTTCCCCCCGGCGACCCACCCACCATTGCCGTCGGCTATCAGGAGATCGATGTCGTTGTCTCCATCCCGGATCAAATCCTCGGCGACGAGTCCGATGATGGTGCCACCAGACGCGCTGTCTCGTGAGAGGTGAGCGACCCCGGCCACGACGTCGTTCAACACGATCAAGACCTCATTCGAGTCGAGCGGGCTCGCTGTCTCGATTCGACCGGTGATGAGCGTTTGAACCATGCCGGTGGAACGATCGACCTCTTCGAGACCGGAACCGAGGTCGAGCGACCAACGGAAGTCTTCGTCCGTCGATATCTCGACTTCGGTCGTCGGCCGTCCGACGAGATCGGCGTTGACCCCTACCGAGGCAACACCCTCCCACGAGCTCTGGTCCGGGATCCACTCGTGATTGCGCTCGACCTGGTCGTAGAGGATGCCGAGATCGGTGCTTGCTCCCTCGGCGTTGCAGCACCACCGAATCGGCTCATGGGGCCGCTCCGTCTCGAGCTCGAGGAGGGAGGTCCCGTCGAAGTCCCAGTCGGTGTCGACGTCGAGAGTGTCGACGATGGTTGGCATGATGTCGATGCCAAAGACGGGAAGGTCGACGGTCTCCCCGGCCTTCTGTCCCGGATACTTGATGAAGAGGGGAACCCGGTAGAGATCGTCCCGATTGTCCTCATAGGGCCAGCGACGGTGCTCACCGGGCACGAAAGAGGCGCCATGGTCGGCGACGACGATCACCATGGTGTCGTCCCAGGTGTCGGTTTCCTCGAGATGGTCGAGCATCCGACCGATCATCGTGTCGAGGAACCCCACCTGGTAGAGGTGCCGCTGGTAGCCAAGCAGAGGCGGCTCGGGGTCGGGGCCCCAGCGACCGTCGCCTTCGACACCGCTGACCTCGGTGTACTCCTCCGGTCTCTGGTAGTGGGTTCCTGACGGGTTGATGACCCATGGGACATGGGGCGCCCGAAGGTGGGCATAGCTGAGCGTGGGATCCATCCCGAAGTCGATCCCGTTGATCAGCCGCTGCACCCAGTTGACCCAGTCCTCTCTGCTCTCGCCGTCGGGCACTGGCAGATCCTCGATGGCGACATCGGTCCCGGTGGGCGCGTCGCCTTGGCCGAGGAAACCCTTCCACGAGTTGTCGATGCTCGGCAGACCCTCCCTCGTCGTGCCGGGGAGTGTCAGATGCCCGTAGACGACGCCGACGTCTTTGAGAAGGTTGCTGAAGCGCGCGGGGGCTCGCCCCGCGTAGTCGGGGCAGGTGTCCTCGGGGCACATCTCGGCCACCCACTCGATCACATGCATGTCGTAGCTCTCTCCGAGCAGGGTGAAGAGATTGTCGGGATGGTCGATGAACGAGGGACTCTGGCCGTGCTCACCGAGGACACCGGTGAGGATCGCCGGCACGCTCTGGGTGGTGGCGATGGAGTTCGACAGCGCATTGCGATACCAGGTGCCCTCTTCGGCGAGCCGGGCGAAGTTGGGGAAGAGCGTGTCGTTGACCGTGCCATCCGTCTCCATGATCGAAGCGAGGGGCATCTCGTCGAGTTGGAACATCACGATGTTCGCCGGGTTGCCCACCCTGGTCGCGCCCACGATCTCCTCGGGCTCCTCCCAGATGAGCCGGGCTGTGGCCGAGGTGGCCAGGAACATCATCAGCACGACAGGAACCGCAACCGCGGCAACGACGAAGATCACCTCGATGTTGTCCACGAGCCAGAAGATCATGGCTGCGACGACCAGGGCGAGGACGATCGCCCCCACCGTGTTGTCTGGGAGCACCTGACGGCTGACCACCAGCCCGGTGGCTGCTGCCAGGATCGCCACCATGACCCGGAAGGCGATCGAACCGGCCCCGGGGCCGATGGCCGCGGCGATGGCCAGCACCGCCCATGCCAGCAGCGGGATGAGGATTGCCACCGAGATGCCGAAGACGAGTATCTCCGTAACGCTCGTCCGGTTGGCCACGAAGACCTCGGGGTTCTTGCCGTAGAGATCCAGCAGCGGAGCAACGAAGGCGACCACACTCAGCCCGCCGATTACGGCGAGACGCTTCCACATCGAGGCCGATTGGATAGTTCCCAAGGCTGGAAAAGGTACCGGCAATCGGCTCCAATCAGACAAATTGGGGACCCTGCTTAACTCTGTTCACCGGGCACGGGTCGGGAACCGAATATCAGGTCCGGAGCGTCTTATCTCCCGAGGAGATGCATTGACCGACATCCGACAGGGGTTTCTTCGACGTATCCGGGCCAGGATGCGTCTCGCGTGGTTGTCGGCCACTGCGCAGCGTCACGCCCCGTACCTGGGCCTCGGCCTGGTCCTCATACTTGCCGTCGACTGGATCACCGACTTCGATCGTGGGCTCGTCGTGGCCGCCATCGCCGCCGGGGTCTACTCGCTCGCGCTCCTCTCGAGAGCCATCTCACTCCGCATCACCCCATGGGACGCTTCTCGCGCCGCGGAGCGCGGTCTCGGAGCGAGAGATGCCCTCACCACCGCCCTGGAATTCACCGACCCCGACGACGGTGTCCACAGAGTGATCCAGGAGCGGGCAGAGCGACTGGCTTCCGTCGCCAAGCCCTCCGACGCCATCCCGATCAGCGCCGATCGACCACGTCTGCGTCAATTCGGCATGGCGGCGGCGCTGGCACTCGTGGTCGGCCTCCTCCCTCCCCTGGGCTCCACACCGGCCCTCTCCTCTGATCTGCGCCAGGCGCTGGATGCCGAGGCGGAGCAGGTCGAGACGATCGCCGAGGCGGTCGCGGAGGCGGATGTCGAGACCTCAGATGAGATCGTCGCCGAGTTGGAGCGGCTCGCCGAGGAGCTGCGCCGGGCGG
>Ga0299913_10002420_pt1 | contig 14717 bp, 16 predicted proteins | sample RVTome_9_FD_201360 | JGI IMG/M metagenome (GOLD analysis project Ga0299913, IMG submission 201360) | Soil microbial communities from uranium-contaminated site in the Upper Colorado River Basin, Wyoming, United States - RVT155D38 (version 2) ...
GGGCAGGCCACGTTCTGAAGGGCGGGCATCATGACCAGAAGTCTGGGTCCGGGTTGTCGTTCAGGAACCAAGCTTCAGTGGCGCTCCCGTCGTTGACGTGGAAGACCTCGGCGCTTCGGTATTCGACGCTCTTGCCGTCCCAACTAACTGAGTGACGTGTCCCAAAGCCGCGCTTAACACCCCCTGCAACCGGATCAGCCAAAACACCCACGCATAACCGGCTTCATTATGCGCTCCTCAGGTGATCCGGGAACCAAGCCATAGGCTTCCACTCCCCTCGGCCTGCTCGAGGCGGCCGCGATCAAGCGCATCTAACTGCCTGTTGGTGACTACTCCGACTGTCACAACGCACTGGTCGCACGACTGCGCCTACAGATCGCCAGGGCTCAGCGCGGGGTCAGTCGCCTTGCAGCGGGTGTATCTTCCAGACTGCTCGGAAAGGAGAGCATGATATGGCAGAGCATCCCAATGTGGCCATGTATCGAGAGATCCACGAGAAGCTCCAACAAGGCGACTTTGAGGCGGTCTTCGAAGCTCTCGACGACGAGGTCGTCTGGCATCAGATCGGTGCCGAGACCCTCCATGGCAAGGAGGCGGTGCGGGAGAGCATGTCCGGGATGGAGGAATTCGGAGCCGACGCCTTCGACCTTGACATTCACGATGTGGTCGGCAACGACGAGCACGTCGTCGGCCTGGTCGAGACCACGCTGAACATCGGTGATCAGAGCTTCACCTATCGCACTGCCGAGATCGCCCACATGAAGGACGGCAAGGTCACGGAGCGCTGGGCCTTTTCAGACGACACGAAGCGGATCAGCGAGTTCTTCGGGTCCGTGGGCGGTGAGTAGAGCCGAGCGGTACTCAGCCCCAGGTGACACGACCGCGGCCGCTGCGGTCGCCACCACCGCATGAAGGTGTACCCGCGCCAACCGACGGGACCTGTGACTGGAATGTTCAACGTCGCCATCGGCGAGCCCGAAGCCCAAACCCCGACGGAGAATCAGTGAGCTCAGGGGGCAGTAGCCGACCCGGCGACTCATTGGCTCAGCGTCTTGAAGACGGGTCGACCCGGCTTCCTCCGTTCGGTTCGTGTAGTTTCCTAGCGGAGTGGACCGGGCTTGGGACCGACGAAAGGAGCACTCGTGGGTTGGCTCAGCCACCTGGGCCGGCTTGGCGCTCTTGGTGCGGTCTACGCCGCAGCCATTCCCCGATTCGGAGGAGAGGATCCTCTTGGCGCCGCACCCAGCCCCGACAACTGGCATCACGAGGGTTTGACCAGGAGGGCGGCCAGCAGCGCCGGCTGGTCCGAGGAGGCGGAGAACGCCCTCGCCTTCCATGCCGACTACGTCGACTCCTATCTGTACAACCCGCTGTGGTGGTTTGACATCGCCAACGGCGGGGGACCCGACCGTCTCCCCGTGGTGATGTCGTCACAGAGCGAGCTGATCAAGGTCCACTTCGACGATCTGTTCCACCCCGAGACGGTCCGCGGCATGTGGCGCCGTTATCTCTCGGGCACCGCAGCCTCGCTGATCTGGCTGGGCCACGCCTCCAGCGCCCCCATGGAGCGCCGGATCCGAATGGCTCATAACGCGGTCGGGGTCTCCTTACATGCGATGCAGGACTTCTACTCCCACTCCAACTGGATCAACGACCCCAACCTGAGGAACTGCACCTGGTTCGAAGTCGATCCCGCCGACCGGGAGAGGCTGAGTCTGTGGACCGGCTCGTACGAACTGCCCCATCACCTCGGGATCCAGCCCCACGGGGCATATCTGTTCGCCTGCTCGATCCTCAACAGGATCGGACCGATCGGCCGGCGTCTCATGTCGGTGATCTGTCACGCCGCCTCACCCGTGTCGCAGAGCTCGCTGTGCCAATGGTTCAAGCAGTGTGAGGAAGCGGTGCCGTTGACCCCGCCCGACGTCGGTGGCATCGAGCTGCCCGACGACATCTTGTGGGTGGAGCCCGGCATTAACGTCGACAGCCGATGGCAGGCCGAGTTGGGCGTCGAGGTGAGACGTCTGCCCATGTCCGGCGAAGAGGCCTTTGAGACTGCCTACACGTTGGCCTATCGCACCTCGTGTCAGTGGCTCCACATCCTCGACCATGTGATGGAAGAGGCAGACCTCCAACACTTCTGGGAGCAAGTCAAGAACCAGGGTGTGACCCGGGCCGACTACAAGACGCCAACCGACCCATGGGAGAACTTCGCCGAGATCCCCTACCGCTTCGCCACTGCGGGCAGCTATCCACCGGCGCAGGGTCACGACGACACCGAAGACTGGTATCTGCGGCTCCAGATCCGCACCGCCAACACCGACAACGCCGGCACCGACGCCGACATCGTCGCCTACGTCAACGGCGCCCGGTTCCCCATCCTCGACCACGGGGTGCCACCCAGCGCCGGAGCGACGAGCCGGACCCTGTTTCAGACGCTGCTCGGGCACAACGACTTCGAGCGCGGCGACACCGCCGCCTACATGATTGGGCCGATCGACGGTCTGCCTCACACCGTCACCCTGTTCAATGACGCCCCTGACGTCGGCGACGTGATCGTCGCCGCCCTGGAAGCGTTGTGGGAGACCGTGGTCGGGGTGCTAGAGGCCGTCCTCGATTTCTTCAAGGGCATCTGGGGCTACCACGCCGACTTCGTCGACAGGGACCACGCCGTGATCAGCGCGGCGACGCTCAACGCTCTCGGTCCCGGCGGGAGACGCAACTTCTCGCTGCGCTGCGACGGCGGCTCCGAGGGCGATTACCGCATCGACGCGCACGTCGACGCCACCGCCACCACCGGCACCTTCTCCAACGGGGTGCCGTGGCGTGAGTACCGGGTCCATTTCGGGCGACTCCACTGCATCGAGGAGTCGGACTGGGACCGATTGTCCGACTCGGATGAGCCGTTCGTGCTCGGGTTGGTAATCCCCCACGGCGGAACTCAACCGATGATCTCCTGGCGGACCGGCCCCTACGGCGATGTCGACTCCGGAGAAGACCGAACCATCAACCGGACCTTCACCGTGAGAGTGCCGCAGCGCTACGGCTTCATATCGGTGGCGGTCGCCGTTTACGAGCACGACGACGAGTCGTCAGGCGATCGAGACCAGCTACTCAGGGACTTCGCCGGCAACGTTGGCGCCGGCATCGTCGAAGCCGAAGACACCTTTTTCGAGACGCTCAGCGAGTCGATCGCGGCCGGGTGGAAGCTGCATTCCGTCGACGCCGTCGCCTTCCGCAGGTCGGAACAGGTCGAGGTGCGAACCTTCGATCCGCGGACCTTCGATCGCTGGGTCGACGGTGGGGACAGCGTCACCTGGCGGCTCAGCGGCGGCCACACCTGGCGGGTCCACGTGCCCGACATTAGCCGCTGCCGCTGTGAGACTCCGGGAGTCGACTTCGAGCTGCCCAGTCTCGATGTCGACATTCCCCGACTCGACTTCGGGCCAAAGGTGGAGGAGAACCGGGGGGCGGTGACCGACGATGGCGCGGTGTTCGAGCTCGACTTGGCCAAAGTGGCCGCCGAGCTAGGCCCCCGCTTCGACATCGGGGTCGACATCGTCGACGAGGTGCTGGTGCCCGAACTTCCGGGCGCCGGGGACATCGACTGTGGTCCGGAGGAGCACGACAAAGGCTCCAAAGGCAGCGATAAGGACAAGGGGGACAGCAGTGCCAAGTGAGACGACCGTGGTGAGCGGCGACGGTCAATGGAAGGCCGACGTGGAGGCGTTCAAGACGAACCTCCTCTTCTACCGGAGCATCGGCTGCGAGGTCAAGGTGTACCACCGGGAGGAGACCTCCAACATCTGGGGCAACAAGGTCACCGATTGGGTGAGACGCAACGCCGACTCGATCTTCATCCGCAACGTGTACCGGGGGTCGGGGCCAGGAACCGGGACGCGGGACAAGACCTGCTCCAATGCGTCGAGCTGTGAGCTCAAGGAATGGTCGGTCGGGGTGACCCTCACCATCCCCGCTGACTCGGTGACCGATGTGGGCGGTGGGGCCATCCTCGACATCGACAGCGTGGACTCCACGGTGTCGGTGCGTATCGGGCGGGAGACCCTCAACGCGACGGTGTCCGCCTCCAGCGCTTTCTCGGACAGCGGCATCTGGTAGCGAGAAGGTGGCTGCGGAGGAGACTGGGTGTCTCTGGGCCGGGACGCTGGGAGACGCTCCAGTCGCTGCGCGCCCTGGTGCCCGGCGACGTCGACCGGATGTGGCCGCCCCGGTTCGCGCGGCTTCTCGATGAGGAGTTGCTGGCACGAATGGCGGAGGCGGTCCCGGAGAGAGGTGGTGCGGAGCGTCTCGAGAAGATCGGCTGGTGGGGTGGCGCGGTGTGCTGGATGACCGCCGATTCAGAAGTCGACGAGACGATCTTCCAGGCGGCGGCGGCATTCAACCTCGCCGTGGCGGCATTCGACTCGGTACTCGACCGGGGCCGGGAGTCATCGGCCGACCTGGTCGATGCTCTCGCCCCTCACCATCTCCACCGGGTCCTGGTCGACCCGGTTGGCGAGAGCTTCGAGTCGGTCCCGGCCGAGGTTGAACCGGTGATCGGACTCTTCCACGTCTCGCTAGCCGGTTTCGCGGAGGTGTGGGGTGACAATGGGGAACAGATGTCACTGGCCCTCGATCTGCTGACGGAGATGTACCGCTCCGAGGTGGGGGAGCTTCATGATCCCCTACCGGCAAAGATCCTGCCGAGTGTCTTCCTTGGGTTGTTCGGTACCTGCGACCGGGCCCGAATCGACATGCACCGTGATTTGGGCCGTTTCCTCGGCTCTTGGGACGACTGGATGGACCTCGACGAGGACCTGCTGGCGGGTTCGCCGAATGTCTTTCTCGGCGTCCCGGGGGGCGGGGCCAGCTATGTCGGACGCGGTCTGCGCTTCGTGGTCTCCGGCGGCGACGGGATGGCGGCCCAGCGCCTCGGCGACGACCTGGCGAGGGTCATCGAAGTGGTCATGCAGCTCGACCCTCTGGCCCGCTCACGCACCCTGGGGTTCATCGACGCCTTGCTGCGATGAGGCTGTCTGATCTCGGGTCGGCGGCCCGGCTCTCCGTGGCTTCCTCGGCGGATCGGGTACGGGCATGGGGGCACCGGCTGCAACGTCTTCCTCTTGCTTGGCCCGATCCGTCGTTGCAGGTGGCAGCAGATGCGGTTCGACTCGGCTCCAGATTCCTCTCCTCCCGTCAGGGGGAGGACGGGAGCCTACGCGGGTTCCAGCTGGCTCCGGGGGCATCCGTGGAATGGGTGACGGCTCATGTGGCGCTGGTGACCGAGCCGGTCGCCGAGCTGGCAGAAATGCGGCGCAAAGCGGCCCAGTACCTGCTCGGTCTCGCTCCCCTCGACGCAGGCTGGGGTTACAACAGAAGGGTGGGGCGGGATCTCGACTCGACAACGCAGGCCCTCATGGTATGCGAAGATCAGGAACTGGAGGCCCCCGGGTTCATCCACGACTGGGTGCGGGACAACCAGCAACCGGACGGCTCGTTCCCGACCTACGCGACGAGTGACGCTTCGATGGCGACGGGATGGCATGCCTCCCATCCCGAAGTGACCCAGATGGCCGCCTGGTATTTCCGCCGCAGGGGGGATGAGGCGTCCTACCGGAAGTGTCTGCAATGGCTCAACGACGCGGCTCGGCCGGGGGAGCGCCCTTCGTATTGGTGGCCCGGGTATGGGTACAGCCTATGGTTGGACCGTCACATCGAACCCGATGCCCCCCTAGCTGCTCGGGCTGTCGAAGAGCTGAGCGGGCCTCATGGAGCGCCGCAGCTAGGGTTTGCTCTCGGCTCGGCGGTGGGAATCCTCGACCGTGACCTGATCGAGGGCGCCATGGTTCGACTCCTAGCCCAGCAGCTGGCCGACGGCTCTTGGCCTTGTGGCCCCTGCCTGCGGGTCACCGCCCGGACGGTGAATCACGCTGCGCCTTCGGCGCCTGGGACAGTGGCCGCAGACCCCTACCGCGTCTTCTCGACGGCACATTGCGTCGCGGCGATCACCGCAGCCCACCTTTGGTTGCTCAACGAAGGGTGAACCGGACAGCTCGTGTACGGAGACCGAGCGCTGAATGTATCTCGGATTCGATCCGGTGCTCCTCGGCCTAGTGGTGGATCTTCGCGCTCTCAGTCGTATAGGTCGAAGCGCCTCATCGGCTTCTCGCAGAATTCAAGGTGCTTGTCTCGGATGTATCGGACATATGCTGCTGTCCTGGCGCGGAAGGCGTACGAGTCGCTGGTGTCATTCAGCCGCTTCTCCCACAGCCCCTTGCTTCGAGGTCGAGCATGGGAGAGCTGTTCGGGATCGTCGGAGAACCGCGCGTTGGTTCGGTCCACCTGGCATGTCGGAGAGGGCACACGATCCTCAGTGGCCCAACTGAAGCTCCCATCCTCTCGCCAGGGACGGGGAGGTGCTGGTTCACAATGGCTACGGGTTGTCGCGCTCTGATGACGGCACGCCCGTGAGCGCCGACACTGCGTTCCCAGTGGGGTCGGTCAGCTCTTTGGCCGCCGTCGAACGACGGGAGAGGCGCGAGGGACGGCTACATGCCCATTACTGCCAGCGCGATCACCAGGAGGCCACCGCCAATTCCGAGAAGCACCGCGGTGAGCACGATCACCATTGCCAGACGATCGGTCTTTCGTGCCCTCTCCGACATGGGCGGTGCTTCGGACCCGGCGGCCCGGCGTCGCGCCCTCCTGGTCACCGACGCGAAAAGCAGACCCACTGTCGGGAGCAGCAGGAGATTCCCGACGTGTGCCAACCCGAGGACGCTGAGGAAGAGGGCGACCTGCTCCACTCCGAACTCCAGGCTCTCGGTCGCGGGAACAAGAGATGCGGCCTCGGTCAGGTCGAGACTGGAGAGTATTCCGCCGCCGAAAAACAGGTAGTAGGCGATGTCGAGGAGCCTGGAGAACCGCTCACCCGTCGCCGGGCTCATGTGGAAGACCTCGGCGAGGTATGGCTGACCGAGACGTCTGATCGCGGGCCCGAAGACGACGAGACACGAGGTGAGCAGTGCGAACACCACCACCTGCATCGACCATTTGGGCAACACGAGCACGCCGTCGGGATCGTGATCGGCCAGCTCGATCAGGAACGTCGCCAGGATGGCAAGTCCGGCCACCACTGCGGCGGTCCCTCGTCGTATCCGACGCCGATGCTTCTTGTCTTCCTCGATGCTCCGGCTGAGTCGGGCGAAGAGGTCGACGCTCGGTTGGTAGCCGTCGCCCTGATGCAATGCTTCGGTGAGGCGCCTCTCGAGACTCACACGTCTCCTCCCAGAACCGTGGCGAGAATGGCCATCCCTCGCCGACAATGGGTCTTCACCGAATTGGGCGAAATGGCCAGCGTCGATGCGATCTGTTTCTCGGTGAGATCCATGTAAAAGCGGAGGACTAGACAGTCACGCTGACGGGGGGAAAGATCGTTCAGGGCATTAATGACCGCAGCCTGGCTCTCGGATCGAACCGCACGGTCCTCCGGCATCTCGGGCGTCCCTCGATCGATCATCGAGTCCTGATGACGGAGGGAGAGGAGCCCGCGACGGTTGTGATCCCGGGCCAGGTTGAGCACGATGGAGCGCAGATAGGCGGCGCTCTTTTCGGTGTCCTGGATCCGGTCCGCGGCGTGATAGAGCCTGATGAAGGCCTCCTGGACGATGTCCTCCGCACCGGTGCGGTCATCGGTGAACAGACGTGCCAAACGCACCAGGGAGACCGCCTCCTGGTGGTAGAGCCTCTCCACAAGGGATGCACGAGCCAGCTCCTCCGATGTCCACGCCGTCTTACCGGCCGCGACTACCGCCAGCCAGAGCACAGGTCAGCCGACGACCGGCGTGTCCTCGTCGAGATGCCTGCTCAAGCCGAGCAGCCTCCCTACCAGCGGGAGACTGAGCACGTTGAGACCGTGGAGCACCCCCATGAGGAGGAGCATGCCGCCGATGCGGGACACCTCATGTTGAAGCTGGTCGCCAAGTGCATCCCGGGCATTCGGCCCCCATGGAGCAGGTTGGCTGAGCGTCACCGTGAACAAGACATAGGCGGTGAAGATCAGGTAGTACGCCACGTCCATCAAAACGAGGTAGCTCTTTCCTGTCCGCGGGTTGCCCCTGAAGATGTCGCCGGCGTAGGCCCGGCCGAACCGCTTGATCAGGGGACCGAGGACGACCACCACCACGACCAGGATCACATTGGTGATTAGCTCGATTGCCCACCAGCTCATATCTCGAGACCCCTCGGGTTGGAAAGTGTCATCGTGGCACTCTCGGCGGCCTCGTGACGTGCCTTCTTCTTGATACGCCTTGTCTCGAGCCGGGTCACGACCCGGTTCCACAATGCCCCGTACCCAACGGCCGCGGCGCCGAACATCGGGATGTTGAGCCAGGGCCCGGCTCCGAGCTCGACGATCTCGCCGCGGAGCTCGCTGTCGAGACCGATCATCATCATCACCAGAAGGGCGGGGATCAGGCCGGCGGCACCCGAAGGTATACCGAATCCGCCGCGGGCGACGTTTCCAATGACACCGAATATCCCTCCCATCACGGCTCCGGTGCCGATGATGATGAACAGGGTCCCGCCGACGGTGAATTCAGGGGATCTGACCGGGTCGAGGATGGCGACCACCCGCATCGCAATCCGCAAACCCGGCCCGAGGACGAGCAAACCCGCCATCACGCCGCCGATGGCTCCGTACAGTGAGCTGGCCCAGAAGCCAGGGACCATCAGCCAGCCCGCTCCAATCCCGACGAGGACCACGGCGATCGACCAGACGGGGCCCATAAGCTCGGAAACGGCGAGCGGTATCGCCGCGATGAAGAGAAGAGCGCCCAATGCCGGCTTCCATCTCATGGATCATTCTCCTTCGACTCGTGAAAGGGACAACAAGTGCGTTCTGTTTGGTGGATTTCTGTGCGGGTCGGCGGGCTACTCCGCCAACCCGCACCAGAGGATCAGCTGAGATCGGCGCAGGCGATCTTTGCTCCGCCCGGGGCATGAATCACCACAGAGACCGCAGTCGACCCGGCGGTGGCTCCGACCACGGTCCAGCCCAAAACGTGGCCCGCGGCGTTCGCGGTGAACGGCCCCGGCCATATCTCCGACCCGTCCAAGGCGCCGCCGGGTACGCCGAACCCGAAGCTGTAGTGCCCCCCGCCGTCGCCGTCGTCGCAAGCCTGCTTGTGGACATGCGACCCGTACGTCTCGCCTGGTGTCAGACCACTGGCCGTGACCACGACGATCGTCTCGCCCGACGCGGTGCGGATCATCGTCGCCTTCCCCTCGACGTCGCCGTAGTCGGCGTGACCGGCGCCGGCTGCGAACGATTGGAGCGAGCCCCTTGTCACCTCCGCTCCTAGCGCCGAGAGCGGCGATGCCATCAACACCACCAGCATTGCGGCCACTGCCAGGGTCCCTGTCTTCTTGACCAGAGAGTTCATTTGGTCCTCCTCGAACCTTGCTACTAACACACAGACGAAGGGGTGGTCGTTTCGGGTGACAGCCGGGTTGACCAGGCACCCGACGGCTCTATCGACTGATCGAAGATGACGGCATACGGGACATAGAATTCTCAACCGACGGAGCAGAGGGAGGCGACTGGGTGGCCTCAAACATCGACGGGGCGCTGTACCGGGAGGTGATCGGACCTGCCGGCGCGCCGCTCATGGTTTTCGTTCACCCGAATCCCATGGACAACGCCGCCTGGATGTATCAGCTTGCCCACCTCTCAACGTGGTACCGATGTGTCGCTGTTGATCTGCCTGGTTACGGACGCTCGCCCCGGGCACGGCCGGGCGTCACCCTCTTCGACCTGGCCGAAGCGTGCTGGGATGCGGTCGAGGCTGAAGGTGCTGGCCCAGTGGTATTGGTGGGCTGCTCGATCGGCACCAACGTCGTCCTGCATATGCAGCACCTCTCCCCCGAGCGCACCGCCGCCGTCGTCGTGTCCGGAGCCGGCTTCGCCACCGATAAGCCCCATCTGCAGCGCCACGTCGACGCTTACCGTCGCGACGGAGTCGAATACCGGAACCGCTATGCCCTCCAAGACTTCTCACCGGCCTTTCGTGCCACCCCGCTGGCGGAGTGGATGGCCGGGTTGTGGACCGAGCGCAACGAGATGGCCGACGTCCCCTCGATCCTGGCGATGTTCGATGCGCTCATCCAGGGAGATCCTCCCTGGTTCGCAGACGTGAGGGCGCCGGTGCTGATCCTGACGGGCAGCGAGGACGCCGCTCATCAGCGGGCATTCGCCCTTCGTGACGTGCTACCTGAAGCCGAGCTGATCACGCTCGTCGGCGCCGGGCACGCCTGCCAGCTCGAGCTGCCATGGGAATTCGACTGGCACCTACTCGAGTTCCTCGACCGCCGAGTTGGATTACCCGGCATCGCCCGCCCGGCGCAGCACCCCAGACACTGATCCTCGGCCCGCCCTGGTCGAGGCGATCAGCTACATGGTCGCGGCGATACGAGCTCGAGCTTCGGCTTGAAACGCGGGCGAGCCCGGAGCGGTTAGCTGGTCGGCGTCGAAACACCTCTCTCTTCGAGAGGTGCTTCGGACCCCGATCCTGTGGCATACCCGTGGAGCGGGCTGTGGCGCGTATCGCCGAAACGCTCCTCGGGCCGAGATCAGGCTCGGGCATTTCATCAAACGCCACAAGGCGCAATCGGTGGAGCTGACGGGATTCGAACCCCCGACCCCCCTCGTTGCGAAAGATGCGGTCAAACCTCGCTGACCTGGGGAAACAGGGTGCTCTCAAGGCCCTGAGGGGCCGGCGAACGACGTGAGACGTGGTGAGCGAGAGAGTGACTGTGACGCGAGCTGCCTGAGAGCATGGGTACGTCGGGCGCACGGTTCCAGGAGCCCGCGCTGAGCTACAAGTAACCCATATCCTGGGCCTTGGCGAACGCCTCGGTACGGTTTCTGGCCCCGAGCTTGACGATGGCGGACGACAGATAGTTGCGTACGGTCCCTTCGGCGAGGTGGAGCCTTTGCGCGATCTCGATGTTGGGATGTCCTTCACCGACCTCTCGCAGGACTTCTCGCTCCCGGTCAGTGAGGGGGTCGCTGCCGGCCCACGCTGAAACCGCGAGCTCCGGGGCGATCACGCGATTACCGGCTGCCACTCGCCTGAGGGTGTCGGCTAGATCATCGATGGGTGAGTCCTTGAGAACGTATCCAGAGACGCCGGCGTCGAGTGCCCGTCGCAGATAACCGCTTCGGGCGAAAGTGGTCACGATGACGACTCGGACCGTCGGATGGTCCTTGAGACGAGAGGCCAGCTCGAGTCCTGTCATTCCTGGCATTTCGATGTCGGTGAGAAGGATGTCCGGCTCATGCTCTGCGACAGCTGCCAAACCCTGCTCGCCATCTTCGGCGACAGCGACCACGTCGATGTCCGGTTCGAGGTCGAGGAGTCCCGCAAAGGCTCCTCGCACCATGGCCTGGTCTTCGGCGAGGACGACGCGGATCATGAAGAACTTCCACCGAATGGCATGTCGATCCGTAGCTCTGTCCCGCCTGTCACTCCGGGTCCGAACGTGAGGGTTCCCCCTGCGGCGATCACACGCTCGCGCATCCCCTGAATTCCTGAGCCGGTTCCCGTGGCGGGTCCGATCCCGTCGTCAGTCACCGTCAGTGACACTCCCCCGTCCTGGCTGTCGATTCGGGCCGTCACCATGCCAGCGTTGGCATGGCGCAGAACATTGGTGACCGCCTCGCGAAGCCCCAAAGCCAGAACGTTCTCGACCGAAGGTGCCAGATCGACCTCCAGGTCTCCGAGCGTCTCCAACTCGGTGCCTGCCGCTGCGAGCGCATCGCGGGCAACGGCGAGCTCGTCGCGCAGCGACGCCTGATGCCATCCGGCAACGCTTTGCCTGATCGAAGCCAGTGCATCGCGAGCTATGCGTTCCACCTCATCGGCTTCCTCTGTGGCGCGACGCTGGTCCGACGGGGCCAGTCTTTGGACGAGTTGGCTTCGCACGATGATGGCGGTGAGGGCCTGGCCTGCAATGTCGTGGACGTCGCGAGCGATCCGTTCCCGCTCGGCGATGGTGGCGAGATGAGCGACTCGGCGGTTCTCAGCCCGGAGCGCCACCGCGCGATGGTCACGTGACACATCATGGAAGACGGCCGATCCAATGACCCAGATCATGATCACCGGGATGAATATGAACACCCGAAACGGCCAAGGGATCGAGCTCATGAAGAGGCCGGTCAGAGTGAGGACGGTGATCACCGACAGTCTGAGTCGGAGCGTCTCCTGAGTGGCTGACCTGGCAACGAGAGCGGCGGCGTAGATGGGCAGCGCCATGATTGCTGTCGAATCGAAGGGTGCTGTCGCTAGTGCCAGCAGCATCAGGACACTTGCTCCCCCGATATCCCAGCCTCGTATTTCCGAAACGACAAAGGTGGGGAGGGCGACGGCAACCACTCCGACAGCGAAGGCCCAATCCTCGGGATCGGCGTCGGGGGAGAAGATCGGTCCGATGAGGATGAATGCGAAGAAGACCAGGGGTGCCCAACGCGAGAAACCGGAACGCCTCGTGTCGAGGCGTTCCGAGTTCGCGAGTCTGACTGTCGTATCGTTCACACTTCCGCGGAACGGTACGCCAACGCTGCTGCGATCGCTCCCACGATCGTTGTCCCCACGAGATAGGCGACGTGACCCCACACTGCTCCGCCTTCGACCTGCGCCAGCGCCAGTTGTGCCAGGTGATAGGGCGGGAGGTACACCGCGATCTCTCCGAGCCATGTTGGGAGCATCTCGAGCGGAAACCAGAGGCCTGACAGAATCACCGAAGGAACGAGCACCGCGTTGAGCACCGATACTGCGCCGTTGGTACTGAACCTCGCCCCAACAGCAAGGGAGAACAGGCTGAATGGCAAGGATCCGAGTAACAGCACACCGATGACACGCAGGACCTGAACTACGTCCAGAGGTCCAGTGGTGAGACGGGCGACCAGGGTTATCCCTGCCAGGGTGACGATCGCATACGGCAGGGCTGCCGTGACTTTGGCGGACAGCGTCACGGCAAGGGGCGTACCGTCCGCTCGCTTGACGCGGAGCCAGCCCCGCTCCCTGGCATCGGCGAGGCCGATACCCGGGTTCGTCAAGACCACGGACAGCACACCAAATGCCCCGTACGTGGCCAACGACTCAACGCCGAAGCCGCCGTCGCCGCCGAACATGGTTGCGAACAGTGCGAAGAATGCCACTGGCATCAGCACCGAGAAGAAGAGAGCGGTTGGCTCCCTGACGATTCCCAAAAGCTCGTGTCGCACCTCTGTGCGAAAGATTCTTGTGTTCATATCAGTACCTCCTCATGGTGGGTCATGGCGACGAGGACCTCTTCGAGGCTCGCCGTCGCCACGGTCAAATCGTTGGCCTCGGGGTCGAGGTCGAGCAGCGTCCTGACGACCTGCTCACTGTCGGTTGTTGCGATCACGGTGCGGCCGTCACGAAGCTCCACCGCTTCCACCGAGTCGAGCGCTCTGATCACACTCGCCGGTACCTTTGTCTGGACTGAGATCCGGCGGTCGGGGAGCGTGCGGCGCAGCTCGTCTGGCGTCCCTTCCGCGACTACTCGCCCGCGATCGACCACGACGACCCGATCGGCGACTGCTGCCGCCTCGTCCACGAGATGCGTCGTGATGAGCACACCGGCTCCGTTGTCGAGACGTCGCCGAATCGTGTTCCAGAACCGACGCCGTGCCTCCACATCGAGTCCTTCGGTGGGCTCGTCCAGAACCAGCAGAACCGGATCCGCCACCAGCCCCATCGCGAGCTGCAGCCGCTGCTGCTGACCGCCGGAGAGCTTGGCTGCCCGCCGTTTCTCCAGGCCGGCCAGGCCCATCTCGGCGATGGCTTGGCTGGCTGCTTCCGGGGGACAACCCCGGCGGGCGGCCGCACCGCCGACGATCTCGCCGACGGTGAGTGACCGCGGAAAGCCGACCGCCTGTTGGACGACACCGAGCCTGCGGCGGGTCTCGGCGCTACGAGGATTGCCACCTGCCACCTCGATGAGGTCGGCGCTGCCTTCGATCAACCCGATCACATTGCGAACGAGGGTCGTCTTACCGGCCCCATTTGGGCCGAGAAGGGCGACACATTCCCCCGACTTGACGGTCAGATCGACTCCGACGAGAGCCGTGTGGTCACCGTATCGGTGAACGAGACCTCGTACTTCGAGCACATGTTCCATCTACTACCTCCTTTGACACCGATCATGCGGAACGACCGGTGCGGCGGGTAGTGCGATCGATCACGATCTCGACGTGACAGATGTCATCCTGACCAAGCCAGGCCTTCCAATCTCGGCCTTGGCGCCAATCACATGGGCCGCTGGCTGGCGGGTGAGGGACTTGGTGGGCGCACCCCTGCGTCAGCGCCAGCCGAGCCCCGGTGCGACGTACTTCACGATGCTCTCCAGGGCATGAGCGTTGTATTCGACCCCTAGCTGATTGGGCACGGTGAGCAGGAGCGTGTCGGCGGCGGCGATGGCCTCGTCGTCAGCTAATTGCTCTATGAGGACATCCGGCTCGGCTGCGTAGGAACGACCGAAGATGGCTCGGGTGTTCTCGTCGATGTACCCGATCTGATCGCTCTCCTGCCTGCCAACACCGAAGTAGGCGCGGTCCCGATCGTCGACGAGAGCGAAGATGCTCCTACTGACAGATACCCGGGGCTCTCGGGTGTGACCGGCTTCTTTCCAGG
>Ga0299913_10002421_pt1 | contig 14717 bp, 11 predicted proteins | sample RVTome_9_FD_201360 | JGI IMG/M metagenome (GOLD analysis project Ga0299913, IMG submission 201360) | Soil microbial communities from uranium-contaminated site in the Upper Colorado River Basin, Wyoming, United States - RVT155D38 (version 2) ...
AACCCGCGATCGGCACGGTCAGGAGGATCGTGATGTAGGGGTTGATCAGCCCCTCCAGCGTGCGGTAGCGCCCGACGGCGAGACCGAGCGGAATTCCCGTCAGCAGCGAGAGGCCGAACCCGATGACGAGGGCGAGGTTGCTGATCGCGAGCGCCCTCCAGAGGTCGGGCGAAGTCAGCAGCCCGAGCAGCGCCTCGATCGTCTCGAGAAACGTCGGGATCAGCAGGCTGTCTGACCCTGCTGCGAGGACCTCCCAGATCGCGCCGAAGATCGCTAAGGCGACGAGCGGGTAGACGACCCTCCGCCAGTCACCGCTTCGCACGAGCGCGAGCCTGGCTGAGCGCGGCACGCGGGCCAGCCGGTCGGCGGACGGCCAGAGCCCGCGGCCGCGACTGGTCATCGCCTACCGATTTCCTCCAACACCTCGTTCAGATGCGACAGATCGGCTGCCTGGTCGAGGGTCAGCCCTGCCGGAATGCTGCCCGCGTTGGTGAAGAACTCGATCGTGTACTCGAGGTTCTCCTCGGTGGTACCACCGTTCGGGTCGAAGAGCCCGAACTCGACGTACTGCTGCACCACCTCGTCGAGTGTCGCTTCGTCGATAGAGGGGGCGTGCTCAAGGGCGATCTCCTTGAGGTAGTCCGGGTCGTCCACGATCCGGCGGTTCACCTCAATGAGCGCCCTCAGGAAGGCCTTGGTCGTGGTCGGGTTCTCAGCCATGAAGTCCGTGTTGACGGCAAGCGTCGCGGGCCGGAGATTGGGGAGCGTCTCGTTGAAGCTGGTCAGGATGCGGAAACCGTCGCCGCCCTTGTCGATCACGTTGACCGCGTCGGAAAGCTCGAGCGGGCTCGAGTCGAGTCGCCCTGCGAGCATCGCGGCGGCACGGTTCTCGGATCCCTCGATGATCACCTCCTCGGGCATCGTGCCGGGGCAGTTCTCCTGGATGTACGCGCGGACAATCACCTCGTTGAATGACCCGACGGCGTGATAGGCGACGGTCCGCCCCTCCATCTCCGCGCAGCTGGTGATGTCAACGACCGTGCCCAGAGTCCACTCGTCCCCGACGCGCTCGCCGATGATCCTGAGCTTTGCCCCCTCGCTAATCGCGCGCAGGAGTGCCGCCGTGTCCCCAGACGAGAAGTGGAACTGCCCCTCGGCGGTGCCCGCGATCATGAGGTTCGGGTCGGCGACCTCGGTCGTTTCGATTTCGTAGCCGCTGGCGTTCAGATCGTCGATCGCCTGAACCATCGGAGCGTCCGAGAACCCGAAGCCCGTGAAGGCGACGGTGAAGGCCGTGGCATCGGTCGTGGTGGGCTGACTGCCACTACCCTGGGCAGGGCCCGTGGGCTGGCTCGTCGCGCTCTGGCTCGCCGGCGCACCCGACGTGCACGCGCCCAGGACTAGTACCGCGAGGATCGCCCACCGCGAGCGACGCGTCATCCATCCGTTCACTCGATCAGTCCTCCTCGTCCACGCAGCGCCGAGCGCCCGGCAAGTTTCAACCCGTGCACCTGGCGGTGCCTCCTTCGCATCCCCCCGCGCGACCCATGCGGCATGTCGTCGTTCGTGATCCTCCCGAGCTGCTGGAATCGGTGAACCCCGGTTCCGCCTACACCGTTATCGCGGCGGGCGCGAGGCCGAAGACCCGTAGTGCGTTCCCGCCCAAGCACGTTTCGAGATCTGCTTCAGACAGGCCTGCGGATTCGTATTTGGCGAGCTCGTGACCTGGGTTGTGCACGAGATCAGACCCGAACATCACACGCTCTGGACCGAGCGTCCGAATGGCTCGGGCGAGGTCGTGGGGGCTCACCCAGGAGGTCTCGAGCATGATGTTCGGGCTGACCTGCGCCGCGACCACCGCCACTCCCGTGTAGCCCGGCGCGCCGGCGTGCGCGAGGATCACGGTTGTTTCGGGAAAGTCCTGCGCCAACGGGATCCACATGGCCGGCTCCGCGAACGGCACGCCGTGGCCGGTGTGGACCATGACGGGAATGTTCAGCTCGGCGGCCGTCTCGAAGACGAGCCGTGCGTCACGACTCCGCGGATTGATCGCGTGGCCGATCGCGTGCGCCTTGACGCCGACGAAACTTAGGTCCTCAACGCATCGGCGGATCTCGGCCTTGTACGCGGACGGCTGTTGGTGAGGCGAGAGCGAAGCGAGGCCATAGATCCGGCCGGGATGCTCCTCGCTGAGGCGCGCGATGTCATCGTGCACCCCGGCCGGATCCGGTGCGCCCGGAAATGGCTGCACGATGCTCGCCCGGATGGAGTGCCGATCCATCGCCTCGAGCAAGGACTCGCGAGACTGGTCCGAGTCGAACACGCGGCAGGTGCCGAGATGCGAGTGCGCGTCGATCCGGTCCATGGTTCCCTCTCGCCAGCCACAATATGGAAAGGCTATCCATCATGCGGAGATTGATGTGAATCTAGCCACGGGCGAGCCTGCCGTCAACGGACGCCGGCTGGGTCCGATTTACGGGGGTCCGAATTCGCGCCGCCCTTTTCGCTGCGGCCTTCGGGCCAGCCGACCACCACCTCGATCGCCCTCGCGCTTTGGGTGACCTCTCGCGCGACGATCTCCACGCCGCGTTTCCGAACGCGGGACGCCGGGCCTCCGATGCTGATACCGGCGATCACGCGGCCATCGCGGTCGCGGATCGCGGCCGCGACGCACACCAGGCCTTCCTCGATCTCCTCGTTGTCGACCGCGTAGCCCTGCTGCCGGATCGTGGCCATCTCGGCGCGGAGCCGAGCCGGATCGGTGATGGTATTGGCCGTGAACTGCTGGAGATCGCCGCTCAGGACGGCATCGACGACCTCCGCCGGGAGAGAGGCGAGCATCGCCTTGCCGACGCCGGTGCAGTAGGTGGGGAGCCGGCGGCCGACATGAGAAGGGCGGCTCAGCATCCGCTGGCTCTCGACCTTATCGACGTAGAGAGCCATCCCGTCATCAAAGACCGCCAGGTGGCTCGTCTCACCCGTCGCCTTTGTCAACTCCTCGAGGAACGGACGAGCATGGTCGAGCAGGTCCACTTGGCCGATCGACGCAAGCGCAACTTGACGGAGTTGCAGGCCAATCCGGTAGCGGCGAGTTTCCGGATCGCGGTCCAGGATGCCGCGCCTGGCCATCGCCTCGAGGAGTCTGTGGGCGGTCGAGTACTTCAGGCCGACCCTGCGACTCACATCCGTGACGGATAGCTCCGGTCCGACGTGGATGAATGCGTCGATGATGTCGAATACCCGGTCGACGACCTGCGTGCCGCGTGCGTGGACCTCGCGCTGGACCGTCATCGTTCACATCTCCGCGACGAAATGGCATCGGCAGCGGGACAGCCCAAGCCATCGTTCGGACCAAGCGTAGCCACAGGCCGCGTGATCCGCTAGCCCGTCGCCCAGCCCCGACCCAACGAGGGGCCTCGCCGGGCGGGATCAGCGAATCTACCCCGGGTGATCCGAGCAGCCTCCGCCGGCAGAACAGGATCGTGACGACGCCGGCGAGCGCAAGGAGCACCATGACCGCCCAGGCGACGCCGAGAGCGACATGCTCGGCCAGCCCCCGAAAATTAGCGGGCGAGCACCCCGCCCGTCATCGGGCCACCTGCCCATCGCCCCGCCCGGGCGCCGTCGGGTTCGTTCTCGCCAGGGCAAGCAGGATGACGGATAGGCGAAAGGAGAGCCCCGAACGATCGACGGCCAGAACATTCAATTCCTTCACGTCCGCTCGCCTGAACCCGATGCGATGCCCCTCATGTCACCCTCGGCTGGCCCGGGTCGGTCGCGGAGTTCCTCGAGATGATCGGTCCGCTCAGCGACCCGCGCGCCCGTGGCGGCGACCCCGCCGATACGTTCCACCTCGTGATCCCATAGATTCCCGGCTTCGGCTTCCGGGCCGACGAGTGAAGCCGGCTGGAACACCGGCAGGGTCGCGCGAGCCTGGGCCGAACTGATGCGGCGGCTCGGTTACGAGCGCTACGGCCCCCAGGGCGGGGACTTCGGAGCCTTCGGATCACCCGAGCTCGGGCACGTCGATCCCGACCACGTCGTGGGTATCCATGTCAACGCGGCCAGCGTCGGCTTCATCCCGTGGGGTGACGTCGATCGGCCGAACTGGCGTCGTTCACAGACGTCGAGAAGGGTCGCCTGGAGCGAACCCGACTGTCACGCATGTCCCGACTCACCTGTCACCGATCACTTGTTGCCCATGTCCTGAACCCGGACACTTCCTTTGACCCGGTACGGGCATACTGGACGCACGAAAGCCCCGGCGTTGCCGCCGGGGCTTCGATGTGACGTCGGAGACGACTAGACCGCGACGGGGACCCGCGCGGGTGACTGGATGACGCCGAGCTGGACGAGCATGCCCAACTGGTCAACGACGCCCCAGTGTTCGGTCAGACGCCCGTTGGCGACCCGCCCGATGTGGACCTCGGACCAGGTCGCGTGCTTGCCGGTCGCCGCCATGCCCAGGAAGTCAGCCTTCATGGTCCCGCTGGCGGTGAGGCGATGCACGATCTTGTCGCCGCTCTCGATCACGTCCTCGATCGTGTAGCGGAGATCCGGGAACGCCTTCTTCAGGGCGATCGCGGTCTGCTTGAAGCCTTCGCGCGTCGGGGCGACACCGGGCGGGGGCGTGTGCTCGACGTAGTCCGTCGCATAGAGCTCGTCGATGAGCTCGAACTTGTTGTTGTTGAGGATCTCGAGCGGGATTCGCTCGATCATCTTCTGGGTTTCCGTGGTCATGATGACCCACCTTGTAGCGATCCGCGCTGCCGTGGCGTGTCCAGATCAGAGTCCCTCGACGGGTGCCCACCGGGTGTGAATTGCCCCGGCACCTGGTCGGTTATGGGTAGCGCGGAATAGTACGTACTGTATGGTACATTCCGCAGTATGTCAACCGAGCGCCTCACGCCGACGTCGTACCTGGTCCTCGGGCTCCTCGCCCGCGAGGGGCCCTCGACGCCGTATGACCTCGAGCAGCACGTGCGTGCCACGCTCGGGAACTTCTGGTCATTCCCGCACACCCTCCTCTACAGCGAACCTCCGCGGCTGGCGGCCCTCGGCCTGGTCACCGAGACGCGCGAGACCGACGGCCGACGACGGCGGGTTTTCGCGATCACGCCGGCGGGCATGTCCGCGCTCAGCTTCTGGCTCGATCGACCGTCCGGTGCGCCGACGGAGCTTCGCGATCCGGGGCTCCTCCAGCTCTTCTTCGCCGACCTGGCGTCCGACGAGGCCCGCCTTCGTCTGGCCGAGCGGCAGCTCGCGATCCACGAGGCGAAGCTCGCCGCCTACCGCGAGGACGAGCGTCACGAGCGACGCCCGGATGGACCCAATCGGGGCCAGCGGACGGTCGAGCACTGGCGCGGCGAGACGCTTCCGATGGGTCTGCGGTACGAGGGCGCGGCGGTCGAGTTCTGGACCGACGTCGTCGCGAAAGCTGGCGCGTCGGCCGAGGGGAAGGACGTCGAGGGCTGACGGTTGGCGGCCGTCAGGATCGATTCGCCCGCTCCGGGGTGCCCGCACGCCAGCGAGCAACCCCGAAAAGGACCCGGACGGTTCGGGCGGCCGTGCCCTCGTCGACGCGATCGAGCAGGCGTTCAACCAGCCGTGACGGGCTCCATCGCTCGGGTATGAGGATCGACCCGGCAGTGCTACGCTGCATCGCATGACCGAGCGGGCGACGGCCGCGGTCGCCGACGGATCTCCAGTCGACGTGCGGCGCGCGATCATCCTTCACGAATCGCACTCGATGGTGGACCTGGTCGAGCTGACGCTCAACCACGGGATGTTCGTGGTCCGAGCGGCGGCCTCCTTCGCCGAGGCCGAGGCGATCCTGACCGCGTGGCACGCGCACCTCGCCGTCGTGGACATGGACCACGACGAGAGCCCGGCCCTGCTCCGCACGCTCGGTGCGTCCCGGGAGCTCGCCGCGACGATCACGCCGGTGCTCGGCCTGACCCGGCGCGGCGACCTGGCGACGAAGCTTCGGGCGTTCGACATGGGGGTCGACGACATCCTGACCGTCCCGTTCTCGCCCGAGGAGCTCCTCGCCCGCTCCGTCGTGATCTCCCGCCGCGCTTCGGGCGTCGATCGCCCGATCGTGCCCACGATCCGCCTGGGCGACATGGAGATCGACATCCTCAATCGCGAGGTGCGAGCCGGCGACTCGGTCGTCCACCTGAGCAGCATCGAACAGAGCCTGCTCTACCTGCTGGCAAGCCGCAGCGGACAGGTGATCACGCGCGACGAGATCCTCGACGGGGTGTGGGGCACCGACTTCGTGGCGGAGAGCAACATCGTCGACCGCCACATCCGCAGCCTGCGCGTGAAGCTCCAGAACGACTACCGGCGTCCCCGCTTCATCGCCACGGTTCCCGGCAAGGGCTACCGCTTCATCCCGACGTTCTCGAATCAGGGCTGGGCCGAGAACGAGGAGCCGTCGTAGAAGCACCAGGCTGAGGTGTCATGACGGGCCGTCATGACGTTCCGACACACCGAGCGGATAGTGCGCGCGTGTCCCGGTCCGCTCACCTCGACCATCGGTCGCCCAGACGGCAGCACGCTCCGGGCGATCGCCCGGTCGATGGCGTCGACGCGTGCCCGCGCCGCAGCCGGCGGGACAAACAGGTCGCGGCTCACCGACGAGGCGGGCCAAGCGACCACCCGGTGTGCTCGTGAGCGGCGCGCCGGCGGGCAGGGCACCGTCGCCGGGGCGACCGGGGGGTCGGAGCGTCGTGTGGCTGGGGTACCTCGCCGCTCACGAACCGGCGCATCGTCGACGGTGGCCCTGCCGCACCCCCGCATGACATTCGGCAGCGCCCCGGACTAGGCGACGCCGACCAGCCTCGCCACGATCGCGCCGGCCCCGAGCGCCGTGCCGAGCGTCGCACCACTGACGACCAGGGCCTGGCGCCAGCCGAACTCGCCGGCCAGGGCGCCGATCGTCGCCACGCACGGCACCGACAGGCCGGTGACGACCGCGAAGACGAACAGCTGCCCCGGCGACATGAAGGATCCCAGGCTCGCGGCGGACATCCCGATCTCGGCGATCGCGAGCGTCAGCAGCAGCTGAAGGGCGAGCTCCTTGCGCAGGATCGCGAGCGCCAGCGCGATGCCGGCGACCGGTGGCAGGCCGAGCAGCCCGGTCGACAGCGGGGCGAGGACCGCTTCGATCGGCACGATCGCGCCCGTCTCGTACAGTGCCCCGATCACGAGTGAACCCGCGAGCATGACCGGTGTGGCCGTCGTGACGAACGACCGGAATCGGTGCCACGCCTTGGCCGCCACCTGCCGCGGGATCGGCAACCGGAGGGGCGGCAGCATCAGGACCAGCGGGGACTGCCGGCCGGGCACGATCGCGTTGGCCGCCAGGCCCGCCGCGATCGCGACGCCGGCGATGACCCCGAATGCCGCGAGCGCTGCACCGGGTCCGGCGAACGGGGCCAGTGCCGCGACGACGACCGCCGAGCTCGCCGAGCACGGCGTGAGCGACGCGAGGAACGACGCGAGGAGGCGCTCGCGCCGGGTGCGCAGCACGCGGGTCGCATAGATCGCCGGGACGTTGCAGCCGGTCGCCGCAAGCAGCGGGATCGCCGCCCGCCCCGGCAGGCCGAGCGCGTTGAAGATCCGGTCGGAGAGGACGGCGGTGCTCGCGAGATAGCCCGAATCCTCCAGGGCCGCGATGACCAGGTAGAACGTGAACACGAACGGGATCCCGACCGCGAGCATCGACAGCAGCCCCGAGTCGAGCGCCCACAGCAGCGTGGCGGAGCCGACCGGCCACGGCACGAGCATCTCCACGACCCCGGTCACGACCGGCGACACCAGGGCGCTCCAGGCCGTCGACAGCACCTCGGCGAGCCGCGTCCCGACGGCCATCGTGAAGCCGAGGGCCCCGAGCGTCGCCAGGACGAACAGCGGAAGTCCGAGCCGTGGCGAGGTAGCGATCCGGCCGAGCCGGTCGGCGACGGTCTCGGGAACCGCGGTGCGCCGGGCCACCTCGCCGGTCCAACGTTCGGCGAGCGTCCAGCGCTCGGGCTCGAGTCGGTCGATCGAGGCGATCGTCGCCGCAGCGATCGCAGGGATCGTGCCTGCTGCAAGCCGGCTGTGCAGGGCGGGATCGAACCCGTCGGGCGGGCTGCCCGCCCCGAGCTGGCCGGCAAGCCGGCCGACCGCCCGCACCACATCAGGCGCATAGGGCGGAATCGCCGTCGGCGGCGGGGCGTTGTCGGAACGCGGGAGGTTGCGCCGGCGTTCCGCGAGCCGGATCGCATCGGCGAGCGCGGCCTGGACTCCGGTCCCGCGCCGCCCGATCGTCCGGTGGACCGGCGCCGCAAGCAGCTGCGACAGCCGCCCGGGGTCGAGCTCGAAGCCGTGGGCCTCGGCTTCGTCGCACAGGTTCGCGGCGACGACGATCGGCAGCCCGAGGTCGCGGCAGGCGAGGACGAGCGGCAGGTGGACCGCCAGGTTTCCCGCGTCGATCACGGCGAGGATCGCGTCGGGCCGGGCATCGAGCAGGAGCTGCCAGAACGGCGGCAGCCCGTCACTCCGGTCGACGAGCGAATGTGACCCGGGCAGGTCGACGAGGATCGCCTCCCGCCCATCGACCCGGACCTGCCGCCTAAGGGTCCCGACGGTCGTCCCCGGAACGTTGGCCGCCTCCTCGTAGCGACCGGTGACCCGGGCGATGAACGTCGACTTGCCGACGTTCGGCCGTCCGACGAGGGCCACGACCGGCAGCCGAGCCTTGAGGCCGGCGTCGCTCGCGGATTCGACCGCCAGATCGGCCTCGACGCGCGGACCCGTCAGGGCCTGCCACGCGCTCACGATGCCGCCGCCAGTGGTCCAACCGCCACGACGCGGACCGACCGCGCAAGCCCGCGGTCGATCGCGATCCGGGCCGCCCCGATCCGGACGATGCGCGGTCCGCCGAGCGGGGCGTCGCCGTCGACGACGACCCGGACACCGGGGCGCAGCCCGTGCGCGAGCAGGACCGCGGGCTCCTTGTCGCCGATGTCGACGACGTCGACCGGCCGGCCGGCAGGCACGGTCGCGAGCGTCCATTCCTGAGTGGTCGACTCGGATTTCACGGTTCCCCGAGTACAGCGGAGCGCGCGCCCGCAGACAAGGGACCTCCGGCCCGCCGGATGCGACTTTCGGCCTGTCCTTCGTGGCAAATGCAAGCGTGCTTGCACGGGACCGTCGTGCGAGCAACGGCCCATGGTGCGACGATCCGCCCATGGAACGCTTGGTCGCGGGGGTCGACTGCTCGACCCAGGCCACGAAGGTGCTGATCGTCGAGCTCGACACCGGCCGGATCGTCGCGTCCGGCCGCGCCGGCCACACCGTCGCCGGTGAGCGCGGCGCGCGCGAGACCGACCCCCGCGAGTGGTGGGGCGCGCTTGGCACGGCGCTCGCCGAGACCGGCCGGGCCGGTGAGGTGGACGCCATGGCCGTCGGCGGCCAGCAGCACGGCCTCGTTGCGCTGGGCCGCGACGGCGAGCCCCGGCGCCCGGCGATGCTCTGGAACGACACGCGATCGGCGCCCCAGGCGAGCGAGCTCGTCCGGACGGTCGGGGCCGAGCGGCTGGCCGAGCGCGTCGGGAGCCGGCCGGTCGCCTCGTTCACCGTGACGAAGTGGGCCTGGCTGCGGTCCAACGAGCCGGACGTGGCGGCCGCGACGACGACAATCCGGCTGCCGCACGATTACCTGACTGAGCGACTGACCGGCGAGGGCATCACCGATCGCGGCGACGCCTCGGGCACAGGGTGGTGGTCGACCGCGGACGGCGCGTACGCGACCGACATACTCGGGCAGCCCGCGCTGGCGATCGACGAGGCGATGCTGCCGCGGGTCCTCGGCCCCCGCGAGCCGGCCGGAACGGTGACCGGCGAGGCGGCGACAGCCCTCGGAATCAAACCGGGCGTGGTCGTCGGGCCCGGGACGGGTGACAACATGGCGGCCGCGCTCGGGCTCGGCCTCGGCATCGGGCAGGTGGCGATCAGCCTCGGCACGTCGGGGACGGCGTTCGCGGTCTCGGAGTGCCGTCCGGCCGATCCGAGCGGGATCGTGGCCGGCTTCGCCGACGCGTCCGGCCGCTTCCTGCCACTGGCCTGCACGCTCAACTGCACACTGGCGGTGGACCACGTGGCCGGGCTGTTCGGCCTCGACCGGGACGACGTCACGGCGAGCGGCGAGGTGGTCGTCCTGCCCTGGTTCGACGGCGAGCGGACGCCCGACCTCCCGCATGCCGCCGGCACGATGGTCGGTCTCCGTCACGACACGCGGCCGCAGCAGATCCTCATGGCCGCCTACGAGGGGGCCATTGCTTCGCTCCTCGACGCGGTCGATTCGATCGACCGGCAGGCCGGCGGCCTCGATCCGGACGCCCCCATCGTGCTGCTCGGCGGGGGAGCACGCGGGCGCACCTGGCTCGAAGTCGTACGGCGCCTGTCCGGCCGCCCGGTCCTCGTGCCGCGCGCCGAGGAGCTCGTCGCGATCGGCGCGGCCGTCCAGGCGGCGGCGATCCTGACCGGCGAGGATCCGGCCGGCGTGGCCGCACGCTGGGAGACGAACGCCGGAGTGATCCACGAGCCTCTGCCGCGCGACGACGAACGCCTGGGGCGGATCGGGGCGCTGCGCAGTGCGCTGATCGAAACGCCCGTCCTGGCCGGCACGGCCGACTGAGCCGGCTCGCTCCGGGCATCTCACCAGTTTCTCAGCCCGGAGATGCGATGATTTCCGGATGCCACCCCAATCGCGGACCCCATCCTCCCGGCGCGCCCAGCGGGAGGCCGCCGAACGCGCGGCCGCGGATCCGTCCCGCCTGCCACTCGTCCTCGGTATGGTCGCGGTCGTGCTGGCTGGCCTCGCACTCGGGTGGTCCGTGCTCGGTAGCGGGCGCGGCCCGGATTGCCAGGCCCTCGCCTGGGATTCGATCCCCGAGCGCGCCGACCTGCCGGCCGGCTGGGCGGTCGCGACGAACAACTTCTTCGTCGGCAACATGACCGTCACGCTCGAGGGACCCGCCGCCGACGACGCCACCGGCGAAGGCGTGATCTACGCCACCGTGTCGTGCTTCGGGCCGGACGGCGCCGAGGCGCTGGCCCGGTCGAGAGCCGCAGACGCTGCGTCGGGCAGCGCCACATCCGACCTCACCGGCATCGGGAACACCGGCTACACGGTGAGCGGCGACAACCTCGAACTGACCGCGATCCACTTCCGACGCAACGACATCGTCGCCTACCTCGTCATCGCGGGCACCGTCACCGCGGACGAGCTGCGCACGACCGCCGCGGCGTTCGACCGGGCGATCCAGTCCGCACGAGCCGGTGACATCCCCACGATCGGTCCCCCACCGACGGCGGCCCCCAGCACGCCCGGCGTCGAGCCGTCCGACGCGCTGCCGACGGAGCCGGCCTCCCCGGAGCCGTCGGCGGTGGCCCCGGACCTCGAGGCCCTGCTGCCCGATTCGGTCGCCGATACCCCGTTCATCGTGGGCAGCCTGACCGGCGCCGACATTCTCGCCTCGGATCCCGGAAGTCGCGCCATCACGGCGGCCCTGCGGGCGCTCGGCAAGACGCCGCTCGACCTGCAGGTCGCCCAGGCGTACGACGAGGCCGAGGAGCTCGACCTCTACTACCTGGCGTTCAAGCTCCCCGGTGTCGACGGCGACACGCTCCGCACGCTCGTCCTGCAGAACTGGCTGGTGGCCGACGCCGAGGGCGTGACCGTCGAGGAGGTCGAGCTGGCCGGCAAGTCGATGACGCTCGTCGACTACGGCGACGAACTGCCCGACGCCTACGTCTACACCATCGACGACGCGATCATCCTGATGCACACCGCGACCGATTCGCTCGCCGAGACCGGCGCGGCGGCCCTTCCGTAGGCGGTCCTGTGCGGTTCGGGGGAGTCCACACTTCTTGAACCGCGGAGTACCCTGACGCTGAACTGGCCGCAGCCGGCAGCCGGGACCGGTGGCGGCAAGCATGGAGGGCGGATGAGGAACCACCCGCCGCGTGCGGATTCCGCTCGTGGCCGGCGTCGCCGCCCCGCGACGGACCGCCGGGTCGAGGACCTGCGCATCGCGATCCTCGATGACCAGCCCCCGAACGTGCGGCTGCTCGCCAGGTTCCTCGAGAGGGCCGGCTTCCACCGGCTCGATTCGTTCACCGATCCGCGCGAGGCGGTCGAGGCGTTCGGGCGCGAGCTACCGGACCTCGTCCTGCTCGACCTGCACATGCCGGGCCTCGACGGGTTCGAGGTCCTCGGGCGGATCGCCGCCCTCGTCGCACCCGGCGACTTCCTTCCGATCCTGGTGCTGACCGGCGACGTCGACCGCGCCGTCCGCCAGCGTGCGCTCCAGGCCGGCGCCAAGGACTTCCTGCTCAAGCCGTTCGACCCCGATGAGGTCGTCGTGCGCTGCCGAAACCTGCTCGAGACGCGCCGGCTCCACCTCGAGCTCCGGCGACGGAACGAGGAATTGGCCGGCGAGGTCGTGGAGCGAACCTCGGCGCTCGAAGAGGCCCTGCGCGAGCGTCTCGCGGTCGCCTCGGCCCTGGCCAGCCCGCGCGCGAAGGACGACCTCGAAGCGGTCGCCACGACGCTGTGCGAGGAGCTCGTCGGACTCAGCGGGATCGACGGGGCGGCCCTCGTTTCGTTCGATGACGCGAACGTGACGCCGCTGGCCGTTTCCGGGCGGGTCGGCCGGGCGTTCGAGCTCGGCCGCCACGTGCCACCGGAGCTGGCGCGCCGGCTCATCGAGCGCACCTCGACAGGCCCGTGGGTCGAGGAGGGAGGCGCGGCGGACGTGTCGATCGACGAGCCGTCGGTCGCGGGTCGGTTGTGGACACCGATGCATGCGGGATCGGACGTCGTTGGCGCGCTCATGGCCGCCTCGTCCCAGCCGCTCGTCGGGGACCGGCTCGTGCGGATGATGCCGACGATTCTCGAGTACGCGGCGGTTGCGGGCGCGACGCTCGCCCCGGCGATCGTCGAGCGCTACGAGACCGACCTGGTCCGCCGCGATCTAGTCGACGTGATCGAACGTCGGGCGTTCACGCCGGTCTTCCAGCCGATCGTGGACCTCGCGACCGGAGCGACCGTCGGGTTCGAGGCGCTCACCCGCTTCAGCGACGGCATGCGGCCGGACCGCCGGTTCGCCGAAGCCGCGCTGGTCGGGATCGGCGCGGACCTCGAGCTGGCCTGCCTCGGGGCGGCGCTCGAGGCGGCGGATCGCCTGCCGCACGATCGCTGGCTCAGCTTCAACGTGTCGCCGGCGGTCGTGATCGAGTCGCCGCAGCTCGCGGAGATCATGGCTCGGGCCGCCCAGCCGCTGGTGGTCGAGCTGACCGAACACGTCCCGGTCGAGGACTACGGCCTGCTGCGCGACGCGCTCCGCTCGCTCGGCGCCGAGATCCGCTTCGCAATCGACGATACCGGCGCGGGCTTTGCCAACTTCCGTCACATCGTCGAGCTCGATCCCGATTTCGTGAAGCTCGACATCGGGCTCGTTCGGGCGATCGACTCCGACCCGGCGCGGCAGGCATTCGTGTCGGGCATGGACTATTTCGCGGCCCGGACAGGGTGCGCCCTCATCGCCGAGGGGATCGAGACCGTCGGCGAGCGGGACATGCTCGAGTCACTCGCCGTGCCCTTCGGCCAGGGATTCCTGCTCGGCCGTCCGGCGCCGATCCACTGAGCCCAACCCGGAGCGGTGCGCTACGCTCGGATCCCATGCCGAGCTCCCGGAGGAACGCGTGCGCCCGAGCTTGAACGTGCTCTCGGACGACCTGGTCGAACGGATTCTCGACGAGGCCAAGCGGGTCCTGGCCGAGATCGGGATGGAGATCCGCGGCTCCGAGATGCGGCGTCGCCTGCTCGAGGCCGGGCTGCCGCTCAGCGCATCGGGCGAGCGAGTGCTCTTCCCACGCGACGTCGTCGAGCGGGCCATCGCCGACGCGCCGTCGTCGTTCGTCCTGTACGACCGCGACGGGAACCCACACGCGAATCTCGGCGGTGACCGCGTCCACTTCGTGCCGGGCTCGAGCGGGTTGCGCGTGCTGGACCACCGGACCGGCGAGACGCGGCTGGCGAATTCGACCGACTTCGTGGAGTACGTCCGGCTCGCCGACGGGTTGCCCCACATCGCGTATCTCGCGACGGCCTTCTCGACGAACAAGGACATCGAGGCCGGCGTGTCGGACGCGTGGCGCCTCTATCTCGCGCTGACGAACTCGAAGCGGCCGGTCGTGTCCGGCGCATTCACCGAGCACGGCGTCCCGCGCATGGTCGAGATGATGCAGCTGTTCCGGGCGGATCGGTCCGACCTGGTCGCCCGCCCGATGTCGATCTTCACGATCACCGCGACCGGCAACTTCCGCTACAGCGAGGACTCCTGCCAGAACCTGATCGACTGCGTCGAGGCGGGCATCCCGGTCGAGATCGTGCCGGTCACCCTGATGGGGCTGATCGCCCCGGTCACGCCGGTCGGGGCGACGGTCTTCCACACGGTGGACGTCCTGGCCGGGATCACCATGGCCCAGGTCGTGCGGCCGGGGGCCCCGGTCCTGTTCGGCGGCGCACCGGCCACGTTCCACATGAAGATCGCGAGCTCGCCGATGGCCGCGATCGAGGCCCTCCAGCTCGACGTCGCCTACGTCGCCGTCGCGAAGCGGCTCGGCCTGCCGACCCAGTCGTACATGGCCCTGTCCGACGC
>Ga0299913_10002422_pt1 | contig 14715 bp, 10 predicted proteins | sample RVTome_9_FD_201360 | JGI IMG/M metagenome (GOLD analysis project Ga0299913, IMG submission 201360) | Soil microbial communities from uranium-contaminated site in the Upper Colorado River Basin, Wyoming, United States - RVT155D38 (version 2) ...
GCACCGTGGCGGCCGATTCGGCGGCCGAATAGAGCTTGACCGGTATCGAAACCAGTCCGAAGGCAATCGAGGCAGATCCTAAGGCTCGCGCAGGCATTGGCGGATCATATATTCTGAGCCCCATGGTGGCAACGAGAAATAACCGGAAATTAGCGACTTATCGCGAAAAGCGAAAAGCCGGCTCCACTCCGGAGCCGTTCGGGGCCGGGACGGCGGCGGGTTCCCGCTTCGTCGTACAGCTCCACGCGGCCCGGATGCGCCACTACGACTTCCGGCTGGAGCACGACGGGGTGCTGGTCTCCTGGGCCGTACCCAAGGGCCCGTCGCCGGATCCGGCCGACAAGCGCTTAGCGGTTCGGGTCGAGGATCATCCGGTCGACTACATTCATTTCGAGGGCCAGATTCCCGAAGGCAACTACGGTGCCGGCGCGGTCATCGTCTGGGATCGCGGCCGATGGGAACCGGTCAAGGATTTCGACGAGGGTCTCGAGTCCGGCAAGCTGCTTTTTGACCTGCACGGCTACAAGCTTCGCGGCCGGTGGACGCTCGTCAAGACGAAGCGCAGCCCGAAGGACTGGCTGCTGATCAAGGAGCGTGACAGCTACGTCCGCGAAGGCGAAGCGGCGCTGTTGCCGGAGGACTCCGTACTTTCCGGCCGGACCGTCGAGCAGTTGGGTGACGGCGAGGACCCCGGCGCCGCGATAAGCGAGACGTGCCGGACCCTGGGCGCCAAACGTGGGCGGGTCGCATTCCGTGACGTGCAGCCGATGCTCGCGACACCGGGCGAGGCATTCAGTCATCCCGACTGGGTCTTCGAGATCAAGTACGACGGCTATCGCCTGCTCGCGGGCAAGGAGCACGGCGAGGTCAGGCTGATCTCGCGCAACAGTCACGACTTTACCGCCGTCTTTCCAGAGATCGCCGAGGCACTCGCGTCTCTGCCGTACGACGACTTTCTGCTCGACGGAGAAGTCGTCGTGCATGATGCCGAAGGGCTGCCGAGTTTCGCGGGACTGCAGCAACGCGGGCGGCTGACACGCGCCCTCGACATCGGCCGCGCTGCGGTGCAGTGGCCGGCGACGCTTTATGCATTCGACCTGCTGCTTTACGGCGAGTGCGACCTGCGGCGCCTGCCGCTGACCGGGCGCAAGCGTCTGCTCGTGAACCTGCTGCCGACGGTCGGCCCGATTCGCGTGTCCGAGCACATCGAAGGCAGGGGCGAGGCGATGTACGAGCAACTTAGAGAGATGAATCTCGAGGGCATCGTCGCCAAGCGTGCGAATTCCGTCTACACGGGCCGTCGTTCACCGGATTGGGTCAAGGTGAGCGCGCGCTCGAACGACGACTTCGCCGTGGTCGGGTTTACGCCGCCCAAGGGCGGGCGATCCGGATTCGGTACGCTGCTGCTTGCGCAGCGTGGCGTCGAGGGCTGGGTCTATACCGGCCGTGCCGGCGGCGGTTTCAGCGAGAGCGACCTCAAAGCGGTTGCCGCGCGTCTCGCGGAAGCAAAGGCAGGCGAGCCACCGCGCGACCCGGAGCGAATATCGGGCGCCCGCTGGATCGAGCCCGCTCTGGTGGTCGAAGTCCGGTTCAAGCAGCGAAGCTCGAAGGGGCTTCTGCGCCAGCCGACGTTCATACGCGTCCGCGACGACAAGGACCCGGAGGACTGCTGGCTGCCGGGCGAGGAAAAGCCACTGCCCGAGAGGCCCTTGCCAAAGGCGAGGACACAGGCGCCAATCGTCAACGTCACGAATCCGGACAAGGTATTCTGGCCCGAGGAGGGGCTCACCAAGGGCGATCTGGTCGCGTACTACCGCGCGGTCGCAAAGTGGTTGCTTCCATACCTCGCCGATCGGCCGCTCGTCCTCACGCGCTATCCTGACGGCATCGACGGCAAGTCCTTCTACCAGAAGGACGCCCCCGAATACGCGCCGGACTGGATCAGGCTCGAGACGCTGTGGAGCGAAGGCTCGGAGCGCGACATTCGCTACTTCGTGATCGAGAACGAGGAAGGCCTGGCCTACATCGCCAACATGGCGGCGATACCGCTGCATATCTGGTCGAGCCGCATTTCCTCTCTGCAACAGCCGGACTGGTGCATTCTCGACCTCGATCCGAAAGGCGCCCCGTTCGCCAACGTCGTCAAGGTGGCGCGCGTTATCGACAAGCTCTGCCGGCAGGCCGAGCTGCCGCATTTCGTCAAGACCAGCGGGTCGACGGGCCTTCACGTGCTGATTCCACTCGGCGCCCGCTACACACACGAGCAGAGCCGTGGCATGGCGGAGCTGCTCGCCAACTGTGTGGTCAAGCAACTGCCGGACATCGCGACCGTGGAGCGCCATCTCGACGCACGCGACGGCAAGGTTTACGTCGACTACCTGCAGAACGGGCACGGACGATTGCTGGTAGCTCCGTACAGCGTCCGGACCGTGCCGCAGGCGGCAGCGTCGATGCCCCTGCGCTGGAACCAGGTGACGTCGCGACTGGACATGTTCAGGTTCAACCTGCGCACCGTGCCCGGCCTGCTCGCGAAGCAGAAGACGGACCCGTTCGCGGCCCTGTTCACTTCGGAGGCGGACCTGAATCGAAGTCTCGCATTGCTCGCGGAGGTTATGTAATGGGACATGTCATCGAGCACGCCTCGACGGGTCGTGCACAATGCCGCGGCTGCGGCGACAAGATCGCCAAAGGTGAGTTGCGCTTCGGGGAAAAGGAGCCAAATGCCTTCGGGGAAGGCGAGATGACGCTCTGGTTTCATCTGCCTTGTGCCGCGTACAAGCGTCCGGAGCCGTTTCTGGAATTTCTCGGCGGCGTCGAAGCGGAGGAGATCGCGACGGACGAATTGAGCGTTGCGCATGCGCTCAAGCCGGCGGCCGAATTCGGGGTTGCCCACCGCCGCCTGCCGCGGCTCGACAAGGCGGACAAAGCACCGACCGGCCGCGCACGCTGCCGCAACTGTCGCGAGACGATAGCGAAGGACAGTTGGCGCATCGGTCTCGTCTTCTTCGAGGAATATCGCTTCCAGCCCTCGGGCTTCATTCACGCCGCGTGCGCCCGGGATTACGTCGGCACGACGGATGTCCTGGATCGGATCGTCCATTTCAACCCCATACTGACTCCGGAGGAGCTGGAGGCGATCGGAGGCTCGCTGGAGGAGCCTGGAGACTAACGGCCCTTCGAACGCGTCAGTCGGGCTTGCGAGGGTTATCCTGCTTGCCGAGGCGTCGCAGCGATTCCAATGCGGCATCGAGGCGCTGTCTGGTCTGTACGGTACCGCCTCGATTGCGATACTCGTCGAGGACGAAGGCCTCGACTCGCGATACCAGGTCGTCAAGATCCCTGGTGGCGAACTCCTCATCGGCCGGTGGATGACGCTCTCGGTCGACCGAGCCGAACAGGTTGATCCAGCGCTCGGCCCTTCGCCCCGCACGCATCAAGTCATAGAACTCTCCACCCGACTTCGGTCCGGAACCGATCACGCTGACGAGCCCGACGAGCAGGGACACCGGCAGGAGCACGAGGTCGAGAACGCCGTCGACGATGAGCTTGAATTGAAAGACGAGCATATCGCGGATAACGACGCTGCGATCATTGTTTTCTACAGAGGGTCGCGATTCTGATTGCATGCGGAGCTCCTATCGGATCGATGTTCCGGCACGGACGAGCGCACTGTATATTGCGCGCTACAGTATGTAGCGAAAACTGCGGGTCGATATCGAAACCTTGCACAGCACGGCGTTCGAGATCCACGCAAATCTTCCGTAGACGACCCGGGACGTTCAGCGGTTCTCGTATGGCGTTCCGTCCCGATGCGTGAACGCATGGCCATCCCCGGGCTCCCGCTTCAGGTGCAGATCGACGTCGGGGTAGTAAACTTCGTCCTCCGGGCTGCGATTTCCAATCTCGAGATAGGACGCCGGTTCCCTGCTTTTGTTGACCAGATGATGGCCGTTCGCTTCTCCGGCCGGAAAGCCGGCTACCATTCCAGGAGTCAGGAGTTCTTCACCGCCGTCCGTTACCAGCGTCAACGCGCCCGACAGAACGTAAACGAACTCGTCCTCGTGCGTATGCCAGTGTCGCTGCGAAGACCAGGTCCCGGGCGACAGTTCGACCAGGTTGACACCATAGCTCGAGAGACCGAACGCATCGCCGAGGGCTCTTTTGCTTCGCGATTCCACTTGCTTCCGAAACGGGTTCGGATAGCCTGATCCGACTCTGGGCTTAATATCATGTGCAGGAATGGCGGCAGGATGTGAAGCGGACATTGTGGGCCTCTATTTGAGAACGGCGAAGTTCAGGACACTGGAATGTACCAGTTTGCCGACGGGACGTCGGCCTGGAGTCGAAAATGAGTGAACTGGACGATGCGCGGGCAACTTTCGATCGTGCCGTAGGCTTTCTTCGCGGGGGCAACGCCCGGATGGCCGAGCAGATCGCGCGAGCGGCGCTACGCGACTATCCCGGAGAGATGAATTTTCTCACGCTGCTCGGTGCCGCCCTGACGCGCCAGGGCCGCCCGGCGGATGCCGAGGACTACCTGCGACAAGTCGTGGACGGCAACCCCGACTATGCCAAAGGCCACGAACAGTTCGGCGCAACGATGCTCGCACTGGGACGCCCGGGCGAGGCAATCGAATCGTTTCGTCGCGCACTTGAGCTCAATCCCGCCTTCGACGCAGCGCACCTGCAGCTCGGGCAAACCTTGCTGAGTCTCGGTCGCGAAGCGGAGGCGAACGAGGTGATGGAGTCCTTCGTCCGCCAGAAGCCGCATCGCAAGCGTCTGGCGGAAGCCGCCGAGCTGCATCGCAACGGCAACTACAAGGAAGCGGAGACGATATACCGGGACATCCTGACCGAGGATCCGGACAACGTGTCGGCGATGCGCTTGCTTGCGCTGCTGGCCATGAAGATGGAGCAGTTCAGGGACGCCGTTGTACTGTTGAAGCAGGTAGTGAAGCTTGCACCGGACTATCGCGTGGCGCTTCTGGATCTGGGACATGCGCAAACTGAATTGCACGACCTCGAGGATGCCGTTGCAACCATCGAACGCGCCATCTCGCTCGATCCTGCCAGTTATGGCGCGTATATCGCTCTCGCCAACGCCCTTGCGCGTTCGAGCCGCACCGGAGAGGCGGTAGCGGCCTACCAGAAAGCCGCCGCTCTTCGACCCGAGCTTGCCGGCACCTACCTCGGCCTGGGCAACGTGCTGAAAACACTGGGGCAGCAAAACGAGGCGATCGATGCATACCGCAAGGGCATCTCGCTTCAACCCGGGTTTGCCGAGCTGTACTGGAGCCTGTCGAACCTCAAGACGTTTCGCTTCGAACCCGACGAAGTCGAAGCCATGAAATCGGAACTTGCCAAACCGGACCTGAGCGATACGGCCGCCGTTCATTTCTGCTTTGCGCTCGGCAAAGCAAGCGAGGATAGCGGCGACTATCTTCAGGCCTTCGAGTATTACGATCGCGGCAACGGAATGCGACGGATGCAGGAGAGTTACGACCCGGTGCACACAGAGATCATCGGTGAACGCATCCGTGCCGTCTTCACGAAGAAATTTATGGAGCAGGCAAGCGGCGTCGGGCACACTGCTGCGTATCCGATCTTTATCGTCGGGCTGCCCCGCTCCGGTTCGACACTCATCGAGCAGATACTCGCCAGTCATGCCCAGGTCGAGGCGACGCATGAGCTGCCCGAAGGCGGACGTCTGATCAAGTTCATTGACCAGCGCAGGGTAGGCCACGGCCATTACCCCGAAGCGGTGACCGGTTTTTCGGCGGAAGAGTTTGCCGTTCTGGGAAGACGGTACGACGAGGAGACGCGACGCTACCGGTCCGGAGCTCCGTACTTCATCGACAAGATGCCGAACAATTTCGCGAACCTGGGACTTCTATCGCTGATCCTGCCGAACGCGCGCTTCATCAATGCAATGCGCCATCCGATAGACACCTGCCTCAGCTGCTACAAGCAATTGTTCGCGCGCGGACAGAGCTTCACCTACGACCTCGACGACCTGGGCAATTACTATCTGGAGTATCGCCGCATGATGGACCATTGGCACACGGTCATGCCCGGGAGAATTCTTGACGTGCAGTACGAAAACGTCGTTTCCGATCTGGAGACCGAGGCGCGCCGCTTGCTCGAGTATTGCGGCCTTCCATGGGACGAGGCGTGCCTGGATTTTCACAATACGAAACGCGCCATCCGCACGGCGAGTTCCGAACAGGTACGACAGCCGATCTACACAGACGCTGTGAGTCATTGGAAGAGGTTCGGTAATTCCTTGAATCCGTTGATAGAAATGCTGGCTCCGGTCCTCGGAAACGGCGACTGACAGGCTATCGGCTGCGTACTGACGGCCACAGCAGTACAAAAAAAGATTAGCGGCGTGCATACGGCAGCGCTAATCTCCAGGCGTACCGATGCATATCCGCAAGCGGGGAGCCGGCTAATGTCGAATGCGATGGGCCAGTGGCAATTGTCGCCGAGTGGCAGAATATCCGTTGCGGTATCCCTTGCGCTGGGCACCCAGGTCCCGTCAGTACAAGCGCAGGACGCACTCGAAGAGATCGTCGTTACGGCGCGCAAACGTTCCGAGAACCTGCAAGACATCCCCGAGTCGATTCTCGCCATTTCCGAGGAAGCCATAGCGCGCTCGGGATTGCAGACGATGGACGACTACGCGCGCAAGATCCCGAGTCTCACCTACGTTGCGCGGGGACCCGGCGCAAACAAGATCGTGTTTCGCGGGGTGACCGAAGCGGGCACTGCCTTCTTTACCGATTCGTCTGCCGCGCTTTACCTCGACGAGCAGCCGCTGACGCAGCCGGTACTGACACCCGAGCCACGCCTCATCGATATCGAGCGCATTGAAGCGCTCAGCGGCCCGCAGGGCACGCTGTACGGCGGCAGCGCGCAATCCGGCACGCTGCGAATCGTAACCAACAAGCCAGACCCCAGCCGGCTCGCCGGGAACATCTCGGCATCCGTAAGCAGCGGCAGCACGAGTGACGTAAGCCATGACGTCAGCGCGGTGGTCAACCTGCCGCTCGTCCAGGACAAGCTCGCACTGAGGCTGGTCGGGTTCTCGGCACGGGACGGCGGGTATATCGACAATGTGCTTGGCCAGTCGCCGGGCGGCACCTTCGACAATGCCTCAGTCGTCGAGGAAAACGCAGCCGGCGAAGCCGAGTATCTCGGCGGCCGTGCTGCCCTGCGCTGGGACGCGAACGACCGATGGTCGCTGACCGGCAGTGTCGTGTTTCAGGACCTGGAGTCGTCCGGCAATACTGAACACATGCCGGAGGCTGCCGGGGACCTCGAGCAGATACGATTCGTCGAGGAGTTTCGTGACGACCAGTGGACCCAGTTCGGCCTTACGATCGAGGGCGACCTCGGTTTCGCACAGGTCGTCTCGGCCACGTCCTATTTCACGCGTGAGATTCTGTATCAGCTGGACAATACAGAATACGTAGCGTACCTGCGCGGCTTCTACGCAGCGTACGGTTACTACGTCTCTTACGCATTCGGTCCTGATCCGGTCGGCCAGGGGTGGATCAACCCGCAGGATACGCGGCGGTTCTCGCAGGAATTCAGGCTGTCCCATCAGGGCGAGAAGTGGGCGTGGCTGGGAGGAATCTACTACGAGCGCTTCGACGATCACTGGGACTTCCAGTCGCGAATCGCGGACTACGAAGATACGGGATCGTTCCAGTTCTGGTATGCCTATTACGGTGCGCAGCCCGGGACGACCAATAACGCGTTCTGGAATTCGAACAATCATACGCAGACGGAGCAGTACGCTGCCTTCGGCGAACTTACCTACCAGGGAATCGAAGACTGGAACTTCACGGTGGGCGCGCGCTGGTTCGATCATGAGCGCGATCGTCGCTACATCGTGGCGAGGCCGCACGGGCGCGTCGAGGAGAATCTGAACCCGATTCAGTCCGAGAACGACGTAACGTTGAAGTTCAGCGCCAGCTATTCGATTGACGATGACAAGATGATCTACGGACTGTATTCGGAAGGGTTCCGCAACGGCGGACGCAACATCGCGCGTCCGGGCGCGGTGCTGCCGGAACCATACGGCCCGGACTTTCTGCAGAACTACGAGCTGGGGCTGAAATCGCAGTGGGCTAACGGTCGATTGCGTGCGAACGTCACCGCATTCCACATGGTCTGGGAGGATTATCAGCTCGGCGTCGTCGATCCCGGCCCGCTGTTTGCCACGATGATCATCAACGTCGGTGACGCTGAAATCGACGGTGTCGAGCTCGACTTGACGGCTATGCCTGTCGATGGCCTCGAGTTTGGGCTGAACGCGATGGTGCTGAACGCGGAAACGACCTCCGACAACGACCTCATCGGGGTCAACTCCGGCGCCCGCCTTCCGATATCACCGGAGTTGAAAGTATCCTCGTCTCTGCAGTACACGTTCCAGCAGATGCTGTTCGGCGGGAATCCGTATGCCCGCATCCAGTACAGCTATTACGGCGATTCGCTGAATGGCGTCGAGTGCAATACGGCCGATTGCGACGACCCGGATGTGCAGCCGTCCTACAGCATCAGCGACGTGAAGCTCGGCATCGAATCCGATGCCTGGGAAGTCAACGTGTACCTGAACAACCTCACCGACGAACGCGCGACGCTCTATCGCGTACCGCCAGCGCCGCCCGGAGTCGTGCGCGTCAATCGACCGCGAGAATTCGGCGTTGGATTTACACGACGCTGGGGCGGATGAGCCCGCGACGTCTGCGTCAGGATCTCAACGCGCCGCCGCGCCCGCTTCACGAATCTCGAACGGCACCGATTCCGCGAGTAGAGCGAAACCGTCGTCGATCATGAGGCGGGCGACGTAGCGCCCCGGGGGGAGAGGCCGGCCTTCGACCGCGTCGGTTGCATCGAGCGTCGTCGTCCCCTCGATCCCTGCGTCGAGGTGAGCCCAGGCGAGATAGGACCTCAAGTCCCTTGAATTCTCTGCGTAGACCGCTACCCAGTCGTAGCGGTTGCCCGGTGCGTTCCGCCACGTCAGCGAGACAGGCTCGCCTTCGTCGTAGTTCTCGCTTGCGACTTCGATCAGCGGTCGCGCATCCGCGGGCAGCACCCAGAAATGATTCCGGCTGACGACCTCCCGTTGGTTGTCTTCGAGGGTCACCCTGTAACGGCCGCTCCCGGGTAGAGGCTCGTTCAACACCAGCACGTCGCGCTCCGAGTTCAGCCCGATCCGTCGCGACGACATATTCCCGCCGCCGCCGGAGTTCATCGACGCAATGACGATCGCACCGGCGGACGTTCGATTGCGGTAGACGATGGATACCGGCTCGCCGACGACATAGCGTTGCTTATCGGCTGCAACGAGAAAGGGCGATGTTGCTGCCTCTACGACAAAGTCGGAAAGCACCGCACGATGATCGCTGGGCCACGGCGTTACCTCAATCGTCACACCAGGCGCGCCGCTTTCACCGACCAGTGTACTTCCGGTCACCTCGACAGGGCCGGCGTGCCAGACAAAATCGATCCGACTTTGCGAGTCTGAAGGCCCCGGGTTGTAATCGGGTATTGCCGGGCGGCCGGCCCACCAGGTGAAGCCGGGATCCTCGAGCGGGTCGGAATGCCGTTGACGATACGAATCGCGAAAGCCCGCGGCTTCCACAGCCTTCGCGACAGGCCATTCAACGCCGTAGCGCCGGTGGGGCCAGCGGCTGATCGCCGCGGCCGTCCAGTCCTCGTGCGAAGGCGAGTTGAAGTCGCCGGCGAGAAACACCGGCATACCGTTCGACGCAAGTTGCGGCAATACCGCCAGGAAGGGCTGAATCGCGGACAGGCGCAGACGGCGCTCCAGCGCGATCACCTCCTCAAGAGAGTGGCCGTCTCGAATCAGGTCTTCGCTATACGGGTCGGAGGGCAGATGGACATTGGCAACCGCAACCGCCAGCCCGGGTCTCACCTCCACCAGCACGTACTTCCCGTCTGCCCCCGACGGGTCAATCAGTCGATGCCGTGAGATAACGTGGTTGCGCGCATTGTGGTGCCACCCCAGTTCGACAGCCAGTCGCTCGAGATTTCCTTCAGCTTCCTGCACGGCGACGATGTCAGGCTCGGCGCGCTGTATCGCTTCCACGACCTTCTCGAAGCTGACGTCCGTGCCGCCCCACTCGATGTTGAAAGCCATGATGCGCAACTTCACTTGCGAGGCGGGTGCGCCCGGTGATGGCGTCTCGTCGCTCGGCGCGTGGCACGCGGCCAGCCCTGCGCAGCAGAGGATCGTAAGAAACTGCGCACGTAGAATGCCGACCTGCCGCCGCAGGGCTACTGTTTCGGGCATGGTTTCGGACTCCGCATCCCGGGACGGCCCCGACCATCATGCTATAGGATCGGGAGCCCGGTTTTCCAGGTTCCCTTCCGGAAACGTCCTGCACGAACAAGCCGCGCGGGCGGTCTCGGTTCGAACCTGCGACCGCGCTCTCATTTCAAACTCATTCTCGTTCCCGGCGCCCTGTTGACAGGCGCACGCCGAGTAGTCCATGCTATACCTACCAGTTAAAGGTATAGGTGCCGGGCCGGGTTTGCGGACCGTCGTAGGTACCTGTGGGGGCGCTCATGGAAAACCCTGTCGTTCAGGCCGATGAGCCGAACAACGAAATCAATCTGACGCCGATGCTCGATGTGGTTTTCATCCTGCTGATTTTTTTCATAGTGACGGCCTCATTCATCAAGGAAACGGGTATCGAGGTGAACCGGCCCGACTTGCCTGAACAAACGGTCAAGGAAAGCGCCAGCATCCTGATCGCAATTGGCGAGAACAATGAGATCTGGATGGATAGACGACTGATCGATTCACGCGCTGTCCGGGCCAATCTCGAACGCATGCACGCCGGAAATCCGGATGCGCCGGTTGTGATACAGGCAGACAGGCGGTCTTATAACGATACTTTGGTGCAAGTCATGAACGCATCGCGGGAAGCGGGAATCTACGACATTTCCATCGCAGACTGGTGACGGCGATGCGCGGTCGACATCGACGCCGCGTTGCTCGCGAACGTGCCAGGTTAACCGTGTGGCTCGTTACAATCGGACTGTGCCTTGGCCCACTCGGCTCTAATGCCGAAAAGCCGGTTCCCCCGCCTGCCGCGGATCGGGAGATCGAGAACCTCCGGGCGTTTACCAAGCTCTACGGATACGTACGCTACTTCCACCCTGCGGATGCCGCTGCGGAAACCGATTGGGATCGCTTTGCCGTGGAGGGAAGCGCCGCTGTGCGTGGTGCCGGCGGCCGTCAGGCCCTGCGCACCGCTCTGGAAAGTCTCTTTTCGCCAATCGCGCCGACCGTGGTGATCTACGACCCGGAGCGGGACGATGTTCCGGGCACGATGCCGGTCCAGGAAGAAGTTGCCGATACCGCGATTGTGGCCTGGCAGCACAGCGGTGTCGGACTGGGCCGCCCGGGACCTTATCGCAGCGTTCGCACGAACCGAGCCGATCCTGATGTCGCGCCGGGAGATTTTGCGGTGTTTTCCCAGGCCGTTGACGTCACGGCATACCAGGGCTGGAGGATCCGTCTTCGCGGAGCGGTCCGCGCCGACGTGAGCGGAGAAGGCAGCAACGGCAGACTGTGGTTGCGCGTCGACCGTCCCGACGAGCAGCAGGGATTCTTCGACAATATGGAAGATCGTCCGATAACGTCATCGGAATGGTCGGTACACGAGATAACTGGTCGAATTGACGAGGATGGGCAGACAGTGAAGTTCGGCGGCATACTCCTTGGCGCGGGGGAACTCCATGCAGACGCTATCGAACTCCTCGTGAAAGGTGAGGATGGAGCATGGCAGGAAGTTCCTGTCAAGAACGGATCTTTTGAGGCACACGATGACGTGGCTGTCGACTGGCACACTGGCGGCGCCCATTACATCTTCGATATCGATCAGAGCGATTCGTACCTGGGCAATCGCTCGCTCAGGATTCGTCACGAGGCACCGTCGGTCTCCGGTGCCATCTTCGATTTTATACCGCCGGTCGGCACCTCGGTGGACAAGCCTCTCGGTGCCGGGCTGCGTGCGCGGATTCCCATTGCTCTGGACGGTGTATCCGCCAAGGCGCAGCAAGGCAACGCCGACGGTTATTCAACTGTCGGACAGACGGTCACCGACGAGTGGGACGTCGCCGACGAGAACGTGCGCAGCGCAGGAATCGCGATCGCCTGGAATCTGATGCAGCACTTTTATCCGTACTTCGACGTCATCGATACGGACTGGGACGGCGTGTTGACGGCTGCCCTGCTCGACACGCGAGATGACGAATCCGTCGACGAGTACGTGCGGACGCTGGGACGCATGATTGCGGAACTCGATGACGGGCACGCCTTCGCCTATCCGGCACAACAGGAGCGTGCCGCGCGACTGCCGTTCAGGTTGCGATGGATCGAAGATCGGGCAGTGGTTGCGCACAGCGCCATCCCGGACACGGTCGTGGCTGGCGACGTGCTGCTCGAACTGGACGGTAAGCCGGTGGAGGACGTCGTCGACGAAGCGCTGCAGTTTGTCTCGGGAACGCTACGCTGGAAGCGAATTCGCGTGCTGGATTCCCTCGGCAGCGGCACGGAAGGTACCCGCGTCCGGATGACACTCGATCGCTCCGGCGAGCGGATAAACGTGGAGGCCGTGCGACGCACTGCGAGTCAGGTTACGCACGAACTGAAAGCAATCGACGAACTGGACGGAGGTGTCCGGTACGTCGATCTGACACGGGCGCCATGGAGCGACATTTCCCAGGCACTGGATAAACTCGCGACCGCGCGTGGCGTCATCTTCGATATGCGAGGCTACCCGAATGGCAATCACGAGATCCTGTCACACCTGGTGGACGAGCCGGTCCGATCTGCGATCTGGAACGTTCCGCAGATAGTGTATCCTGACCAGGAGAGAATCGCCGGTTGGGACCGATCGGGGCGCTGGTTCATGCTTCCGCACGAACCTCGGATTGAGGGAAAGGTCGTATTCATCACAGATGCAAGCGCCATCAGCTATGCCGAAAGTATCATGGGTATCGTCGAGCACTACGAACTGGCAGAGATAGTTGGCGAAGCGACCGCCGGTGCGAACGGCAATGTCAACTGGACGACCCTGCCGGGCGGCATCCATGTTACCTGGACCGGCATGCGAGTGCTGAAGCACGATGGGTCGCAGCACCATCTCATCGGCATCGAACCGACGATCCCTGTCCAACGCACGATAGAAGGTGTCCGATCCCGCGAGGATGAGTTTCTGTCTGCAGCGATCCGGGCCATCGACTTGAGCGAGGAGGAGTTTGCCGCCGCGAAGACGGATGCAGATGTCCTTCGATTCCTCGTGAATTTCGCGGTTGCGGGATCGGGAGCGACCGCCGCATTCCTGAACCAGCCGACCGAGGTCGAGTCGTTGCGTCCGCTGCTCAGGGAAGCGATCGGCACGTCACGCATACCGCAGCTTCTGATGCGGTTCGGCTTTGGGCCCGCCCTGAGGCCTACGGTGCGCAGACCGGCTGAGGACGTCGTCGTGCCTGGCTGCCGATGACGATGCTCGCTATCGTTCTGCTACTTCTGGCCGGCATCCTGTTGTGCCTTCAGGCATTGCGCGCGTGGGACAACCGGCGTGCGTCGCAGGCGTGGCAAGCTCTGGCGCGAATGGCGAAGCACTCCGATTCTGTATTCGACGCATCGACGGTCGACGGACTTGCGGAACCGGCGAGGCGTTATTTCAGGTATGTGATACGGGAAGGAACGCTGCTTCGTACCGTCGTCCTGATTCGCACGAGCGGAGAGATCGGGCTGGGAAACAGGGACACCCCGAACTACGCTTCCATGCGGGCAGAGCAGATTCTGGCTCCCCCTCATGGTCTCGTCTGGAAACTTGATGCCGGCCGGGGCTTCAAGCGCATCGCGGGTTCCGACGGCTTCGACGGCGAAACGTCCTGGGTGCGCTTCTGGCTCCTCAGCGCGTTTCCGGTCGTTCGAGCCGGAGGAACCGCCGATCATGCCAGGGCGGCCTTCGGTCGGGTCGTGGCCGAAGCGGTATTCTGGGCTCCCGCCGCGCTTCTTCCCGATAATGACGTTAGCTGGGAAGCGATAGGCGCCGATACCGCACGTGCCACGGTTACCCACAACGGCATGACGCAGACGGTAGACGTGACCGTTGCCAGCGACGGCCAGCCGACGACGGTGGTCATCCCGCGGTGGAGTGACGCGAATCCCGAAAGGACCTACCAACTTCAGCCGTTCGGAGGCTATCTGTCGGAATTTCGTGACTTTGAGGGCTACAGGTTGCCGACGCGCGTCGAGGGCGGGAATTTCATCGGCACGGAAGAGTATTTTCCCTTCTACAAAGCGCGGGTTGAAGGGCTTCACTTCGTGGATGCTTCGCTTTGAGCGTCGGCACGGGCGGCTAGGACACGGCGCGGCCGCCTCGTAGAATGGAGTACGTTCATTCCTTGCAGGCGGCGCATCAATGACTTCAACCGGGGGGTGTCTTTGCGGGGCGGTTCGATTCTCTGCTGTTTCCGAGCCGCTGGACGCCGGCTATTGCCATTGCAAGCTGTGCCAGCGATCGACGGGCGCGACGGTTCTTGCCTGGGTTTCCTATCCAACGGCGAGCTTTTCCTACACGCGGGGTGAAGCGACGCGATATCAGTCGTCGCCGCATGGCCACCGGGAATTCTGCAGCACCTGCGGCACGCAGATCGCCT
>Ga0299913_10002423_pt1 | contig 14712 bp, 9 predicted proteins | sample RVTome_9_FD_201360 | JGI IMG/M metagenome (GOLD analysis project Ga0299913, IMG submission 201360) | Soil microbial communities from uranium-contaminated site in the Upper Colorado River Basin, Wyoming, United States - RVT155D38 (version 2) ...
CGGATAGTTCGGCACCAGCTTGCTGACCGCGTCCGGAGGCTCGGCCCAGAGCGGCTCCTCGCCCACGACCGCGGCCGAGGCGGCGCCCGACCCGAAGGGGCCGGCGACATCGAAGCGCATCGAATCAGGCGGCGCGATGCGGGCGCTCCCCCGTCCTCCGGCGCTCGACTTGTCGTCACGGAACAGCCACTTGAAGCGGTGGAGCCGGTGGGCCGGAGGCTGCGTGGCGCGGACCCACTCGGCCACCTGCTCGCGGCCGACGGGCCCGGCCGCCTCGGGGATCACGGACCCGGGCGCACTGCGGCATCCCAGCCCGGCCAACGCCAAGCCAAGATACAGGAGCCGCGCTGGCCGGTCAATCAGAAAATGTTGCGCCATCAGTAGTTATAGCCGAAGAAAAAGCTCACGAAGCCGGCGTCGCGCTGGTCGGGCGCGAGGCCGTACCCCCGGTAGTCGTCGTTGCTGAAGCGCCGCCCGAGATCTAGCCGCAGCACCGCGAGCGGCCCGAGCGCGAGCCGAAAGCTAATCCCGTAGCTGCCGAGCACGGCGCGATCGGAGGAGGTCTCGAAGGTCGCCTTCCCCACGTCGGTGAAGAGGGCACCCTGGATCTCCGGGAAGGTGAGATCGCCGAACGGGGTGCCGAGCGTCAGGTGGTTCAGCAGCGGGAAGCGGACCTCCTGGTTCGCCATGTAGGCCTGCGACCCCACGATGTAGCCGAACAGCGGATAGCCTCGGAGCCCGAGGGTGCCCCCGATGTTGGTCCGGCGGGGGCGATCCCCACCGCTGTAGAACCCGTACGCCCGGAGCGCCCAGGCGCTCCTCCGGCCGAGCCGGATGTAGCGCCGCCAGTCGGCACTCACCAGATAGCTGTCGAACCGGCTGTTGCTGAAGTCGTTGGACAGGCCGGCGGTGAGGCTCAGGCGTCCGCCGTCGATGGGCCCGCTGTTCACCCAGAGCGAGTTGTCGTGGACGTAGCTGAGGAAGTGCGAGGCGATCCAGCCGACCCGGCGCGGCTCGTCCACCGGCAGGGTAAAATCCACCCGGTCCGAGTGCTCCGCGACGACCGTGGCCTCGACCCGGCTGAAGCGGCTCAGCGGGTAGCGGATGGTGCCGAGCGCGCCGTAGGCCGTCTCCTCGTACGCGACGAACCGGTCGCCCTCGAAGTTCCGGCCCTTGGTGCGAAAGGCGCCGACGCCCCAGTTGACCCGACGGGAGCGGTTCAGGTAGACCGCGCTCGCATTGATGTTGGAGAGGATGCTCCCCAGCCGGCGACCCTGGAAGGAGCCGAGCGAGCCGAAGAGCATATTGTCGCCCAGCATGTCGCTCATCACGAAGAAGGCGCCCTGGGCCCCGCCGTAGCCGGGGACGATCACCGCGTCGCCCGCGGCGAAGTCCAGGGTCAACCGCGAGCGGTACGGCTCCCGGCTGGCGACGACACTCCCCGCCGTGTCGCCGGCGCCGAGCCACGACCAGTTGGCCACGGTGTCGGGCGGCTCGAGCGTGAACCGATCCTTCCGGGCCAGCGAGTCCACGGGATAGCGGTAGAGGTTCCAGTTGAGATCGTGGAAGCCCCCGACCAGGAGGCCCGAGCCGTCCGGCAGCGGCACGCCGTCGAACGCACCGCTCCAGGCGGACGTCTCCCGGCGTCCCTCGCCGAGCGTATCCACCGAGAAGACGTTGAGCACGCCGTCCCGGTCCGAGGTAAAGTAGATCCGGCCATCGGCGGCCCAGGCGGGCGCCTCGTCCTTCCACCTCCCGGCGGTGAGCGGGGTGACGCGGGCGCTGTCCAGATTCAACAGGTACAGATTGGCGGCGCCCTCGAGCCCGTCGGCCGTGCGGTCGGAGGCGAACGCAATGCGCCGACCCCCGGGACCCGGGGTGGGGTCGAGGTCCTGATAGCGGTCGGCGGTGAGCGGCTCGAGCGTTCCCTCGGGGAGATGCACCCGGTAGATGTCCGAGACCCCGCTCTCGGACAATCCGCTGAGCACGATGCTCCGGCCGTCGGGCATCCACTGGGGCGAGAGCAGCGACACCAGCTCGGGGAACTGGTAGCGCCCGCGGGTCTCGCTCCGCTCCAGGTCCCATACCACCAGCGCGTCCCGGTCGCCGTGACGGGTCACGAACAGGAGGAGCCCCGGCCGGGACGCGTCCATCTTCGAGTCGAAGGGATGGAACGACTCCATCTCGGCCCTGCGCCCGGCGGTCACGACCGTGCGCACCTCGCCGCTGTCGAGCCCGCGCCGATAGATGGTCACGTACCCGTTGGCCGGCGACACGTACGCCACCTGGCCGGCCCCGCCGTTGGTGTCGGGGAGGAAGGTGGGCTTCACCGCGAGCTCCGCCACCTTGCGCCCGAGCACGGTGAGCGGGGCGAGGCTGTCCACCGAGGGGTAGTAGCGACGCCGCATCGCCAACTGGAACTCGTCGCTCAGCTGGTCGAGGGTGCGGCCGTAGACCGCGTAAACGGCGGCCTCGAAGGTGTCGTGCCGGTTCTGCTCCTTGTACATCGTGGCCACGCGCCAGTCGCCGTAGACATCGGCCAGCCAGCGGTGGATCTGGCCGCCGAGCGGGTAGACGATCCCGCTCGTCACCCAGGTGAGCTGTCGCAGCGGGGGCAGCCGGCCGCTCAGGGTGAGGTCGCGGAGCACCATCTCGTCGCGCGCGTCCTGCCCCGAGGACCAGAGCTCGGCCAGCCCCTCCGTCCACCAGAGCGGAAAGTTGAAGCGGCCGTGTCTGGGCGCCTGGAGATAGGCCTCGCCCAGGAGATCGAGCTGGAAGACGTGCACCAGCTCGTGCCGCAGGGTGTGCCGGAACTCGGCGAAGCTGCCCCGGAAGGGCAGCGACACGCGGCGCTTCAGGAAGTCGGTCGCGCCGAGGAGGCCCTCGGGCGGGGTGAAGGGGAGGATGTTGGTCTGCTCGAAGTCGGTGTGCGAGGCGTACACCACCAGCGGGATCCGCTCGGCGACGTCGTGCCCGAACTGCACCGCCAGGGTATCGTAGCTCGCCTCGGCGTAGGCGAGCGCGGCCGGCGCGAGGTCGGCCTCGGCCGGGTAGTAGTAGAGATCGACGTGGGGACCGCGCAGGATCCGCCAGTCGAGCTTCCGGTACTGGATCTTGTTCTGGCCGAAGCTGAAGAACTGGGCGGCGAGCTCGGCCGGCGCGGCCGCGCCCAGCGCGATCGCGGCGGCGGCCAGGAGCGGCCACCTTCTCATGACCGACATAGCACCCTCACTTCATCCGGATCGTGCGAATCAGATCTCCCTGCGTGATCCGCGCGACGCTGGACGACCCGGCCTCCACCTTCCCGAACACGGTGTAGGTGCCGTCGAGATGGGGCTGCGGGCTGAGATTGATGAACCACTGGCTGGAGCCGGTGTCGGGCCCGGAGAGCGCCATGCCGAGCATCTGGCGCTCGTACCGGTGGTGGTTGATCTCGTCGCGGATGGCGCCGCCCGGGCCCCCGAACCCGTCCCCCCGGGGGTCGCCGTCCTGCACCACGAAGTTCGGGACCACCCGATGAAAGCGGTGGCCGTCGAAGAAGCGGCGCTGCACCAGGCGCACGAAGTTGGCCACGGTCATCGGCGCATCCGGGCCCAGCAGCTCCACCTCCACGGGGCCCCGCTGATCGACCTCGATGATCACCCTCGGGCGGGCGAGCGAGTCGGGCGCCACGATGAAGCGCCGAACCAGGTCCCGGTAGTCCTGCGCGCTGCGGCCGGTGGCGATGGGCGCGGCGCGGCCCCAGCGGTTCGCCAGCTCGGGCCAGTTCTCCTCGGCCCACCGGCGCACGACATAGTCCTCGGGCCGGGGGGCCGAGGGCACGAACTCCCGTGCCACCCGGGCCCGCGCCTCGGCGGAGGTCCGCCCGATGGCCTGGATGGCACCCAGCGCGGCCAGGGCGCCGTCCGGGAAGGAATCGCGGCCGGAGCGCCGGAACGCCGCCATCATCGCGGGCAGGTCCTCCGGGCGGGCCGCCCGGGCCAGCGCGTCCGCGGCGACGCTCCGCACCGCCGCGTCGGGGTGCGGCGCCAGCGCGCGAGCGGCGGCGATCAGGGCCGGCTCGGCACCCTCGGTGACACCGGACCACGCCTGCAGTCCGGCCGCCACGACCCGCGGGTCCCGGTCCGACAGGAACCAGGGACGCTCACCGGGGCCGGCGAGCGCCGCTCCCTCGGCGGCCGCGGCACGCTCGCGCCAGTCGGCACTCGTGCGCCAGCGGGCGGAGGCGGCCGCGAACCCGGCACTGTCGACGCGTGCCAGCGCCACCAGCGCGGCCCGGCGCACCCCGAAGGTGCCCTTCCCCGTGGCGATCCGCGCGAGGCCTCGGGCGGCTTCAGCACCGCCGAGCTCCCCGACCGTCATCGCCGCCTGGACCTGAACGCTCGGCAGCGGGTCGTCGAGCAGCGGGACGACCTCGGACGCCACGGACGAGTCGCGGAAGGTCGCCAGGGAGCGCAAGGCGTTGATCTTCACCTGCGCGTTGGGATCGGCGGCGGCTCGCGCCAGGAGCTCGGCGATCGTCCCCGGCGCGAGGCGAGCGCTGTCGGCGTAGGTGCGGGTGAGCGCCCGCGCCGCCATCGCCCGCACGAAGAACTCGGGATCCCGCAGCGCGATCGTGAGCCGGCTGGCCGCCGCCGGCGCCCCGAGCCGCCCCAGGGTGTACGCCGCCCGCCAGCGCACCGCGAGCGCGGTGTCCTCCAGGAACGGCAGCAGTGCCGTCACCGGAGCGTCGCCCCCGAGGCGCCACGACTCGAGCACCGTCCGGGTGAGGAGGGGGCGACGGTCCCCGATGCTGGGCACGACACTGCCCGAGAGCAGGCCCTCGAAGAACGTGCCGACCTCGGGGCCGCCGATCTTCGCCAGCGCGGTGATCGCCTCGAGCGCGGTGGGAGCGTCGGGCGCGGGCAGGCCGGTGATCCGCTCCATGAGCGGGCTGGAGCCGGCCGGATCGCGGAGCAGGCCGAGCGCGAACGCGGTGGCCACCCGGACCGTGGAGTCCGGGTCGGTGAGCAGGGGCACGAGCAGGCGGGTGGCCCCCACGTCGCCGATGCGCCCGGCCGCCAGGGCGGCGAGCCGACGGACCAGCGAATCGGGCGCGACCAGTGCGCCGCCGAAGAGCGCGGGCTGGAAGCTCCGGGCGTCCTCCGCGGCGAGCACCGAGGCCAGCTGCTCGACCACCGCCTCCTGCTGGGCTCCCGCCAGGGAGGGGGTACCCGCGAGCGCGAGGCCGAGGACGAGGGCCGAGCGCAGGGCGCGGAGCCGGTCAGCCATGGATCGAGGATCTCCGCCGCTCGGCGGCGAGCTGCAGGTTCACGGGGTCGGGCACGGCACGCATCGCGCGGCGCACGACGTCGGGGAGGCGAGTCAGCATCATGGTCCGGTCGAGCGCCAGGAGCGACGTGAAGGCGGTAGCGAGCAGCCGGCCGTCACCCGCGTGCTCGAGGGCGTAGCCGAAGTCGATCCGCCGGGAGGCGAGATCGCGCACCCAGCAGCGGATCCGCACCTGATCGTCGTACCGGGCAGGCTGACGATAACGGACCGAGACCGCGCTGACGGCGAGCCGCAGACCCGCCTCCTCCAGCTCGCGATAGCTCATTCCCGCGAGCCGGAGGTGCTCGGTGCGGGCGATGTCGAGCCAGACGAGATAGCGGGCGTGGTAGACGACGCCCATCTGGTCGGTCTCGGAGTAGTTCACCCTCAAGACCGTCTCCGACACGTCGGGGGCGAGCACGGGGGGCTTCATCGGTAGACGCTCGGAGCGGCACGAAAGTGACACCGCTCCCCGGCCCGGTTGCGGCCTCCCCGGGAGCGACCCATCTTTGGCCCCGTGCCGGGGCAGACCCTCGTCGTCGTTTCGGACGCCCATCTCGGCGTGACACCGCCTGACGTCGAGGAGGCGCTCCTCGCGTTCCTCGACGCCGTGCCCACCCTGGGCGACAGCTTGCTGGTCAACGGCGACCTCTTCGATTTCTGGTTTTCCTACTCCCGCGTGGTGCCCCGTCGCGGCTTTCAGGTGGCCGCGGCGCTGGCCCGGCTCGCGCGCCGGCTGCCGGTCCTGATGGTGGGCGGGAACCACGATCGTTGGGGCGGCGACCTCTGGAGCCGGGACCTGGGGCTCCGCTTCGACCCTCACCGGCTCACATTCCGGCTCGGGCGCCTGGGCGTGGCAGCGATCCATGGCGACGGATTGACCGAGCCGCACCGCGGGGCCAGGCTCGTCCACCGGCTCATCAACCATCCGGTCACGTCGGCGGTCTACCGCGCGCTGCATCCCGATCTGGGCGTGCGCCTGGTGGAGCTCCTCGGCCCCCGGCTCGGCGACCAGGGCGCCGATGCCGTGCGGCTGGACGCCGCCGCCGCACAGCAGCGCGCCTGGGCGGCCGGGCTGCTGGCCCGCGAGCCGGAGCTCGGCATGGTCATCATGGGTCACACGCACCGGCCCGAGCTCTCGCACACCCCGACGGGGGGCACCTACCTCAACCCCGGAGCCTGGTTCGAGGGGTATCGCTACGCGGTCGCGACCGAGGAGGGGGCCGAGCTGCGCCAGTTCAACCCAGGGGCACGACCTCCGCCCCGGCCAGACGGTCCCCGATGAATCGCGCACCCACCTGGCGGAACCTCGCTTCATCGTCGCTCACGGCGAAGCGGTGGGTCGCCGGGGCGCCGTCGGGCGCCTCCAACCCGCGCTCCCGGAGCACCGACGCGACTTCGCGGGCCGTCTCCTCGCCGCTGTCGATCAGCCGAACCCCGGGGCCCGCTACGCGCTGAAGCAGCGGGCGGAGCAGCGGGTAGTGGGTACAGCCGAGCACCAGCGACCCGATGCCCGCGCCGGTGAGCGGGGCCAGATAGTCCCGCGCGATCAGGTCCGCCGCCGGATGCTCGAACCAGCCCTCCTCCACCAGAGGCACGAAGAGCGGGCAGGCCCGCTGCTCCACCCGGGCGCCGGGGCGCGCGCGGTGGATCGCCCTGGCGTAGGCGTTGCTCGCGATGGTCCCGGCGGTGCCGATCACGCCGATGGGCCGCTCGGTGCCGGCCGCGGCGGCCGCTCTCGCGCCGGGCTCGATCACGCCGATGACCGGCACGGGCGACTCGCACTGAAGCGTCTCCAGCGCGTGCGCCGTGCTGGTATTGCAGGCGATCACGACCGCCTTGACCCGCTGCTCCAGGAGCCAGCGCAGGATCTCGAGGCTGTAGCGCCTCACCGTCTCGGGCGACTTGGGGCCGTACGGCACCCGGGCGGTGTCCCCGAAGTACACCGTGGACTCGCGCGGCAGCTGCTCGAAGATCGCCCGCGCGACGGTGAGTCCGCCGATGCCGGAGTCGAAGATGCCGATCGGCGACCGGTTCATCGGAGGCGCAGGGGAACGGTGACCGACGCCCCCAGGCCGCCGGGCACCGCCGTGATCCGCAGGTCGCCCGGGAAGTCGGCGAGATGCGCTCCGACGTACGCCTCGAGACCGGCGAAGAGGTGATTGAAGGCGAGCAGGACGATCCAGTCCTCGTGCTCCCGCCGCTTGTCGTCCGCCCGCACGGACCCGGTGCGGCGAAGATAGGCCAGCTCGTGGCGGGTCTTGAGACTCATGCCGAGCGTGACGCCCTCCCAGGCGACGAAGATGCCGCCCGTGAGCTTGCGGTTCAGACGGGCCTGCCCCCACCCGGGGAGGAGGAACGAGCGCCAGAACGCGTTCAGCGGGCTGATGGGGCGGAACGCGGCGCTGTCCGCCACTCCACCGGCCGGCGCGGCCGGCACCGCGGTGGTGTCCTGGGCGGGGAGCGGGCCCGGCGCGCCGGCACCGGCATGCAGCAGGACCACGAGCGTCAGGACACGCAGCAGATTCACGTGCTGGCGGGCTCCGATGGCGGTGTGAGCGCACCGAGTGGCGGGAGCGTGTGGGAATCGAACCCACCGGAGCCGCCGGAGGCGCCTCCATCGCGGTTTTGAAGACCGGCCAGACCACCAGGCCCGATCCGCTCCCTCGGGACACGTCGAGTGCATGGAGTATAGCAGGCCCCCGCCCGGCCCCGCAGCGCCGTACTTGCCCCGAGAACGGGACGGGGGTTTCGTGGGTCATGGACGATCGGGCCACCGTGTCGATCGCCGGCCTGCTCCTCGTCGCCGCGTGCGGGACGGTGCAGCCGCCGGAGCCGCCGACCGCGCGCCTCGGGGTGCCGGCCTGGGCCGCGGATGCGATCTGGTATCAGGTCTTCGTGGAGCGCTTCCGCAACGGCGACCCGACGAACGATCCCACCGCGCACGACATCGTCGGAGTGACGGACGAGCCCGTACCGGCCGACTGGCGCCCCACGCCGTGGACCCAGGACTGGTATCGGCAGGAGCCCTGGGCCGCCGCCACGGGCAGGGACTTCTACGGGACGGTTCAATTCCGCCGGTACGGCGGTGACCTGCAGGGGCTCATGGACCGGCTGGACTACCTGGGGGAGCTCGGCGTCACCGCCCTGTACCTCAACCCGGTGAACGACGCCCCTTCGCTGCACAAGTACGATGCCCGGAATTACCGCCACATCGATCGCAACTTCGGCCCCGATCCGCGAGGCGACGAGCGCCGGGCCGCGGCGGAGAACCCGGTGGATCCCTCCACCTGGGGCTGGACCGCGGCGGACAGCCTCTTCCTCGCCCTGATCCGCGAGGTCCACCGGCGAGGCATGCGGATCATCATGGACTATTCCTGGAACCACACCGGGATCACCTTCTGGGCCTGGCGCGACGTGCTGGAGCGCCAGCGCGCGTCGCGGTTCGCGGACTGGTACGCCGTCGAGGCGTTCGACGACCCCGCCACGCCGGACACCAATGAGTTCCGGTATCGCGGCTGGGTCGGGGTGCCCTGGCTGCCGGAGTGGAAGAAGGTCGGCCGGCCTCCGGGCAGAACCCACGGCGCGATCGAGGGGACCCTGACGCCGGGCGTGCGGAAGCTGGTGTTCGACGTCACCCGCCGCTGGCTGGATCCCGACGGCGACGGCGATCCGTCCGATGGCGTGGACGGATTCCGGCTGGACGTCGCCGAGATGGTGCCGCTCGGGTTCTGGCGCGAGTACCGGCGATTCGTCCGGAGCGTCAATCCGGAGGCCTGCCTGGTCGGCGAGGTGTGGTGGGAGTCCTGGCCCGACCGGATGTACGACCCGGCGCCGTGGCTCAAGGGTGACGTATTCGATGCGGTCATGAACTACCGCTGGTACGTGCCCACCAGAGGGTTCTTCTCCGGGGCCCCGCCCGCCCTCACCCCCTCGGAGTACGCGGCGAGCCTGGACTCGCTCACCCTCGGCATCGGCACCGCGCACCTCCGTGCGATGATGAATCTGACGGCGAGCCACGACACCCCCCGCTTCGGCACCTCGATCTACAACCCGGGGCGCTACAAGTACCACAACTCGCCCCGCGAGGACCCGGCCTACCGGATCGACCGGCCCGACCAGCGCACCCGCCGGACCCAGGAGCTGATCCTGGTGCAGCAGTTCACCCACGTCGGCGCGCCGCACATCTGGAACGGCGACGAAGTGGGCATGTGGGGGGCGGACGATCCCGACGAGCGAAAGCCGATGGTGTGGGCGGACCGGCGCTACGAGCACGAGACGGCGCACCCGTTCGGCCGGCCCCGGCGGCGGGACCCGGTGGCACCCGACACGGCGCTGTTCCGGGTATACCGGGAGCTGATCGCCCTGCGGAGGGAGCACCTCCGGCTGTTCGTGGATGGAGCGCTGCGCTGGGTCCGGGCCGACGACGTGAACGGCCTGCTGGCCTACGAGCGCGTGCTCGGCGAGGAGCGGGCCCTCGTGGCCTTCAACATCTCCGACCGGCCGCGGGAGCTCTCCCTGCCTGCGCAGGGGAGCTATCGGACGGTCTACCCCAAAGCCGACGCGCCCACCGTCACCGGCGGGACGCTCAGGGCCGAGCTGCCGCAGCGGTCGGCGCGGGTGTGGATAGCAGCACCAGGCCGAAGGCGGTCGTGAGCGTCACCGCGCCGTCCCGCACCCTCGCCGGCGACCCGGAGTAGGCGTCCACGAGGTCGGCGCCCTCGGGGAAGACGCCGAGGACGGGCACGATCTTGACCCCTTCGCCCTGATCCACGGCGACGACGACCCGGTCCTCCCGCCCGGCCGCGGTGAGCGTCCGGCTGAAGACGTATGGGCTCTCCTGCAACGTGCGATGCACGCCCGACCCCACCGCGGGATGATCCCGGCGGAACCGCCCCAGCTTCCGCCAGTGCCGGAGAACTTCGGCGGCTCCGCTCCCCCGCTCCAGCGCCTCCCAGTTCATGACCGAGCGCAGGTTGGCGTCTCCCCGGGCACCCGCGACCCGGAGTGGCCGGGCCAGCTCGTCGCCGTAGTAGATCTGGGCGCCTCCGGGAGCCAGGAGCAGACGGGTCCCGGCACCGAGGGGATCCAGCCGGTCGGGATCATACGGCGACCCGTCGTCGTGCGAGCTGACGTAGTTGAGGATCGCGGCACCCCGCAGAGAGCGCTCCCCGAGCATCGCGGAGTATCCGGCGAACAGACTGTCGGGCGAGCCGGCGGCGTCCCGCTTGAACCCGAAGTTGATGAGGCCATCGTACCCGTGGGCGAAATAGTCCACGGTACGGTCCCCGAAGTCGTACGCCCGGCCGTGGCCCAGCTCCCAGCCGTAGACCTCGCCCATCATGTAGAACGGCAAGCGACCGAGCACCGTCGAGGGATGGGCGCGCCGCCAGTCGGCGAGCGCCAGCTCCGCCTCCCGCTTCAGCTCGACGCTGACCGCCTCGCCGAAGTGCTTGGCCGTATCGACCCGATAGCCGTCGAACCCGAGCTCGCGCACCCAGTCGGTGAGCCACTTGATGAGATGGTAGCGCGGCGCCCGCGGGTATCCCGTCCGGCGGAAGAACGCGTCGAGCTCGGCGAGCTCCCGGTCCCGGCGGCCTTCCCGCTCCCACTTCCGGAGGAGCGCCGGCGGCAGGTCCACCGGCGCGTCCGACTCGGTGCGGATGTCGGGGAGCGTGGCCACGAGGGTGCAGTTCACCGTGGTGACGTAGCTGCGGTAGGTGCAGGTGGGAGCGGTGCGGACCCAGGCGTCCGGCCACGGCGGATCCAGCGGGGTCGCGGGGCCGGTGTGGTTGATGACCGCATCCATGAGGACCCGGATGCCGCGGCCGTGGGCGGCGTCCACCACCGCGCGGAGATCGTCCTCCGTTCCCAGTGCGGGGTCCACGGCGGTCCAGTCCCGGGGCCAGTAGCCATGGAAGCCGTAGGTCTTCCCCGTCCCCTCGTCCACACTCCCCTGGATCTGCTCGACGAACGGCGTCATCCAGATGGCGCTTACCCCGAGGCTGTCGAAGTACCCCTCCTCGATCTTCCGCAGCACGCCGGCGAGGTCTCCCCCCTGGAAACTGCGGAGGACCGCACCGTCCCGCGCCCGACCCAAAACCCGGTCGTTGGTGGAGTCGCCGTTGTGGAAGCGGTCCGTCAGGAGGAAGTACACCGTCGCGCTGTTCCAGAACTGACTCGGCGCAAGGGCCGCGGCCGGTGTCTCCGCGAGGCGGCGTCCCGGGACCTCGGACTCGCTCCGGGCCGCGCAGCCGAGGATCGCGCCGAGGCCGATCAGGCGGAGGAGGGGGAGTCCGCGCGCCACGAATGAGCCTTCATGTCGTCCCTGTCCTCCACCCGGAGCGTGAGCGCCGCGGCGAGCAGAAGGGATCCGCCGCCGACCGCCAGCGCGTAGATGGCCTGGCCGTCGAAGAAGCGTCCCACGACGAAGCCGAGGAGGGCGGCCGCGACGATCTGGGGAATCACGATGAAGAAATTGAAGACACCCATGTAGTAGCCCATCTTGGCCGGCGGCAGCGATCCGGTCAGGATGGCGTAGGGCATCGCCAGGATGCTGGCCCAGGCGATGCCGACGCCGACCATCGAGCCCAGGAGATACCGGGGATCCTCGAGGGCGAGGATGGACAGGAGTCCCAGCGCGCCGCAAATGAGACAGATCGCGTGGGCGACGCGCCGGCTGGTCCGCCGGGCGAGCAGCGGGATACCGAAGGCCACCAGGGCCGCGACGCCGTTGTACATGCCGAAGCCGACCCCGACCCAGTTGGCCCCCTCGTTGTAGAGCGCCGATGTGGTATCGCTGGTGCCGTAGACGTGGCTGGTGACCGCCGGGGTCGTGTAGATCCACATGGCGAACAGCGCGAACCAGGAGAAGAACTGGACCCAGGCCAGCTGGCGCATGGTGGCGGGCATGTCCTGGAAATCGTTCAGGACGGTGACGAACCCGTTGTCGTGGCGGCCGCCCCGCTGCAGGAGCCCGCTCAGCGCGAGCAGCACGCCCACCACCGCGAGGCCCAGCGACAGGACGAGCACCTGGGGGATCTCGGCGGCGGCGAGCCAGGCGCTCAGGGGGAGCCCCGCGGCGATGAAGAGGGCGCCGAGCCGGATCTGGCGCGCCCCGTTCCGCGCGAAATCCTCCGGGGTCCGCCGCTGTGGAGCGCCGCTCTGCCACGCGCGGCTCTCGGCGAACGAGGCCAGGTCGTCGGGCGAATACTCCCGCGCGCGGAGGACGGTCCAGAGCACTGCCAGGAAGAAGACCGCCGCGCCGAAGTAGAACGAGAAGCGCACCGAGTCGGGGATCGTGTGCGGCGGCGCCTCGTTGCTGACACCGAACTGCCGGGTCAGGAGCCAGGGAAGCAGGGAGGCCACGACGGCCCCGGTCCCGATGAGGAAGCTCTGCAGCGCGAAGCCGGTGGTCCGCTGCTCCGAGGACAGGTTGTCCCCCACGAACGCGCGGAACGGCTCCATCGAGATGTTGATCGAGGCGTCCATGATCCAGAGCATCCCGGCCGCCACCCACAGGGAGGGGGAGTTCGGCATGGCCACGAGGGCCAGCGAGGCCAGAACCGCCCCGCCCAGGAAGTACGGGCGCCGTCGGCCGAGGCGGGTCCAGGTGCGGTCGCTCAGGTAGCCCACGAGCGGCTGGACCAGGAGCCCGGTGACGGGGGCGGCGATCCACAGCAGCGGGATGTCCTCGACCCGGGCGCCCAGGGTCTCGAAGATCCGGCTCACGTTGGCGTTCTGGAGGGCGAAGCCGATCTGGATCCCCAGAAAGCCGAAGCTCATGTTCCAGATTTCCCAGAACGAGAGCCGCGGCTTGCCCCGCACGGGGAGAGCGGCGGCAGCGGCGGCGGGCGCCGCCGGGCGCCCGGGCGCAGTCATTCGGCCGGCCGGATGCGGATGGCCTGACCACCGCCCGGCGCGAGCACCAGCCGCAGCCGGGTCGACGCGGTGACCGGGCGTCGGGTGATCGTGACGGGGAGCGGATTGTCGAGCCAGTCCGCCCCCGGCCCGTCGGCGTAGATCTCCGCCACGTACCGGCGCCCCGGCGTGAGGAACGAGAGACGAACGTCGAGCGTGCGCCTCTGCTCGTCCGTGATGGCCCCGACGAACCAGGCGTGCCCGCCGCGCTCGCGCCGCGCCACCGCCACGTAGTCGCCGATCCGCGCGTCCAGCACCCGGGTGGTGTCCCAATCCACGGCGACGTCGCGAATGAACTGGAACGCCGGCTGGCGCTCGTAGTTCTCCGGGAGATCGGCCGCCATCTGCAGCGGCGAGTAGATCACGACGTACAGCGCGAGCTGCTTGGCGAGCGTCGTGCGGACCCGCGGCTCGTCCGGGCGCCGGGGCCGTCCCGAGCCGCGCTGGATCAGGAGGTCGAAGATTCCCGGCGTGAAGTCCATGGGCCCGGCCAGGAGTCGGGTGAAGAAGAGGATGGTCTCGTGCTCCGGCGGGTTGCCGCCGTCGCCGCTCCAGGCGTTGTACTCCTGCCCCCGGGCGCCCTCGCGGCTCAGCATGTTGGGGTAGGTGCGCCGCTCGCCGGTGTCGTGCATGGGCTCGTGGACGTTCAGCATGATGCCGTACTTCGCCGCCGTCTCCACCACCCTCCGGTAGTGCCGCACCATGTACTGCGAGTAGTGCGAGTGCCCCTCGGTGGTGTGGTCGGCGACGTAGCCGGACTTGATGGCGTCGAGGCCGAGGGAGCGGTAGAGGGCGAAGGCGCTGTCCAGCTGGCGCTCGTAGTTCCGGATCCCGCCGGAGGTCTCGTTGTGCACGATCAGCCGGACGCCCTTCTTCCGGGCGTAGGCGGCGACGGCGGGCAGGTCGTAGTCGGGATAGGAGCGGGTGAACGAGAAGGCATCCCGGTTCTGGATCCAGTCGCCGTCCCAGCCGACGTTCCAGCCCTCGACCAGCACGCCACCCAGCCCGTTGGCCGCCGCGAAGTCGATGTAGCGGCGGGCATTGACCGTCGTGGCGCCGTGGTTCGGCCCCGAGCTCCAGGTCATGGTGCCGATGTGCATCCCCCACCAGATGCCCACGTACTTCATGGGGCGGATCCAGTCGGTGTCGGCCAGGACGCTCGGCGGGTTGAGGTTGAGCCCCAGCAGCGACGGGGCCAGCTCGGTGACCCGGCCGGCGACCTGGATCGTTCGCCAGGGCGTCTCGAAGGGGGTGCGGCCCCGCACCTTGACGCCGTCCGCCATCGGGGCCAGCGCGGCCCGCAGCATCCGGCTCTCGGTGCGGGCGCCCCGCAGGAACATCCGCGCGTAGTCCACCAGGTTGGCCTCGTGGATCACCATGAAGGTGCGGCCGTCCTGGAGCTCGAGGGTGAGCGGCGTCTGCACGCTGTCGAGCACGCTCACCGGCCCCGAGGCGTACAGCATCTCCGAGCGGTCCATCCTC
>Ga0299913_10002425_pt1 | contig 14701 bp, 11 predicted proteins | sample RVTome_9_FD_201360 | JGI IMG/M metagenome (GOLD analysis project Ga0299913, IMG submission 201360) | Soil microbial communities from uranium-contaminated site in the Upper Colorado River Basin, Wyoming, United States - RVT155D38 (version 2) ...
GGAGCCGCGCGAGGTCGTCCGCTGGCGGCTCATCCCGTGCCGGCTCGGCTCGTTCGTCGTGCAGACGGCCACCCTCCGGCACGCCGCGACGTTCTCCGGTGTGCACATCGTCGTGGAGGGCGTGGGCGACCTGGACGGCCTCGCCGAGCTCACCGGCGTCACATGCGGCGGGAGCATCCAGTTCTGGACACCGCGCGCCTTCCTCCAGATGAGCCAGCGGCCGGGACTCGACGACTGGGCGGGCCGGACCGAGCCGGACCTGTACGCGCTCGAATCGCGCTTCCCCTCGGGGCTCGAGCTCCTCGGTGTCCGCACCGCGGCGGAGCTCTCGCTCGTGAACGTGAAGTCCGATGGGCCCATCCGGATCCGTGACTGCGTGATCGGTCACGACCTCGACCTCGGCAGCCACGGCCCCGACCCGAAGCGACGCGAGGGACAGACCACCACCACCTGCCAGGGCCTCGAGCTCGAGGCGACCGCCTGCGAGGGGGACGCCGACCTGAGCGGGCTGCGCTGCGGGACGCCGAACGCGCCGCCCGCCCACGTGCTCGCCCGCCGCTTCCGGGTCGCCGGGAAGCTCGTGTTCTCGCGGCCGCTCGCGGACGAGCGCGAGGCGTTCGACCGCCTGTCGCCGCTGCCGGCGGAGCGCATCGAGGCCGCGATCACCGGAAAGCTCGACCTCTCCGCGGCCGAGGCCTCTCACCTCGTGATCTCCGGCCACAGCTTCCAGGAAGACCGCCCCGACCGCGGGATCTCGTTCGAGCGGGGGAAGTTCCGGCGCTTCCAGGTCGTGTCGCCCTTCCCCGCCTGGCACGACTCCTCGGATCTGTCCGTGGAGCGCTGGGAGATCCCCGACCGGTATCTCCTGAGCTTCCTCCAGAAGTCGCGCCCGCTGCGGCGCTCCACGTATCTGGGCGTCGAGCGCGTGCTGCGGAACGACGGGAACGACGAGATGGCCGACGAGGTCTTCCGCCGCATGCGCTGGCGGGTGATCGAGGAGGCGCGGCTCGACTCGCGGGAGGATGCGGGGCGCACGGCCGCGAGCTCACGCGAGGAGCCGGGACACGGAGCTGCGAGGTCGCCCGGGGAGCCGGGCCGCGCTCGCGCGACCTCGGGAACGCCACGCGACCCGGACGCGCACCGCCGGCCGGGACCCTTTCGGCGTCTCTCGTTTCATTTCCGCCGCGAGGTGTCCCGCTTCCTCGGGCGCACCATCGGCTGGGGAACGCAGAACTTCAAGCCGCTGCTCGTGGCCGCGCTGATTTTTCCGCTCTCCGTGTGGGTGTTCTCGTCTCCCGAGAACATCATCCCCACGACATCCCTTCTCGAGGTGACGACCGGGCTCGTCGAGGACGCCACGCCGACCGATCACGGAGTCGACTGGGGCCCCGGCGATGCGGCGTGGATGGCCCTCCGCTACCAGGTGCCCGTCGTCCCCATTCTGGCGCGCGAGCGCTGGGAGCCGGGTCTCGGCGCGCTGCGCCTCGCGCTCCCCGGCGACCGCGCCCTCGTCCTCTCGTGGGTTTCGGCCGAGGATTACGCCTTCACCGTGTTCCTCGCGCACTGGATCATCTGGCCCCTGTTCCTGATCGGGATCACGACCAAGGTGATCCGGGAGCGGGCCTGACGCCCGGAAAGGCCGTCCGTGCGGGGCCCCGCTGGCTGCCGTCTCCGGCGCCTATGGGAAAACTGCGATTCGCAGAATTAGTGCTGGGACAGGCACCTCGCGCGAGGACGCCGAGGGGATGCCGCCCGGACGGCAAAGGGGGTACCGTCCGGACGGCCGGGGCGCGAATCGCCCCGAGGATCGCGGGTCCGTACTAGCTTCGACCACGGCCTTTCCCGCGACCACCGCCCCGCCCCCGACCGCCGCCCCTTCCGCGCCCCTCCCCGCCCTCGGACGATCCTTCGTCCTCGTCGTCGCACTCGCACGGCTCGCACGGCTTCGCCAGCGCGAATGCCGCGATGTCGTCGTGTCGATACGCGTCGAGCACCGTGTAGCCGTTGGTCACCATGGGGGCGACGTGCAGGCGCTCCGAGAACGCGGCCTGGTCGCACGCCCCCAGCAGCATCGCGACGGTCACGTCCTTCTGGTATCCGAACCCACCCGTGTGCAGGAACCCGTTCGTCCCCGGCTCGCCTGCCACTCCCGAAGTGCCCGCGGCGCCGATGTCCGGCCCCGTGGCTCTCCGGGTCGCGAACGAGTACGTCGCAAAGCGGTTCGGGTGACGGGCGACGAACGAGAGCCGGGCGTGGTCCGTGGGGGAGGCGTACTCGTGGAACCCACACGCCGGATCGGGTGGGACGTCGCCCGCCACGGGGTTGATGTTCGCGAAGCAGCGGTTGTTGTCCACGCGGACCACCATCGAGAACCCGAACGTGTCGCCCGATCCGGAATCCAGGATCCGGTTGTAGGGTGGCGCCGGCTCGGTCGTCACCATGCCGATGCCGAACGGCGCGTTCTGCGTGGTGATGCGGAGATCGATCCCCTCGTCCGTCCAGTTCACGACGTTCCCGTCCTCGTCGAACAGCTCGAGCTTGAGCTCGTAGCGACCGGCTGCCATGTCATCCGGCGCGGGCGTGTCGCCCGAGGGGTCGGTGGCGGGCGCACCGGGGAGGCTCGCGGTCTCGAAGTAGCCCGTGGAGAGATCGACGTGCTCGTCCAGGATCTCCCACCCGTCGCTTCCCGCCGGCGGATCGGCCGGGCGGATCCTGAACAGGTGGGGGAGCGGCGCCGGATCGGGCCCCACCGTGGGTACGGGACCCATGGGGAGCGACGGGTAGCTGGTCCCGACCTGGTAGTGCCGGTACACGTTGCGCGTGAGCGGCGTCCACCCGTCGGCGACCGGCGTCGTCCCGTCCGGACCGCTGAGCCGCCGATACGACCAGCGGTAGTACGGAATCTTCTTCGTGTCGATGAGACACGTGCGGCTGAAGTCGACCCGGAACTCGAGCGTTCCGCCCAGCGGGCGGCCGTCGGTGGTGAGCCCCTCCGCGGTCGGCCCGGCGGAATCGGTCTGGAGCTCGCGCACCGCGATCCCGCGTCCGATGGACTTGATCACCACCTGGCAGCCGGGGAGGTCGCCCTCGCCGCCGCAGGCCGGAAGACGCGGGTCGGTGACGTGCAGCGTGACTTCGGTGCCGCACACGTAGTTCCAGCGCGTGGTGCACGCGACGGGTGGGTGGTAGACGGTCTCGAACCCCGCCCCGAAGTCGAATTCGACCCAGAAGTAGAGGTCCGGTTTGTCACCGCCGCAGGGGTAGAAGACCAGCGCCTCGAAGCGTCCCTGGTCATCGGTCGTGCGGACGGCCACCTCATCGCACCGGAAGCGCCACCACCACCACGGCCACAGACAGAACCAGGGAACGATCACGCGCCAGTTCTCGACCAGCGCCTCGCGAACGACGGTCGTGGAGGGGCTCAGGAGCCGTGCCGCGACGTCGGGGGGGAGCTCGATGGTGCGCGTCGGCGGCTCGGGCTGGGGGCCGGCGAACATGGGACCGATGAGACGCGGCGGGTCGGGCTGCGGGTCGAACCCCACCGCGGAGCCCGGCGGCTCCGGCTGCGGGTTCAACGCCACGGTCGCGCCCGGCGGCTCCGGCTGCGGGTTGAACCCGAAGATCGCGCCCGGATCGAGGAGGGAGCCGCCGCCGGCGAGCCCGCGTTCCCGATCGGGCTCGCCGAAGCGGAACAGCGGCCGCTCGAACGGAGGCGGGTCGGGCAGCGGCCGCGGCTTCGGGATCGGCGGCCGCCGGAGCACGTCGAGCAGGTCATCGCGAAGACGCAGGAGATCGAGCTCGGGGAGCCGGAGGATCCACCACGGCACCCGGTCCACCTCGCAGATGTGGACGCGCGCGTTGCATACCGGGCGACCGTCGCTGGCGCGTACCACCCGGCCGCGGACCCAGCAGAAGCACAGCGGCCACAGGTCGATGACATCGCCCGGGATCGGAATCCGGTCGATGAGCCCTTCGGGCCCGAGGAGCACCGGCTCGTAGGCTCCCAGCCGCTCGAGCCGGGCTGGAGTCAGCCCTTCCACATCCAGCTCCTCGGTGGCGGGCGCGACGAACACGCGAACGTGCCGGAGGGCGTCCTTCGACACCCCCAGTGTCACCTTGCCCCCCTTCACGCCCGTCGTCTCCACGTGCTCGCCGTTCGCGTCGAACACATGGGCGGCGAGCGCGCCGTCGAACTCCGGGCGCGAGGCCGTCGAGACCTCCAGGGTGACGCGATCGGACGGCTTCTTCGATCCCTTGCCGGCAGCCATTCTCAGCCTCTCTTCTCTGGGTTCGGAGCCCTGCGTGTGCGTCGGCGCAACCGGGTCTCGGGCCCCGCCGGCCCCTTCGTCTTCCCCTCCGCCGGACCGTCGTCCGGGTCGGTGAGCTCGACGGCGATCGCGGTCTTCTGATCGCGGATCTCGAACACGACCCCCTGGGCGGGATCGACCTCCACCTCCGCGGGACGGAGCTCACCGTCCTCGAGCGCCACACGGGCCGGTGCCTCCGCCTTGCGGGCCTTCCGACCCGGCGCCGGATACGCGACCCGGATCTCCCCCCGCCCCTCCCCCTTGCCCACCCGCACCGCGTAGCGGCCGGGCCGGAGCAGGGTGAGCGCGAACAGATCGCCCGAGCCGAGCCGGGCGGAGTCGAACACCGTCTTCGCCTCCTTCTCGGCCGGCTCGGCCAGCGTGACCCGGTAGCCCGGGGCGCCCCACGAGACGTGGAGCACGAGATAGCCGCCGGGCTTGACCGCGAGACGCGGCTCGTCGCCGGCCTCCGTCGGCCCGTCCCGATCGCAGCCGCACCCGTCGCCGCCGCTCGCCCCCCGACCTCGGTCGGGGCGCGGTGTTTCTCCCGGACCGAAACGGGCCAGGTCGACGTTGGCCTGCATCGCGGTCGCGTCCTCGTCGGTCACGACCTCGAACCCGCCCAGACGGCGTCCGCCGCGGTACACCGTCCCGGCAAGCCGGGCCGCGTCGCCCAGCGGGTGGACGATCGCTCCCAGTACGCCGAGCGCGTCGCTCGCGTGGGTCGTGTCGGTGAGGGCGTGGCGGTTGATCAGCGGGCGCCGTCTCGGGCGCCCGGAGCTCTGGCGAGAATCCATGACTCAGCTCCCGATGTCGCAGGCGAGGATCATCTCGTCGTCGTTCACGGTCACGCTCAGGTGCTCGATCGGGATCTTCACCGGGATGAGGGCGCCGTCGTAGCCGAGGAGGGGGAACGGATCCTCGAAGCCGAACAGTGGCCGATCGGACGTGAACCAGTCGATGACGAACGTGAGGGCGGTGTCGAACAGCCCGATGCTCGTGTTGAGGAGGTCGGACAGCCATTCGTCGATGTCATCGCCGAGGTCGAGCGCCGCCCGGATCACGTCGACGAGCGGGTCGAGCACGGCCTTGAAAAGGTCGCGCACCCAGCCGGGCAGGAAGAAGAGGAAGGTGTCGATCGCGTTCTCGATGGCCTGGTCGATGATGTTGGCGACCGTGTCCGCGATGTCGACCAGGTCGAGGTCGATCCAGACCACGTCGAGGTACAGATTCCATTTGTTGGGAACGCCCGCGTCCTCCGCATCCAGATCCGTCATCGCCGGCGTGCGGCCGGGATCGATGTCGTATCGCGGGACGATCCGGAACGCGCCCGAGATCTCGCTCTCGACCAGCCCGCCGAGGTCGATGGGGATCTGGATGTCGGGGTCGGCGCTGAACAGACAGACCCGCGGGAGGCGCACGACGCAGCCCACGAACGGGAGCCACACGATGCACCACCCGCCCAGACAGATCTCCGGGAAGTCGAGCCCGAAGGTGAGGTCGAGCGGGTCGTAGACCACGTCGAGCTCGTCGATCTGCACCGTGCCGTCGCTCTTCAGGTCGACCGTCCCGTCCTCGAGCTCGATCCCCACGTTCCAGCTCACGCTGAACGGGCCCAGATCCTCGCTCCCGGACGTCGACGGGTGGAAGGAGTCGCGCACGGTCTCGAACAACTCGATGAACGCGTCCTCGGACGCGGCGACCTGCAGATGCGGCATCGGACCCTCCTAGACGAGATCGAGGAACACGGAGACCTCGTCGTTCGCGACCGACGGGTTGTGCGGCACGTCGCCGGAGATCGGCGTGGGGACGAGGGAGACCCAGTCGCCGAAGTCGAGGGCGAGCTTGTCCATGGCGACCCCCAGCCGGGGAAGGATGGCCACGCGGAGGGTGGTCGCGATGTAGCACTCGAGACCGTTCTCGAGCCCCGTGGGCTCGACGTCCACCAGCTCGACGCCGTCCAGGATCCAGTCCAGCCGGTCACCGTGGCGCTCGGCGTGCAGCACCGCGAACAGATCGAGGCAGAAGCAGTCCAGCTCGCGCCACGGGATCGGGCGCGGCGGGGAGCGCGGCTCGTCGCCCGGGACGTCGTCGAAGAAGCCGTGCGTGAAGGGGCCTCCGGCCGCTCCCGTCTCGGTGATCTCGATCGGCGGGACGTCCACCTCGAACTTCTCGGCGATCTCGCGGCTCGGGCAGCCGATCCCCGCGCATAGACGACCGTGGAAGGCGAGCGCCTGCTCCTCGAGGGGCGGGGAAAGCTGTGGAGGAAGGGTGAAGAGGTCCCCGGGGTGAAGGTCGACCTCGAGCTCCACGATCTGCGCGCAGAAGTCGAGTCCCACGCTCGACCCGCTTCCCAGGATCGGGAGCGGATCTTCCACCGAGATCAGCGGGTTACCCCGGCGCTTGACCTCCGGGTGCGCGTCGATGCGCTCGCAGAGGCGGTCGGGGTGGAGGAGGAAGAAGAGCGTCCCGTAGTTGAACAGCGACGGCCGCTGGCGCATGACGTGGGTGACGATCCGGTTCATCCCCTCTTCGTGCGCGCTCGCGAATACGTCGCAGTGATCGGTGAGGGCCATTCGCCTCCTCCTTGTGGACACACGTCTCCCGTGGTGCCGCGCCATCCGCGCGGCGTGGAGACGCGCCGGTGCCCGGACGGCCGTGGCCGTCGTTTCGCGTCCGCTCGAGACCCGCTCGCGCGAGTCGCGATCTGTCGTGGGTAGGACCCGGCGGGCTCGCGAGCCCGTCCGGTGCCGGGTCATTGGCCTCCCGGTGGAGTCACCGTCGAAGGCCTGGTCATCGTTGAGGCGAGAGCGTCCGTGAGTCGTGAGCCTCGCAGGGGCGGAAGACAGCAAGAGACGCGCCGGTCGCATGACTCCGGCGAGCGTTTCGAAAGGCCCCGACGGGAGGCCTCGCGACGGGCGCATCATCACCGGTTCGTCAGTGACGAGGACCTCGGGCCGAGGCTCGGGCGGGCGGGATCCGACCGTGAAAGAAGTATCGGGAAAGCGAACGGACTATCGAGCTCGGGCTCCGGTCGAGCGCGCCTCACGCGAGCCGCAGACGCCCGTCGTCCATGAGGCGGACGCGGCCCCCGAGCGGCCGGCTCTCCCCGTCGAGCACGTCGGCCAGCCAGCGGACGTCGCCGGCCGGCGCACGCTCGAGACGGAAGCGCCGGTGTCGGAGTGGAGTCATGTCGATGCGCACGAGCCGGCCGGAGACCGCGTCGAGGACCGGGAAGTACATGAGCGCGAGATCCCCGCGGAACTCCTCGTAGCCCGAGATCCCTTCGTAGTCGGTCAGGAAGTCGCCGCAGCCGTAGAGGATCGCGCGCCCGCGGTACACCTCGATTCCGCGCGGGTGGTGCGAGGAATGGCCATGGATGAGGTGCACGGCCTCCTCGTCGATGAGGCGGTGCGCGAACTCACGCTGGGCAGGCGGAATCGAGTAGCCCCAGTTCCTGCCCCAGTGGATGGAGACTATCACCAGATCACGGGCCCGACGCGCGGCCCGGATGCGCGCCGAGAGCTCGCTCGCGGTCGCGACCGACAGATCGGGGAGCAGGTCCACGCCCGAGCGATCGGCGGTCGCGGCCCAGCTCCCCGGGATGCCGCTCGTTTCCGATCCACAGGCGAACACCAGCACGCGGCCCCCGGCCATCTGCCGAACGACCGGCGCGCGTGCCTCGTCGAGGTTCGCCCCCGCCCCCGCCGTCCGGATCCCGGCCCGGTGGAGGGTCTCCAGGGTCTCCGTGAGCCCGGCGCGCCCCCAGTCGAGCGCGTGGTTGTTCGCCAATCCACAGGCGTCGAGCCCCGCCGCCGAGAGGCAGCCGACGTTCGCCGGGTGCATGCGGTAGTGAATCGCCTTCCCCGGCCACGCGTCCTCGTGGATGGTCACGGCCGTCTCGAGGTTCACCCAGCGGAGATCGGGCTTCACGCGCTCGAGCTCCTCGAGCGCGTTTCCCCACACGTAGGCGTGGTCCACCGGGGCGGGGATGGGACCGTGGGCGTTCTCGGCCAGCTCGACGTAGGTCCGCGCATCGCGCACGTGGGACTCGAACAGGTGCGGCGCGACCCGTCGGGCGAAGACCTGGTCGATGCCGCGGCCCGTCATCACGTCGCCACACACGAACAGCGTCACCGTCTCGCGTGGATCGGGCCCCGGGCTCACCCGGGGATCCGCCTCCGTGGTGGTCATCGCGTTCCTGACGGTCGATCTCGACCTGTCGATGCCCCGACCGCGGTTCCGACTCGCACTTCCCCGAGGGCTAATCGTGCACGGCCTCCGCCTTCCGTGCGCCCGCGGCCACCCGCGTCCTGAGGGCGGCCGGGCCGAGCAGCTCGGCGTCGCCGCCGTACTGGAGAACATGCCTCGCCACCCACGTCGGATCGCTGACGGCGTGCTCGACCTCCGCCGCGCCGTCGGCGAGCGTCTCGCCCCCCTCCCGCTCCAGGATCCAGCGCGCGATCGCGGGCGAGTACCGGATCCGGGCCGTGGATCCGTCACCGATCGGGGTCGACCCCGCTCCGGGCCGCGCCGCGTCCCCTCCCGTCGATGGCGGCTCCCCCTCCCCGGCACCGCGCGGGGCGCGGTGCACGTACGCCCTCGTGAGGTAGCGCTCGAGGTCGAAGCCGTGATCGCGCTGAAAGCGCGTGTCGAGGGCTGCCAGGTCGAGCATCCGATCGAGCCGGAAGACGCGGATGTCTTCCCGATCCGGGTCGCGGCCGACGGCGTACCAGCGACCGGTCGAGGCCACCAGCACGTACGGCTCGAGGCAGCGACGCTCGGGCTCTGCGGCGCCCGGCTTCAGGTACCCGAACCCGCAGACGCGGCGCTCGCGTGCCGCGTCCATGAGGAGCCCGCGCATTCCGCCGTCCGGCCCGTCCGTGGCGGCCGCCTCCGCGATCGCGAAGTCCGGGGCGAACTCGACCTCCGGGACCGACGCCAGCCCGGCCTCCAGACGCCGCGCGAGCTCCAGCAGATCCCGGCGGTCGGCGCCCTCCCGCTCGGTCGCGAGGGCGCGCAGCCCGAGACCCAGGGCGAGCGCTTCGCGCGCCGTAAGCTTCGGCGGACGACGGAACTCGCCCGTCGTCCACACGCGCACCCGCTCCGCGTCGACGGTAATCCGGAGGCTGTCACCGCGACCGGCGGGCAGGTAGTACTCCCGCGCGGCGACCTCGGTGATGTCGGAGAGGAGGACCTCGGGTGTCACCCCGAGGGCGTCGCACAGCTCATCGATCGACGCTCCCTCCGCGCCCCCTGCCGCCGGGAGGAGGTAGAGGATGCGCTGGAGCCGGTCGTGCGCCGTGCCCCGAGCCGACGAGCGCTCAGGCATCGGAGACCGCCCCGGCATCACCGGCCTCGGGGTCAGGGGCCTCGGCCTCCACGGCCGGCACCTCGTGGAGCGCGGCGACCTCCGCTGCCATCTCGCGGGCACCCCGCCGGAGCTCGGGCGGCTCCAGGATCTCGGCCTCGCCCTCGAAGGTGAGGACCCAGCGCAGGAACGGGTGGACCTGGCGCACTGTGAAGCGGCGGACGCTCGCGCCGTCGTCCGCTTCCCCCTCGAGCTCGCCGTGCGCGTTCCTCTCAGCCCACAGCGAGAGCGGGAAGCGGAACCGGACACGGGCCTCGAGCTCCCCCTCGCCGGCGGAGCCGAGCTCCCAGGCCTCCTTCCCCAGCGAATCCTCCAGCCGAAAGTCCTCGGGGATCTCGTAGTCGTGCGTGTGGGGGGCGGCCCGGTTAGCGGCCAGGTCGCGCATGCGGCTCACACGGAGCACACGGAGGTCGTCGCGCAGCGCGTCTTGCCCGACCAGGTACCAGTGACCGCCCTGGAACACGAGACCGTACGGAGCGACGTCACGTTCGGTCTCCTCGTCGCGGTGGATTCCGTGGTAGGTCAACGTGACCCGCTTGCGCGCGTTCAGCGCCTCGGCGAGGAGCCGGAGCGCCGGCGCCATCTCCTCGGATCGCGGGCCGTCGAGGTGGACGATCGGGGGGCGCTGGAAGGCGTCCGGATCGAAATCGCCCGAGAGCTTGTGGAAGGCCGAGCGCGCCTCGGCCGCGTAGGGATAGTGCGGGAGCCGCGCCGCGCGCCACAGCGCGTCGAGCGCCACACCCGCCTCCGCGGCGGAGAGCTCGAAGTCGGGGACGCCCTTCTGTCGCGGACGCCCCGTCTCGCCGGATCTCCGGGACCTCGCTTCGCCCCCGGTCGCGGGACCGCCGACGATCTTCAGATACGGAAGATAGAAGTCGCGCTTCGCGAGCAGATACCCCTTCTGTGGCTCCCCCTCGACCGAGAAGTCGACCGTCTCGAGCGGGATTCCTAGCTCGCGGAGCTCGTCCTTGTCGCGCTCGAACTTGCGACGGACGGAGTCGCGGGCCGTGTCGTCGCCAGCCTCCCAGTCACGCGCGTAGGCCGGCACGCCTTCCATGAGCTGCTCGACCGAGACCGGGAAGTGACGCCCGATCAGGAACGCGAGCAGGTCGAGCCAGCGCTGTGTCTTGGTGATGGCTTCCGGCACCCGCCCCTCCTCGGCCCTCCGAACGCCTGCCCGGGCCTACTTGACCGTGGCCGCACATCGTATCAGGAACAATTCGCTGGCCGCCACGCACCCTGAATCAGCTCGCAACCGGCCGGCTGGATCACACCTCCTGCCCAAACGCGTCCATCGCTCTGCCGCAGCGTCACCGCCAGGGAGCCTCCCGCCATGGGCTCGAGCACGAGGGCGAGACCCCGCGCGCACGAGGCGCCGGAAGACTCGAGCGACTGCTGGAGCTCGAGACGGTCGCCAGTGTGCGAGACGACGGTCAACCGATATACACAGGCGTTGGGACCGCGGGTATAGGTCGCCAGACCGGCGACGGCCCCGCCAGGGCCCGCAGGAGAGATCTCGTTCAGCGTGATCGCCGCCTGAAACCGGTCTCCGCGGGGGGACGAAAGGGGACCGTTCCAGCGTCCTCCCGGAAACGCCGCCCCACGTCCCGATGGAGCGTCGACAGACTCTACGGGCTCTTCGCGCGCAGGTTCAACGCGAGGCGGATCCGCTGGCAGCGGCAGCTCTCCTGGCGCGGGCACCCGTGCCTCGGCCCCTCGGCAATCGAGTTGCGCATACGGCGTTCGCTCGTTGAACTCCTTCCACTCACCGGTCCCCGCATCGACGGCGATCCCGATGATCCCGGCCAGGATGTCCAACACCACGAAGCCCGCCTGAACGTGCGTCTCGAGCGGGATCGTCGCATCCGCACAGCCGTCCCGACGAAACGTGACGATCTGGTCATCGTCCGCGTGCAGCTCGAGCACGAGCGGCGTCGTACCGCGAGGCACTCCGTTCACGAGGACCTGAGCCCCCGCCGGATTCGACTGGAACGTCAGGGTGGTCGGGCCCGAGCTGAAGATCGCGGCGCACGCAGCAGTCATCAGAACGAGCGCCACGATCAACGCCGCCATCCCGGCTCGCGCCGGAGGCACGCGCACGCTTCCAGCGAATCGAAAGAAGTCTTGCCTCATGGTACCGCGATCCCCGCTCCGAACTGGAGCGTGTTGAAGTCCACGTCCACATCCCCCAGCCAACCGTACACGAATCCGCCATACGCCGTGAGGGCGAGGCCATTCGATACGGGAAAGTCCACGCCGGCCCCGATCAGAACACCCGGCCCGATCTCGGAATCGTCGAGACCGGTATCTACGACATACGCGAGTCCTCCACCTACCTGGAGGAACAACGCGGAGCGCTCGTCCGGATAGAGCACTGTCTGGAGCGAGGCCAGGCCCGCGGTGACCTCGAAGTCATCGGTTTCCGTCCAGCCGTTGGAACCCACCCCGATCTGGATCCTGTCACTGATGGTACCCCCGATCCCGAAGAACCCCGTGAGATCCCACTCTCGATCGAACGTACAGACGTCGCAGGTGATGTCGATGCCGCCGTACCCGAAACCGATGCGAAGCCAGAATCCACTCCGCTCGTACGCGAAGGCCGATGTCCCGGTATCGAGCGGTTGTGCAACGAGCTCGCCGGGTGGCAGGGCGAGGATGAGCGCGACGATCGCGATCTGGGCCGCGCGTCTGTACCACGCAAGTGCCGAACCCTGTGCAGGCATCGGTTCCCTCCAGGTGATTGTGCGACAGACCCATCGACTATGGGACGCTGCGGCGATATTGGCGAGCGACGGCGCCGTCAACGCGCGGCCGACCACCCGCCCCGAAGGACGACCGAGCCCGTGCTGAGCTCAATGATGGCTGTCACCTGACCCGACATGGAGTTGCCGTCGATGGTTCCCGAGTGGTGCCAGTCCGGGCCGTCGAAATCGAACTCGACGTCGATGTCGTCGACCTCGCCGTTTACGATGATACGCCCGCCGAAGACACCTCCATCGCTCTGTCCGGCGATCGAGCACGAGAACGATCCGCCATTCGTCGACCCGGTAAACGTGTCGCCGGTCTGCGAAATGGTCAGCGGTACGTTCGAGAAGCCGCATACGACCGTGAACCCCTGGATCGTGCCGGTCATGTTGGGGGCGGCGTACGTCCACGAGCCGCTCAAGTCGGTGACTTCCGTGAGACCCGTCACCGAGTCGCCGCCGCACCCGGCCAGGGTCGTCGCGAGCGAGAGCACCGACAGAAGAGTCGGGATCTTTCTGCGAGAGGTGGACATGGGACCCTCCGATCTCGAGTTCGAATTGCCGACCTCGATTCTCGAATGGGGGTCTGACACTTCGAGCCCCGGGGGGGAGGGGGACGCGACGAATCGGGCTTTGCCGGAGGTACGGGCGACCGTATGTGGGGCGGTGCGACTACGTCAGCTCCGCTTCCAGGAGCGTGACGGCCCGTTCGAGCTCGGCGGCCATGCGGCCCGCCGGGGTCCCGGGCGAAAGACGACGGGAGAAGAGGTCGACGAGGCTCCGGTAGTACCAGACCGTCTCGCCCGCGGTCGCGTGGAAGCGGTCGAAAAGGTCCGGGCCGTGGCGCCGGGAGGCGCGCAGAAGCGCGTTCGCGTTGTGGAGCTTGTCGGCGAGCGAGACCACCAGGAGTCGCTCGTCCGCTTCCTCGAGGCGCGCGATGTAACGTGCCTTCCGATCGGACCACTTCATCGCCCGTCTCTCCTCCGGTGACCCGTCGGTGCAGCCCTCGACCAGGGCGAGCACGACGTCGCCGAACTCGGACCCGATGCGCTCGCGACGCTCGTCGTACACCTCCATGTCGCCCGCGTCCTCGAGCACGTCGTGGAGAAGCGCCGCGATCGCCTGCTCCTCGGAACCGGCCGCCTCGATGACGTACGCCGAGACGTGCAGGAGATGGCCGATGTAGGGGATGTCCGTCCCCTTCCGGGTCTGGGTCGCGTGCCACGTCCGGGCGAGCGAGAAGGCGAGATCGAAGCGCTCGCCGAAGTGGCCTTCCGCCGGTGGCTCGTTGGAGGCGCTGGGGCTCATAGGGACCGTCCCTGCCGAAGCTGCGGGTTCGAAGCGCTCTCGACGGCCGTTCCCGTCTTCCCCGGCCGTCGTCCCCGATCTGAGGCTCGGAGATCGCCTTCCCTGCTACCCCCTATGGATGATGTGCGATTCGCAAACTTGCCGAAGGGGGCCGCGGGAGGCGACCGTCCCACCCGCTCGCGCCTGCGGGCGGCCTGTCACCGGAGACCCGGGAACGATGAGCGGGGAACGGAGATTCGATTGAACGACGACGTGACCGACGCGGCCGACCCGAGCCGGGCCGCCGACGCCTCCGGAGCGCCGGGCGGCGGAGTTGCGCCGGGCGGCGGAGTTGCGCCGGACGGCGGAGGTGCGCCGGCGTCGGGGAGCCGACGCTCGTCCGAGGGCGTCGCGGAGATCGGGCGGCGGCGGACGTTCGCGATCATCAGCCACCCCGACGCCGGGAAGACGACCCTCACCGAGAAGCTCCTCCTGTACGGCGGCGCGATCCACCTGGCCGGCTCGGTGAAGGCGCGGCGCGCGCGCCGGCACGCCACGTCGGACTGGATGGCCGTCGAGCAGGAGCGGGGGATCTCCGTCACCTCGAGCGTGCTCCAGTTCCAGTACGGGGGACGACACATCAACCTGCTCGACACGCCCGGTCACCAGGACTTCTCCGAGGACACGTATCGCACGCTTCTCGCGGCCGACAGCGCGGTGATGCTGCTCGACAACCGCAGGGGCGTGGAGGAGCAGACGCGGAAGCTGTTCGACGTCTGCCGCATGCGACGGCTGCCGATCTTCACGTTCGTCAACAAGTGCGACCGGGTGGGCGTCGATCCGCTCCAGCTGCTCGATGACGTCGAGGTCGATCTCGGCATCCGCTGCGCGCCGGTGACGTGGCCGGTGCTGGACGGCCCGGAGTGCGTGGGCGTGCTCGACCGGCGGACCGGTCTGCTCCACCGGTTCGTCCGGCGCGGGGATCGGGGGGC
>Ga0299913_10002426_pt1 | contig 14696 bp, 37 predicted proteins | sample RVTome_9_FD_201360 | JGI IMG/M metagenome (GOLD analysis project Ga0299913, IMG submission 201360) | Soil microbial communities from uranium-contaminated site in the Upper Colorado River Basin, Wyoming, United States - RVT155D38 (version 2) ...
CTAGAAAAACCCATACCTGCGGTATGCCGGATACCGGCAGTACAGTAACAACTCAGTAACAACGGGAATTGTCAAACTGGACTAGACCGACTTGACAGATTGGCTTGTGTCCTATCTGTTACCCTCCTGTTACCATGGTAACAAAACGGTAACTCGTTCGGTTTTCAATTACCCCCTTGGGGGTAACTTAATATCACCATTACGATAGACATAAAAAGTCGCGGAGATTTTACCCTCTAGGGGGCAAGTCGATTTCGCCATTACGACGGACTCGTGCAATCCCGGGGATTCACCCCAAAAGGGCAATGAGGGTTTGAATTCCGAGAGAATCGTTTGCGAGAATGTCACCCGCAATGAAAAACGCGGTAACGATGACAAAAGCCACTAATGCGTTCACTTGCAAAACCCCACAATCTGGTGACCAAAGTCCTTACCAGCGAGTGCCTGTTCCAACGACTCATGAAGCAAACGAGGGTTGGACGTAGACTTGACAAACCCCTGGCCCTTGGGGAACAGAATCACCCTTGAAGGGTACTCTCCCACGGCGGCAGGCTCGCAGCGGTCCATGTGCCATGCGGGAGAACCCACAGAAACGGGCTTGTCATCGGCTACGGGCTGGTGGGCCTGTCCCCACATGAGCGCCCCGAGAATGGCACACGAGGCAATGATGGAAAACGAGACACGGCGAAACAGCCAGTCGGCCATCATGCCCTCCACTCGGTGGGGCGGAACATGCCAAGGAAGAATCGGACGTTGTACAGGAATTCGGCCATGCCCCATTCTCGCACACCATCGCCCGAGAGTCAACACAATTACCCCCTAGGGGGTAACGGGGTAACTCGCCTTTTCGTTTACGATTGAACGATATTACGCCGGGAAGTTGGTGATGGGCTGACCGCCGTGGTGAATACGGCAATCGACAGCAAGGGACCACGCGCAGAAGTGATGCTCCAACCGCTCGGGGCAGTAGATGGAATGGTAAGCGAGGTCTTGACGCTCCTGCATCATGGAACCACCTTACCGCCCATACTGTTATAACGCAAGGGCTATACACAATATTACCCTCTAGGGGGTAACTTGCTTGCGCTCTCGGCTCCCATGCTCTACACTGGGGTCATGGCCGACTTCTGGACTGACCTCGCCCGCCACCTTGCCCGCTATGAGCGAGCAGAGCGTGACGCGGATATCGAAGAAACCATGACAAACGAGGCTGACGCCTTTCACGTCTACGGCGAACTGGCCGACGTTATCCCCGCCGACCTGGTGGCCGACCCGGACGAGCCCGCCTGGTACACGGACGGTACGCGTTTCGTCTACCGCGCGGGCATCGATGGTGACCCGTGGGGCCGTGAGGGGCTGGTGCTGGGGTGACCCCGCCCCTCGGGGGCTTACCCCCTAGGGGGTAATGGGGTGAGTCGGTCTTGCGTTTACGACAGAACGGGAGTACCCTGGGGACATGGACGAAATCTACTGCGATGACTGCGGCGCGTACTTCCGTAATGACTGCCACTGCGACGGATTAGAAGAGAACGTCAGGCCCGAGCCTTTTGAAGTTTGGCGAGGCATGGACGGTCATCTGTACGAAGGAAACTCCAACCGCGCAAGTCTGGCGTGGCACCGTGACGATTGCGGCTGCCCCGGCTCTACCAACTTTGACCCGGACGCGTGGTACTGATGAGGCTCCGCCACTGGCTCACCGGAAAACACGCCTGGGTGCCACAAACGATAGGTCACGGCATCGTCAAGTGCACGTGCGAATGCAGGGCAAGGAGGTCATTCCAATGCTGGACATGAGATACCCGCCACCCGTGCCGCGCAAACCCACCCCCAAGCCCTTTGTGCCCCGACCGCATTAGGGCTTAGGCCTTACCCCCGAGGGGGTAATACTGCTCCACCTCCTTGACGGAACGGTACCGATGGCATAGTCTTTACCCATGACCACACCGAAGCCCCAGGACCCGCGCAAGACCAAGACGGCTGACGCCGCCAAGCCCACGCACGTTCGCACCAAGGACGGCTACAAGACGCTTTCCGCGAATCTTGCCGGACCGGCAAACCCCGTTCTCACCTCGACTCAGGCCGAGCAGTTGAAGGTGGTGCTGTTCGGGTAAACCCAGACGCCTTGCGCCCCGTGGTCGGAGACTGCGGGGTGTGAGGACTTACCCCCTAGGGGGTAAGTTACTTGACAGGCTCCCTCATCCGTGAGAGGCTATGACCATGACAGAACCAGACATGACTCACGGGACCGTCGAAATGGTTTCGGTGGAGTGGATTCTCCAAAGCCTGGGCGCATCGGTGGACGGCTACGGTGCGGGCGATGGGGTGGACTTTGCCAGGATGATTGCCTATAAGTCTGGGGACTCGTGTTTTGGTCCGCTGGTCAAAGCCATTATCGAGACGGGTTTTCGTGTCCCTATCGTCATCGCACTAAACCGCGATGGTGTGGAGTTCACCCTGGGCAACGGCCATCACCGCGTCGTTGCTGCCATTCTGCTGGTCCTTGACCAAATCCCCGTGTACTGGTCTGACTACCAAGAGGATGGAGATTACATGGCGTCGGAAACCTCCGCTCCTGACGAGTACGCGTTGGACAGGACCAGTAACACTCCGTGGAGCGACCTGCACGATGAACTATACCACTGGTGGAGGAACAACCCAATTGTCTAGGCCCTCGGGCCTTACCCCCGAGGGGGTAAATCAACGATTCATCGAATACCGGGGTGAGAGGGCTTGCGCATTACGTCAGAGGTGTGTAGACTCGGGGCATGCCCAGAAACGAAGCCAAGCCCCTCGACATTCTCTCCACGCGTGCGCAGGAGAAGGCGGTCACTCGTCTGTCTGCGCTCAAGGCCGATGACGCTACGGTCACACTTACCTACGTCAAGCGCTCCGGCCAGTCGTCGGTGTCCACCGGTACCATCGGAGAGTTTTCCGGTAAGCCTGGATACGACACCGGCTCGGTCACCCTTCACACCGACGACAAGGGACCGCGCACCATCAACCTGCACCGTATTACCGGTTACACCATCGTGAAGTAGGAGGAAGCAATGAACGTTTTTCAAATCCGACCCCCGTGTCACCCTGAGGCGAACATCGGCTTTCAATACGGCACGTTCGGGCCACCGTACATGACGTACGAGCGCGTCGAATCCATGTATTGTGACGCTCCCGGGTGTTACAACGAATGGGATGAGGATGGAAACCCAGTATGAGCGGGGCTGGTCTCCCTTACCCCCTCGGGGGTAACAGGGTAACTGTGGCTTGCGCTTTACGATGGAATGCTGTAGTCTCGGGGCATGCGATGCGAAGACTACCCCTGCTGTGGACACACCGACCTCGACCCCTGCGGTCCTCAATGGTATGACGCGCCTGACGCGTTTGACACCACTGTAAATCCTCATGCGCTGTGCGACCATGAGACCGGCATCTGTGAAGTGTGGGAGGACGAGGACCCCGACGAGGACGAGCCGACTGCTGCTGACTACATCAGTTGGGACCAGGACTCCTACTAACCCGAAAGGTGCCGCTTGCGGCACCAATCGGTACTTACCCCCAAGGGGGTAATATCCTTGACAACCAACCAAAGCCGTGAGAGGATATAGCCATGAGCACATATGAAGCCTTCCTGGCCCGCGAGTGGGACCGCTATGACTTTGCGGACTATGACGAGAATTACTTGGAATGGTGTTTGGAGAATGAGCGCGAGCCCTGCCCCGACCACTATGACGAGTGGCTGCGTGAGCGTGCCGCTGACCGTGCTTATGACTCATACCGTGACCGGTGAGCGACTGCCCTGCATACCCCGCCCCCTATCCGTGTGAGTCGTGGGAGGAATTCCACGGCCAGACGGCCTTACCCCCAAGGGGGTAAGTGTTAAGTTGGTCCTTGACGCCGCTGCCATCGTAGGCTAGACTCATGGACATGAAGCGAATCGCAAGCAACAGCCGAGAGTGTGCCGAGGCTATCGGCAACCTCGAAACGTTCACCACGTACGGGGCTCTGCGCGGTGAGGCACGCCTTGCCGAAGAGGTTGAGAGGGGCAATCGTTTCTCTGTTTGGGACTCTGGCAGGCTTTACGGCGTGGATGAGGAACGCTTCCGCAGCGACCTCCCGAACATTACCTATGTGGTGTTCTCCTACGCAACCCCGATTGCCTGGGTTGCAAACGGTGAGGTCTACCGAGCCGTTGGCCGCTGGTCCGTGACCACCAGCAAGCATCAGGGAAAACTCTACCTCCTGAAAGACGAGGTTACATCATGAACGTCCGAACCGTGCAAAAGGGAAATAAGATTGTTGCTCGCATGGGTAACCGCCAGCACACCCACACCGTTGACCCAAACATCCCTCGTTCGGCCAATCACGGCCTGGCCGCTGCTGCCATTGTCGTCAAGGTCGTTCCGGCCTCGTGGAAAAACCACCAACTCAACGGCATGAAGGCCAAGGGCACCGACAAGGGTTTCGTCTTCACCCTGCCCGACAGGGATTAAACAGACCGGGCTGCGGCAAAATAGAATCCCCCTCGCAGCATAATCCTTTAGGGGATTCGGGGAAGTCTGGATAACACACTGGCTAGGCCGGTCAGTGTGCCAGATGACCCCCTTTACCCCCTCGGGGGTAATGGGGTGAGTCGATTATCCCGTTACGATGGACTCTTGCGCACCCGGGGATTCCTGTGGTAAGGTACCTACATGAAGCGAGAGCAGAAGCCCAAGCCCATCATGGGAGGCCGTAATGAGAATTGGATGCGTGCAAGGCTGGCTCACAGCAATCGAAACCTCACCGTACCGAGCGGTAAGGGATATAAGCGTCCCAAGGCAGGAGGCCGTAACCGTGACTGGTAAGAAAACTCACTTCATCAATGGGTGTGGTCGTGAGCGTAAGGTCGCGGCGGTGTCACAGGTTACTTGTCTGGTATGCCAGGCCACCCCACAGTTCATCGAAACCAAGGCCAACACTGACGCTGCCCGTCAGGCCGCTTTCGAGGCCCAAGTCCCCCGCACCTTCTCGGAGCCGTGGCATCAGCCATATGGCAAGGTGCCCTTGACGTGCAAGAACTGCGCGGGTCGCCTTTTTCGTCAAGGTGACCGTACCTGTTACGGGCACTATGACAACTTCCACTGCGCCTCATGTGGTCACGTCGAGTCTCGTCTCACCGAGACCGGCATGTCTTTCTAACACAGACCGGGCAAGGCCCCCGACAATAAACCCTAAAGCACCGGGTTGAGTCGGGGCACCTACCCCATTACCCCCGAGGGGGTAATCGCACGATTAGGGCTTGCGCATTCCTGCGCGGGCCTGTAGCCTAGAGTCACAAGCCAACCAGCCAAGGAGTTTCCACCATGTCTCTGCCCGTTCTCAACCTTTCGTTGCTCAACAACCTCATCGTGTGGGCGTGGAGCGACTACACCGACCACCGTGACGGCCCGTCCATCGGCCACTGGAATCAGGGTTCGTGGTTCCGTACCACCGACCCCCAACAGGGCACGGGCCAGTCGTCCTACTGTATGGCAGGTCAGGCCGTAGCCCAGGTGGGTTACAAGATGGTCCTACGGCCTAATGAGTACGACTACAGCGTTCCCGCCGACCCCGAGACGGGAGATTATCCCATTATCGAGTGGAACGCTTACGAGTGCGTGGCCCAGGTGTTCGACGGTCTGGACTCCCAGGGCAAGCCGACGTTCAAGCAGATTGGAGAGCCGGTGTCTATCTCGGACACCGCTCGTAGGGCGCTGGGTTTGACCCCCGGAGAGAGCGAGGCACTGTTCTCGGGGGCGAACAGCCATCGGATTCTGCTGCTGTCGGCTATCATCGCAGCGGCACGAGGCGAGACACTGACGTTGCCCGCTGACGCTCAAGAGGCACTGGATAACGAGTTGGCCGAGGCTAACGGCTCATATAACGACTTTCGCCCGGATTACTTTGTTGCCGGGTACTCGTCCCAAGATGAAAGGACGGTTCTAGACACCCTGTTCCCGCCGCCTCCGACATGTGATTCGTGCGGGCAGGTGCTTCCCAAGGTGCTGGTTTCAGCCGGTGCCCCGTGGGATGACCTCTCCGACGAGCCGCCGTTCTAATTAGTATCGCCAGGCCCTTCGGGGTCTGGCGGTCTTACCCCCTAGGGGGTAATTTGGGTGACTGGTTATCGCTTTTACGATTGCACTTGACAACCCCCGGACTTCATGAGAGGCTAGAGCCATGACAAACGACGACGAACTCTTTTCAGTGGTCCACGCTATTATCGTGGAGATTCACGACGACGGCACCGTGACCATCGACCCACACCTTATCCGAGGGGAGAACTGATGGATACAGAAACTCTCGCCGAGGTGCGTTCCAACCTGACCGGTGACCCGTATGAGGTTTCACTGACCGAGGTTATGGCAATGCAGGCTGACGGCGCAGTATATGACATCGAGACGGGATGGACCTGGTGACTTATGGACGACATTAATATCCATGACTCAGTACCGGCCAATACCCTTGAGGATGGCGACCGTGTGGTCATCACCAATGGCGAGGGTGTAGAGGATTACCTTGAGAACGTGAAGGTAATCAAAGACACCGAAGCGGTCATGGTCAAGGGTTACTCATATGTGACCGGTGACAACGAGGCATACATCCTTGACTGGGACGCCATGGTGGGGCTATGGATGGTTTAACGCTTAAGGTTCTAGCCTTCACTGACCCTGGTGAAGGTTCTAGCCTGTCACCCCCTAGGGGGTAATGACGCGGTACGGGCTTGCGCCACCGCGTCAGTTAGTGTAAGGTAGGCACTACCAACCCAGACCTAGCCGAAGGAATCATCATGGACGACCACATGGACACCCCCATCCCCGAGGGCTCTTACATCCCCGCAATCAACCCCGACGCCGCAGTGCTCTTTTCTGCTGACGGTAGGGTGTTCGCAGAACTCAGCCATGTCGTGAACTCCGCCCTGCATTCGCTCATAATGCCCCAGGTCGTCGCGTCCATGGGCATGGAAGACAACGAGGAAAGCAGGCTCCACGCTGCCTACCACCTCGGCATCACCGAATTCCTTGAGTCCATGCTTGAGCAGGAGCGAAGCCTCAAAGAAGCATTCCTCGCCAACGCTGGTCTGGGTTTCTGACATGGCGAGCAACCCTTGCGGAAAGACTCGCCCGAAGAATGACCCCTACGAGTCGTGGGAAGTCCCGGGTATCGGTATCTATCACGTGCTGAAGAAGTACAAAAGCCCGGAGGGCGAAGCGGCTGACCCGTTCGCTCGCTGGTTTACCTACTGTGAAAACGAGTATGGTGAAATGGGCGACATGTACGCAGCCGATATCAAGAAGATGGGGAGGCGCATCGCCTAGAGTTTGTTTGCCCGTTTCAAAGGTGCCATAGGCCCAAAGAATAACGGGAAGTGCTACGGCGCGGATGTGGTAACCCTGGCGGCCCACGAAGCAATGCCTAAGGCCCAGTGAGGAATCCGTCATAAGTCCCAGTGGCATCGGTAAGGGAAACCTGAATCCGTATGAGTCCCAGTGGCAGCGGTACTCACTGCTTTACCCCCGAGGGGGTAATCGAGTTATCCGTTTACGATTGACCTTGACAACCCCTGGAACCTGGGAGAGAATGGACTCATGAAGACACCGCGTCGAACCGCAGATACTCCCTGGCAGTGCATTGACCTCATTACCGAGGAAACGATGGGATGGTATGACACCGACCTGTCTGCACTCATGGATAATCGCGGTAAGCAGGTTGATACCTACTACCGTCCGAGCAGGAAGAAGGCAAAGAGATAATGTGTAACGAGGACCACGACACAGAGGGGTGTCGAGACAACGACGACTTTTTCGACAAGGCGTTTGCTGAGCCTGAGTACGGCCCGGGCTGGCGTGGAGAGCCTGGTAGTGCGGCCTATGAGGGGTCGTCCCGTTTACAACAGAGAAGGATACTTCCGATGAGCGCCAAGGCAAGAGAACTCACAAGACAGACCTACGTGACCGGGTATGAGGTACGTGGAGATTACCTTTCATCCGCACTGGCCGAGGCTGCACTCCTGGTCAAGAAGCACGAGGAACTGTGTCACCTCGTACGTATCAACGTCGAGTGGGAAGCCGACACTGAGGAATACTTGGTCTTTATCACGGTGTTGGCATGAAGTCCGTCGTTACGCTCTACGTTGACCACGGAGACACGACCGACCCTCTAACCCAACTCATTGACGATTCCTTTTTCGTCAAGGGCGCAAGCGTTTTCAACTATGAGTTAGTGGTTGATGTGACCGAGGAAGAGGCAGAGCGCGCTCTTTCCGGTACCCGCAATAACGTCAGGCTCTAAGCCCTTCGGGGTTTACCCCCGAGGGGGTAATCTCAGCATGTGAACACGTCTTGTGCATCACCGTTACGAGAGGTACAATTGAGCCATGCTCACCCCAAAGGAAGCACTACTCAAGGACGGCAAGGTAGAGGTCAAGTCCTCTGGCCGAGGCCGTATGTCCAAAGCCCAGACCGACCGGGTAAAGGAACTGGTCGCCGAAGGCTGGGATATCAAGGGGTATGCAGTTAGCAAGTCTACCACAAAAACCGTCGATGCACCAGTGACGGTTACCAAGGTCTCAGACCACGGCAAAACCATCGCAGACCTACCGCCGATGCGGTATGATGAGACGATGTGGAAGGCAGTTAGCGAAACCCCGTTTCTCGGCCATACCGAGTTCGGAATGCGTGAGGTGTGCCGTTGTGGCTCATCCTTGACTTACCATTACTGCGACCATCCGGTTATCTTTGGTAGCCTGCCGGTGTCGATAGTACCGCGATGAGATACGTCATTGCAATGGCGGTTATTGGCATTGTTGCTTTAATCGTTACCGCCGCCGTGGTGTTCATCGTCGCAATCTTTGTTGCCATCGTTCTAGGCGCACTGTCCGCATTATGAGACGGTACTAGACAAACGTTTCAACGGGTAGTAGACTACTACTCGTAAGCCAAACCAACCGGGGCCAGTCCCCAGAATGTGAGTAGCCATCATGGCGAAGTCCACCAGCATCACCGTCCCCGCGTCCACTGTCCGCGCGTTTTTCCAGGCCAACGTCAAGGCCGCTAAGGCGGTCGCCGCCGAGAAGAGCGTTTCCACCAACTCCGTGCTCGGAGCGGACGGCAACGCGAAGAACATTCGCGGTCGTATCAACCCCGCGTTCATCGAGGCCTACACCGAGGCCACCGGCAACACCTACACCGAGGTCCCGAAGGGCGGCGTGGCTCGCGTCGAGCCGACCGTCGAGATTCCCCGTGTCTCCCCGAAGACCGGTCGGGCTGTCAAGCCCACCATCCTCCCGCTGACCGAGGCCCGTACGCTCGCGGGTCACGCGGCCAACCGGAAGGGTCTCCTGTCCAGCGCGGACAAGGCGAAGGTGGCCGACGCGCTGACCGCCGAGGGTCGCTGACCCTGTAGGGCGGTAGGGGGTCCGGTCATCTTGACCGGACCCCCTCTGGCCTGCTATACTTGACCTAGAGCGCGGGGCGTTCGGGGGCAAGCAGGCCGGTCAGTCGTCGGGCAAGGCCGTAAGGCTTGCCCCTTTTCCGTCAGGTTACCCCCGAGGGGGTAAGTGCTTGACTCTCCGGTCCCGACCCTGTAGGATGAGTGCATGTCACTGGTTGAGAATGTCCTGTCCGTGTACCGCGCTGCCACCGATGAGCAGATTGTCGCGGGTACCGAATGGTACCCTAACGCACTGCAGTATGCGATATGGCTTGACCCTTTCCACCCGTTTCGCGCTGCTGGCATCATTGCCGCATTGTCGCCTAAGAACGGTTGGGATAACAACAAAGCAAAGGCCACCCTTTTGTATTCACAAAAGGGTGACGGTACTGGTTGCGGAATGCGCGGGAAGCATGGCAATGGCCCGGTAGATAAGGCGGAACGTATCTACCATGGCGAAGACCCTCTCGACGTTCTCGGCGGTAACAAGACGCGCAACTTCTTCTGCACCATTATGGACCCGCTCCATGACATTGCAGTAATCGACGCACACTCTCACGATGCTGCAATCGGTCGTCCGACTTCCGATAAGGAGAGAAGTATCCTGCAAAGAAAGGGAGAATATGACAGGTATGCTCAGGCGTATGGTGACGCCGCTGCCCGTGAGGGTTTACCGGTATCTGTCATACAGGCCGTCACATGGGTTTCCTGGCGCGACCGACTCGGCAAAGGATGGTATGGATGACATATGGATTCTGGACGACGGGCCACCCCTAGTCTTTTATATCCGAGACAATGACGGAGACGTAATTGTAGACAGGTCTATTGTCTATGAGAATCCAGAATGGTACACCTTCATTGAAGACGTTGTAACCGAAACAGAACACAGGCTTTACTTCCAACTCAATGCCGCCGACCCGTGAGGGTCGGTCGGTCTTACCCCCAAGGGGGTAACTAAGTGATACTATGGCTGTCGCTAGTTGCACTTGACAGCGCAGCATCGGGGGTGATAGTATCTGTCTTGTTGGCCCCGCTGAGAGGTCCCATCGGTGGAAATAACGGTTCTTGAATGCACAATCCAAAGTAAGGTCGCTCCCCAAACGGTACAGCAGTCACACCAACCCACTGTCAGCACCCTACAGCGGGGTCGACAGAAATCTTCCCCTTGACACGCCGGTACTAGCGGTGTAGACTAGGGGCAACACAACAGAACATAGCAGGCGACCTCGACTGAGGCTGACTACTTACTAAGGGTGCAACCACTGACCCACGGCGCGGTGTTCTAGGAACCGTTTAAGCCGATTAGAAAAAGACTCACCCGAAGTCGCTGACTTTGATTCAATGTTGTATCAGGGGGAGATTTACAGCCCAATGCCGGTGACAATTAGGCCGGAAACCCTGGAGACGGGGGCAATGTCAATAAGTCCTCTAACTCAATAAGACTCACCACACGCTTGACACCCCTCTGTCTGCCCAGCGGTAAGGTTAGCCACCCTCTGCGCTGGGAGCATGGGCCAACAATGGTAAAGGTGAGTCACGGAGGTAAAAGCCCATTGGGCAGTAATTGTTAGTCAGCACGCGGTTGCAGAGAATGACAATCTGTTGCCACGACCTCCACACTTAGCCCGGTCCCGTGAGGGGCCGGGTTTTGTGTTGCCCCACTTACCCCCTAGGGGGTAAAACTTACCTTCAATAGTAACAAGACAACCACAAAACATCTACTGGTCGGTAACCAGGGGTTTACATTTACGAACCGATTGTAAAATCCCGGGGATTTTAGGTAACTGTGGGCTTGCTATTACGATAGAAGTGTGATTTCACGGGGATATTTGGTTAAATGAACGTTAACCTTCTCAGTGTACATGTGTACACTCAATGCTCATACAGCAATGGCCGGTACTGAGGATGTATCTTCTACAGTATATAGGTAGATAGACACATTTACTCTCAGTACCGGCCAATGGGAGCAGATTGGACAATTTGTATGGTTTTGGGGGTATTTGGGTGCCATTTGTACAGTATTTGCCTGATTTTGGGTTGATTTGCCCCTGTTTAGGGCCATTTGTTGTGCTTTTTGTATACCCCACCATATCAGTGCACAACCGTTCACCGTTGAAAAGTCGTGACAATCAACACACTGTATCGTTTTATGCCTTGCACACGTAGTAGTATGTTGTTCTTTCTATACGATAAGTAGGCTCTTTTCCCTACTTGCCGCGCTTTCCTCGCCACACATCAGGGTTGTTGGTTACCAAACGGTACAAGTGGCCCCTCAGGGAGTCGTTGTTGAGCACCACGGCGGTAATGACCCTTTCCATGGGAGTGCCCTCTGCTGCCTTGAGGATGGCTTCACCCTCTGCTTCTGCATTACCGGATGCTGGTTCGTCACCCGTTACTCCCATACCGGCCTCTGCTGCCTCGGGCAATTGGTCGGCCAACGTCGCCAGCACCTCGTTTGCCTTGATGTATGCCGAATCCACCACATCATGCAGCACCAGATGGGCTCTTTCAATAATGTTCTCCAAGGCGGCAAGCGCCTCGTACTGATTGTCTACCATGCGTTATCTCTTTCCTTTACATAGAACTCTAGGTTGGCATACAGTATTCCTGCCAACAGTGGCAACTGCCACATTAAATCTGTGTAGATGAGGGACCGGTCATTGATGCCTGCGGCCACACCTGCAACCATGCCCAGGAAGCACAGAGAGGCCCCTACGAGCGTCCAGAAAAGGACGTGGGATAGTCTACTCACAACTAAAAAGCCAATCGATTCTGGACCGTTTTCTGTACCGTTCGAATCGTGACCGTCTTTTCGATGCTGACCGGTTTTTTCATTCTCGACCGGATTTTCCAACCACGACTCCACACATGACTGATTATAGCACCCCTCGGCCACACAGATGTTGGAGTTTCTCCCCTTGCAGGGTCGTGGGTCGAAGTTGGTTTCAGTCATTCACCCAGCCCGTCCAGATAATCACGCTCTAGGCGCAGGCGTTCTCCCTCTGAGGTCCAAGGCTTCTTTTGACTGGTCATGCTTCGCTTGTATTCCTCTACCGCCTCCTGGCGTTGCTGGTCTATGATACCACCAGCGCGCCAGATAGAGCCAAACTCTGGATGGAGCAGGTCGATTTCGGCCTGTTGAACAATTTCTTTGATAACAGGCAAGAGAGCGTCCAGAATCATCTGCTCGTACGGGTCGATGTATGTCGGATAATTCATTACTCTACCTAACCGGCTTTTTTGGTAGCCTTGAGTTGTCCTTGTTGAATTACCTTCGCTGCCAGGCTCAAGGCACCGTCGCCTTTATGATGTCTGCCCCACATGTTCCACCTGGCTTCATAGAGGTAACCATCAGTGTGGCGGTACCAGATTTCACAGTCGTAGTCACGATAGCCGTCGTAGTCACGAACGTGTTCGGCTTTCCATTCCCCGATGACTACGTTGTTCATCTTTACTTCACCGTGGAGCATGTTATTCCTCTGTACCGGCGCGGACAGCACGTGCCTCGGCGACGATGGCTCGCAGCCAGTCGGGGTTGACTCGGGCGTAACCCGCCACCTCTCCGTCCGCAGCCCAGTCGGCGAGGCCGAGGCTGGCTGTCACGCGCTCGTCCAGGACCGCCGCAATGGGTGCCAGCGCGTCCACTGCTGCCTGCTGCCTCTCGGCGGCGATGAGCGGGGCCAGAGCGTCGAGTAGGTCAGTGCGACGTTCGCGGAAGTCGGTCAACAGCGAACCGTTGGAGTTGACGTAGTGTCCGTCACGCCAGTACGCGGTTGCCTGGATGCGAGCCTCGAAGCGGTCGAGCCAGTCCGCCAGCAGCGCAGCCACGTCCCCGGCACCATCGTCGGCGGCCTTCTCCCAGCCGTCTCGGACCCAGTTGGGAACTCCGGCACCGTGCTCGGCGGACTGTTCGTTCATCGGATACCCGCCTCGTGTTCTAGTTTAATGATACGGGTCTCGCGCTCGTCCAAGAGGCGCTTTCGCTTATCCGACCTGGACTCAAACTTCGGCGGTGGTGGGAAGAAGAAAGTAACCACCGACTCCAACTTGTCAGCCGATTCTAAACTCTTCCATCCGTACCGGATTGCCAGGGAAACGGTCACCAACGGCCACGTTACGGCGGCGAGCGTACCCATCATTAGGGTAACCAAAATACGCTCTGCGTTCTGCGCTCTTTTCCAACTTGGGTCATGCCATGCCCAGCCCCCGACGTAGCGCAAGGTAATCAATGCACCGGCTAGATAAATCCAGGAAACCATTACAACTGCTCCCTAATCACTCCTGCAATACCGACGAAGTTGAGGGCATGGTCATTGAGTGACGCAAGCCCCACCCTATCGCCCGCATGGAATGAGAAGGTATCGCTCTCGGAGTAGTTGACTGGACTAACGACCATGGGATTTCCCTTGTCCGGACCCGTCAGGCCCGCCCAAGAAGCGACCTCTCTCGGAAGAACTTGGTCATTTCCACTAAACACAAGCGCACCCTGATGGCTCACGCCTTCCGGCTCAGGAATCACACCCTCTTCTACTGCAATCTTACACAGTACTCCCAGGCAACAATCGCCACGGTTGGTGGACAAGGCTCCGCGACCCTGACGGGCACTGGGGTCTTCTAGTCTGGCAATCCACTTGGCCTTAACGTCTTCGTTCACAATTGCTCCTTAATCACCGCTGCGATTTCCTTGAAGTCCAAGGCATAGTCGTTGAGCACTGCAAGTCCTACCGGGCTCCCCTTTTCGTAAGGGGTCTCGGCGGCACCAGAGAAGTCCAGCGGCGATGAAACATCCGGCTGACCCTGGGGTAGTTCGGCCCACTCGGAAACTTCCCAAGGAAGGACATGGGTCTCTCCGCTTCCGTAAGCCACGAAACCGTCGTCATCGAATGATTCAATCACACCGGCCTCGACCGCCATCTTACACAATACTCCCAGGCAGCAGTCGCCCTCGGGGGATGTCAAGAGACCCCTTCCTTGCTTGGCGTTTGGGTCGAGCAGTCGAGCAATCCACTGTTCCTTGATTTCAGGATTCATGGGAGCAGTCGTCACAGACTCTACCTCGGGTGCGTACGTGGTAATCATTTCTTGTCCTTTGCGTAGGTGTAGGTCTTGCGGTCAAGGACCATACAGTCCTTTGCCTTGTTCCATGTACCGGCATGCCAGATGGTATGCCAAAAGGTTTCGTTGGGATTGGTCCACAAGTTCATCAGATGATAGAGGGTGATAATGCTGGTCACGCCCCAGAACATTAT
>Ga0299913_10002427_pt1 | contig 14691 bp, 12 predicted proteins | sample RVTome_9_FD_201360 | JGI IMG/M metagenome (GOLD analysis project Ga0299913, IMG submission 201360) | Soil microbial communities from uranium-contaminated site in the Upper Colorado River Basin, Wyoming, United States - RVT155D38 (version 2) ...
GACCGGCCCGATCTGCGCCATCGCGTCCGCGACCGCCTCGCAGTCGGTGCCGTAGGAGGTGACCTCGGTGATGTTGGGAGGCGAGTCGGCATCGGGGCAGGGCTCGGCCGGGAAGTCGGTCTCGCCGGTGGTGGTGATGGGGCCGACATCGCCGGTGGCGCCCGAGATGACCGTGATCGTCTCGGTGACCGTGGTGGTGGACCCGTCGTCGTCGCCGCAGGCGGCAAGGGCGATCGGGGCGAGGGCGAAAACCAGGGCGAGGGCGCGCTTCATCAGGCGGCAGCCTACGGGAGCGAACGATCGCCGGCTGGCCCGCTTCCTCCCGCTGGCGTAGATTTACGCGATGGGTCCGCAGGAGTGAGCCGCGTGCGGGTAGCAGTGATCGACATCGGGACCAACTCGACGCGGCTGCTGGTCGCCGACATCGACGGCGGCCGCGTGCGCGAGCTCGAGCGCCGCTCGACCGTCACGCGGCTCGGGCGCGGCGTCGACACGTCGGGGCAGCTCGCGGCGGAGGCGATCGAGGACGTTTGCGCAACCGTGGCCGAGTACATCGAGATCTACGAGGCGCTCCACCCCGAACGGGTCGCCGCGCTCGCGACCAGCGCCGTGCGCGACGCCGAAAACGGCGGCGCCTTCATCGCCGAGCTGCGGGAGCGCTTCGCGATGAACGCCCGGGTGCTCGACGGCGAGGAGGAGGCTCGGCTGACCTACCTGGGCGCCTGCTCGGGGCGTGAGGGGACCGACCGCACCCTGGTGGTGGACATCGGCGGGGGCTCGACCGAGCTGATCGTAAGCTCGGAGTCCGAGATCGGCTTTCACGCCTCGCTTCAGGCGGGCACGGTGCGCCACTCCGAGCGCCACCTCGCCCACGACCCGCCGGCGCCCAGCGAGCTGGAGACGCTCGCCGACGACGTCCACTCGCTGATCGACGCCGAGCTGGGCGCCGAGGCGATGGTGCGGGCTCGCGACGGGATCGCAGTCGCCGGCACCCCGACCTCGCTCGCCGCGATTGACCTGAGCCTGGACCCCTACGACCCGACCGCCGTCGAGGGCCACCGCCTGAGCCTCGCTGCGATCCAACGGATGTGCTCGCGCCTCTCGGCGATGCCGCTCGCGGAGCGGCTGGAGGTCACCGGCCTGCATCCCGACCGCGCGCCGACGATCGTCGCCGGGATCGTGATCCTGATCCAGGTGATGCGGGCGTTCGGCCTCTCGGAGATCGCCGTCTCCGAGCACGACATCCTCTACGGCGTCGCGCTCGAGTCGGCCAGGACCCTCGCCTAGCTCCCGCGAAGGGCGCGCTCGAGCGCGCCGCTCGCCTGCTCGGCGCCGGGAAGCCCCGCCAGCGCGCCACGGCTGGCGACGACGCCGGCGGCGGTGCTCATCGCCACGGCGAGCGCCCCGGGCAGGGCGTCCGGCCCGGCGCCGCGGGCGAGCGCCGCGGCCAGCACCCCCGTCACCGAGTCCCCCGCTCCGGTGGCGTCCACGACCCGGTCCACCTCGGGCGACGGCACCGTCACCAGCTCGGCCCCCGCGCGGGCGAACAGGGCGCCGCGCCCCGCGCGGGTGACCACCGCGACCTCCGGGCCGAGGCCGAGAAGCGCCTCGGCCGCCACCTCCCCCTCCTCCCCGGTCAGCGCGCCCGCCTCGGCGCCGTTGCACTTGACGACGCTCGCCGCCGCGACCAGCGCCGCCGCCGCCTCCAGCATTTGCTCACGCGAGCTCCAGCGTGCGGGCCGCAGGTTCGGGTCGGCGAGCACCTGCCAGCCACGCTCGTGCGCCAACCGGGCCGCGTCCATGGTCACCTCCCTCTCGGCGGCGCCCAGCAGCGTGTCGCTCCCCAGCACCAGCACCCCGGGCGCGCCCGCCAACGCCCGCTCGAGATCGCCGGCGGCGAGGGCGGCCGGGCGCTCGTTCGCCTCGTGGACGTGGAAGTCGGGCTCGCCGTCCTCGGAGTGGGCGATGAACGCGATCGAGCTGCTGTGCCCCACCAGCCGGAAGCGCGACACGTCCACTCCCTCGGCGGCGATCCGGTCGCGAAGCCACGCACCCCACTCGTCGCCGCCGGCGCCTCCCACCAGCGAGGCCGGCGCGCCGTAGCGTGCCGCGACGCAGGCGATGTTGGCGAGGGAGCCACCCGGCGCCGGCTGGAACGACCCGACCTCCGCGACCGATGGCGCCGGCCCCGCCCCCACGAGGTCGACGATCGCCTCCCCGAGGCAGACGACGCCGCCGCCGCGTCCCAAGCGTCCTGTCCCGGTGGCCTCAGACGTCACCTAGGCAGGGCACTCCCCAGGGCGCTTGGCATTGGGTGAGGATGGGCTTACTCTGAGGTGTGATGGACACCGGCTTTCCCGACTCGGACGCACGCACGGATTTCTCTCGCGCCCGCCGCCGTCAGGTTACGGCCAACCTCGCGCGGCGGCTGCGGCGCGAGCCCGACGACGTCAACCACATCCTCCCCTTCGACGAGGTCGTCGCGGCGCTGGGCCGCCGCGGCGAGCGCCATCTGGGCACGCAGACGATCGAGCTCGACTCGTTCGTCGGCACGGTCGACCGCACGCGCGAGTTCGACCGCGACTTCCGCCCGACCTCCCGCACCGCTCGCCAGCGCTGGGAGCGGATCGCGAAGGTGATGCGCCGGGGCGAGGCGATGCCGCCAATCGACGTCTACCGCATCGGCTCGCTCCACTTCGTCCGTGACGGTCACCACCGCGTCTCGGTCGCGCGGGCCCAGGGGCTCGACGTGATCGAGGCCCGCGTGACCGAGATCCTCACCGAGGTCGGCGCCGACGCCGACACCAAGCTCCACGACCTGGCGCTGAAGGGCCACGAGCGGCTCTTCTTCGAGCGCGTGCCGCTGCCGCCCGAGCGCCGCGCGCGGATCTCGCTTGGGAGCGGCTCCTGGTACGCGGGGCTCGCCGAGGGCGTCGAGGCCTGGGGCTTTCGGGCGATGCAGGCGCGCGGCGAGTTCATGACCCGCGAGGAGGTCGCGAGGCTCTGGTTCGAGGAGGAGTTCGAGCCCGTGGTGCGCATGCTCCACGACGCCGGCCTCGTCGGCGAGCAGAGCGACGCCGAGGCCTACTCGCGGGTGGTCAGCCTGCGCTACCTGCTGCTGCGCACGCACGAGTGGGACGAGGCCGTGCTCGAGCGCCTGCGGGAGGAGCTGGGGCGGCGCCCGGGGCCCGGCGAGGACACCCTCACGCACCGGATCCGCGGCGAGCTGGCCGGGTAGCTACGGCTTCGCGCCGCGCTCACCGAGCGACCGGTGGCTCAGCCGGAGGTGAGGCTCTCGCCCGACTCGGGGTCGAACAGGTGAAGCTTGGTCGTGTCGACCCAGAGCTCGGCCTCGGCGCCGCGCTTGATCTCGCTGGCGGCGTCGAGCCGGGCCACCACCTGGTCCCCGCCGCCGGGGATCTCCTCGAGGCCCGCGTCGGCGGCCAGTTCCTCCAGCTCCTTCGAGTGGACGCCCTCGGAGCCGAGCGAGAAGTAGGCGTACTTCTCGGAGCCCATCGACTCGACCAGGTCCACCTTCGCGCTGAACGTGACCCCGCGGTCGCGGTCGTCGCCGGCAAGCGCAGCGTCCTCGAAGGTCTCGGGGCGAAGGCCCGCGATCAACTGGCGCTCCCCGCCGCCCCGCGCCGAGTCGGGCACCGGCACCTCGCCGACCGGCAGGCTCAGCCGATCGCCCTCGATCCGGCCCGGCATGAAGTTCATCGCCGGCGAGCCGATGAAGCCGGCGACGAACAGGTTCGCCGGGTTCTCGTACAGCTCGGCCGGCGTGCCGACCTGCTGGAGCAGGCCGGCCCGCATCACCGCGACGCGATCGCCCAGCGTCATCGCCTCGGTCTGGTCGTGGGTGACGTAGACGGTGGTGGTCCCCAGCTCGGACTGAAGCCGCGCCACCTCGGTCCGCATCTGCACCCGGAGCTTCGCGTCGAGGTTGGAGAGCGGCTCGTCCATCAGGAACGCCTTCGGGTCGCGCACGATCGCGCGCCCCATCGCCACCCGCTGGCGCTGGCCGCCCGAGAGGTTGGCCGGCTTGCGGTCGAGGTGCGGCTCGAGGTCCAGGACCTTCGCCACCTCGCCGATCTTCGAGTCGATCGTGGATTGGTCCACGCCCGCGAGCTTCAGCGGGAAGGCGATGTTCTCGCGCACGCTCATGTGGGGGTAGAGCGCGTAGTTCTGGAACACCATCGCGATGTCGCGATCCTTGGGCGCCATCTGGTTGACGACGGTGTCGCCGATGCGAAGCTCGCCCTCGGTGATGTCCTCGAGCCCGGCGATCATCCGCAGCGCCGTGGACTTGCCGCAGCCCGACGGGCCGACGAGGATCATGAACTCGCCGTCCTCGATGTCGAGATCGAAGTCGCGGACGGCCTCGAACCCGTCGCTGTAGCGCTTGGTGATCCCGTTCATGGTGATCTCGGACATTGCTCTGAGGCTCCTCCTTCGGTGCTAGCTAGCCCTTCACGGCCCCCGCCGTCAGCCCGGCGACGATCCGGCGCTGGAAGAAGAGGACGAAGATGATGATCGGCACGGTCACGATCACCGCGGCGGCGGCGATGTTGCCCGTGGGCTGGGTGAACTGGGACTCGCCGGTGAAGAACGCGAGCGCGGCGGGAACGGTGCGCGAGGCGTCCGACGACGTCAGCGAGATCGCGAACAGGAAGTCGTTCCAGCAGAAGATGAAGACGAGGATCGCGGCGGTGAAGACGCCCGGCGCCGCGAGCGGGATGATCACCTTGCGGAACGCCTGATACGGGGTGGCCCCGTCCACCTGCGCCGCGTGCTCGAGATCCCAGGGGATCTCGCGGAAGAACGCGACCAGGGTGTAGATCGCCAGCGGCAACGAGAACGTGAGGTAGGGGATGATCAGCCCCGGGTAGGTGTCGTAGAGCCCGAGCGTCCGCCACATGTCGAACAGCGGCCCCACCGTCGAGATCGGCGGGAACATCGCGATCGCCAGCGCCCCGGCGAGGATCATCGCCTTGCCTGGGAAGTTGAGCCTCGCGATCGCGTAGGCGGCGAAGGCGGCCAGCACGATCGCGATCGAGGTCGCGATGATCGCGATCAGGATCGAGTTGATCAGCGGCGCGATGAACGGGCTCTCGGAGATCCCGCCGGTGAACAGCGACTCGTAGTTCTCGAAGGTGATGTCCTGGGGGATGAAGCGGTCCCAGAAGGTCGTGCCCTCGGTGATCGTCGCCGGCGTCTTCAGCGACAGCGAGACGATCCACAGGATCGGCATCAGCGCGAAGAAGAGGACGATGAGGATGCCGATGCTCCACAGCGTGTACTCGCGGGTGCCCTTCTCCATAGCTCTCCCCTAGCTCCCTGGCCGTCCCTCGGCCATGCGCACGCCGAATCCCTTGACGAAGATGAACGCGATGATCAGGACGCTGAAGAAGATCAGCACCGACACCGCCGAGCCCAGGCCCAGGTTGAGCCGCTCGATCAGCTGGTTGTAGCCGAGGATCGAGACCGACTCGGTGTCCTGCGCCCCGCCGGTCATGATGAAGATCGAGTCGAAGATGCGGAAGGCGTCGAGGGTGCGGAACAGCAGGGCCACGAGGATCGCCGGCTTCATCAGCGGCACGGTGATCTTCCAGAACCGCTGCCAGGTGCTCGCCCCGTCGACCTTCGCCGCCTCGTTGAGGCCATCGTCGATCGTCACCAGGCCGGCCAGCAACAGCAGCGCCATGAACGGGGTCGTCTTCCAGACCTCGGCCATGATCACCACCGCCAGCGAGCTGAAGCGGTCGCCGAACCAGGCCTTGTCGTCGGCCACGAACGGCAGCTGGTTGATGAACCCCGTGTCCGGGTTGAACGCGTAGAACCAGGAGAAGGCGGCGACCACGGTGATGATCCCGTAGGGGATGAGCACCGAGGTGCGCACGACGCCGCGGCCGAAGATCGCCCGGTGCATGACCAGGGCGATGATCATCCCCAGCGCCAGCTCGAACGCGACCGAGACCACGGTCACCAGCGTCGTGTTGAAGACGTCCGTCCACCAAAGCTCCGAGGTCAGCACCGACTCGTAGTTGGAGAGCCCCGTGAAGCCCCCCTCCTCGGGGAAGCGCAGATCGAGCTCCTGGAGCGAGAGCACGATCGCGTAGGCGATCGGATAGGCGGTGACGAGGAGCATCGCCCCCACCGCCGGCGCGCAGAGCATCCAGCCAAGGCGGCGCTCGGAGCGGGTGCGGTCGGTGGTGGCGATCGCGCCGCGGGCCATCAGCGGTGCCTCCCTGCGATCACAGCAGCCCCTCCCGCTTCACCGCCTGCTCGACCTTGTCACGGAGCTCTTCGTAGGTGGCGGTGATGTCGCCCGGATCGATGTCGCCGACCGGGTGGAGGGCACGCTGGAGCGCCAGCGAGAGGTCGGTGTAGGCGGGGGTGATCGGCCGCGGCGCGGCGTTGTCGATCGATTCCTTGATCACGTCGGAGAAGCCCGGGTACGCCTCCTCGATCTCAGGCGTCCCGTAGACGTCCTCACGCGTCGGCGGCAGGCCGCCCAGCGTGGCCGCGGTGACCTGGTTCTCGGGCTGGACCAGGCACCGGATCGCCTCGAAGGTGAGGTCCTTGTGCTCGGAGAAGGCCGAGACGCCAAGGTTGATGCCGCCCAGCGGCGGGCGGCTGGGCTTGTCGGCATCGACCCGGGGGTAGACCGCGGAGCCGAGCTGCTTGAAGACGTCGGGCGCGTTCTCCTTCGCGCTGGGGTAGACGAACGGATAGTTGAGCATGAAGGTGGAATCGCCGGACTCGAAGGAGAGACGGGCCGAGTCCTCGGTGGAGGTGTCGATGTCATTCGGCGCGGCGGGCGAGCGCGCGAACTCGCCCATCACCTCGAGCGCCCGCTCGGTCGGGGCCTCGGAGAGCCCCTCCTCGGTGGGTCCGGCGAGGATCTGCGCGCCGGCCGACTCGAGCATCGCGGTCACCCACACCGTGAACCCCTCGTAGCGGTTGCCCTGGATCTGGACGCGGCCGTCGGGGCCGATCCGCTCGGCCTGCTCGATCATCTCCGCCCAGGTGCGCGGCGGCTCGGGAACGCGATCCTTTCGGTACCACAGGAGTTGGGTGTTCGAGGTGAACGGGGCGGCGTAGAGCTGGCCCTCGAACGACGCCGACTCGACGACGCTCTCGAACACGTTCTCGGTGACGGCCTGCTCGTCGGCGCCCTCCCAGGGCTCGATCCAGCCCGCGTTCGCGAACTCGGCCGTCCAGATCACGTCCATGCCGACGATGTCGATCGAGGTGTCCTCGGCGCCGAGGCGGCGGACCAGCTGCTCGCGCTGCGCGTCGGCCTGGGCGGGAAGGAACTCGAACGAGATCGTGTAGCGACCGTCGGAGGCGTCCGAGCACTTGGTCGCGGCCTCCTGGTAGGCACCGCTGGGCTCGTTGAAGATGAAGAAGGTGAGCTCGGTGCCGGCGCCCTCGGCCGAGTCGGAGCCGGTGCAGGCACTGAGGCTGCCCGCCGCTAGCAGCAAGGCCGCTGCGCTGACCGCGAGTTTCCCCTTCGTCGCGAGCCTCATGCTCTTCTGCGCCCAATGTATCCAAAATCACAGCACTTCAAACCCTCGGGCCGGCGACCATCCCCTCGCCGGCCGCGAGCCGGCCGGGGCGATGCTCGGCCTCGGTCGAGAGGACGACCTCGGGAGCGTCGGGCACCGTGGCCTCCCGGTCGCCGAGGTTGAGCGCGACGAGGTGGTCCCCGCGGCGGAAGCGAAGGACCTCCCCCACGGCCTCCAACCCGGCGATCCCCGGGCCCAGCCGCGGCCGAAGCGCGATCAGCGCCCGGTAGAGCTGGAGCATCGAGCCCTCCACCCCGTCCTGCGCGGCGACGCTTCGCTCGTCCGGGTCGATCGCCGGCAGCCACGGCTCGCCCTCGGTGAAGCCGCCGGCGGGGCCGGGGTCCCACTGCATCGGATGACGGAAGGGGTCGCGGCCGTGGCGGTCGAAGGGGGGGTCCGCGCCGGGGCCGTCGACCATGCCGATCTCGTCCCCCTGATAGATGAAGGACGGCCCGGGCAGGGTCAGCAGCAGCATCGCGGCCAGGCGAGCGTGGGATTGGCCGAAGCGGCTTTGAAGCCGGGGGAAGTCGTGGTTGGAGAGGGCCCAGGCGACGCGCTCGAGGCCCGCAGCGGCCTCGATCACCTCGGCGAGTCGCGCGGCGCCGCGGCGAGCGTGCAGGAACTCGAAGGCGAAGACCAGGTCGAGGTGGTCCAGGTAGTGGTGAAGCCGCGCGGTCGGCAGGTACACCTCGCCCACGAGCATCGCCTCCCCGGCCGCCGAGCGGATCGCCGCGAGCGCCTCCGGCATGCCGGGGCCGTCGAGCGAGTGGACGTGGTCGAGGGCCGCGAACTCCTCGTGGAGCGGCAGCGGGAACTCGCCGGCGGCCGGCGGGTCGTCGCGAAGCTCGGGGTCCTTGGCGAGCCCGGTCACGGCGTCGACCCGGAACCCGTCGACCTCCCGCTCGAGCCAGAAGCGGACCACGTCGCCGATCGCCGCCCGCACCTCGGGGTTGCGCCAGTCGAGGTCGGGCTGCTCCGGGTAGAAGCTGTGCAGGTACCAGCGCCCGGAGCGCTCGTCGCGGCTCCATGCCGGCCCGCCGAAGGCCGCGCGCCAGTTGTTCGGGGGCCCGCCGTCGGCCCACACGTACCAGTCGGGGTGCGCGCGAAACCACGGGTGGTGGATCGAGGTATGGCTGGGCACGAGATCGAGGAGCACCCGCAGGCCGCGACGGTGGGCCTCTGAGACCAGCTCGTCGACGTCGCTCAGCGTGCCGAAGGCGGGATCGACGCCGGTGTAGTCGGTGACGTCGTAGCCCAGGTCGGCGCCCCCCGAGGGGTAGAAGGGCGAGAGCCAGACGGCATCGACCCCCAGCCGCTCGAGGTGATCCAGCCTCGAGGTGACGCCGGGGAGGTCGCCGACGCCGTCCCCGTCGGAGTCCTGGAACGAGCGCGGGTAGACCTGGTAGACGACAGCGTCGCGCCACCAGCTCGAGGCGGGCGCTCGGCGGCCGCTCAGGCGAGGACCGCCTTGCGCGGGTAGACGACCTCGGGGTCGGTGAGGACGTTGACCAGCGCCGGCCGGCCCGAGGCGAACGCGCGCTCGAGCGCCGGGCGCAGCTCCGCGGGCTCGGAGACCAGCTCGGCGTGGCAGCCGAGGGCCTCGGCGATCTTCTCGTAGCGGGTGCCCTGGCGCAGCTCGGCGGCGACGGAGTAACCGTAGAGGAACTTCATCGGGTGGTGCTCCAGCGCCCAGATCCCGTTGTTGCCGATCACGCCGACCACCGGGAGCCCGTGGCGGGCCATGGTGTCGAACTCCATCCCCGCGAAGCCGAAGGCGCCGTCGCCGAGCAGCAGGCAGACCTGGCGGCCGGGGCGGGCGAGCGCGGCGCCGATCGCCTGGCCGGGCCCCGCACCGAGGCAGCCGAAGGGGCCGGGGTCCATCCAGGCGCCGGGCTGGTGCGTCTCGACCACGCGGCCGGCGTAGGAGACGAAGTCGCCGCCGTCGCCGATCACGATCGCGTCGGGGTCGAGCATGTCGTTCAGCTCGCGATAGACCCGCATCGGGTGAAGCGGGGCGCGCTCGTCGTCAAGCTCCTCCCGCTCGGCCTCGCGCTTCTCGGCCTCGGCCGCCCCCACCGCCTCGACCCAGGCCCGGGTGCGGGCGGCGTCCGCGCCGGCGGCAACGGCCTGCTCGCGGATCGCCCGGAGCGTGGACGTGATCGGGCCCACCAGCTCGACGTCGGGCGAACGGTTCGCCGTGAGCGCGTTGGGGGCCGCGTCGAGCCAGACCAGCTTCGTCTCCTCCCCCACCGAGCCCCCGAACCCCAGCCGGAAGTCCAGCGGGACCCCGACGACGAGCGCGACGTCGGCCTCCTTGAGGCCCTTGCCGCGGGCGCGCGAGAAGCACAGCTCGTGGTCGGCGTCGAGGCAGCCGCGGCCCATCCCGTTGAGGAAGGTGGGCGCTCCGAGCGCCTCGGCCAGCGCCCGCAGCTCGTCCTCACCATGGGCCCAGTAGAGGCCGGTCCCCGCCATGATCGCCGGGCGCTCGGCCGCGGCCAGCAGCTCGGCGGCCTGGTCGGCGTTCTCCGCGGGCCCGTCGTCGGAGGGCCCGGGGGCGGGCGGGACCTCCGCCTCGGCCTCGCCGAAGACGACATCGAGCGGGTAGTCGAGGAAGGTAGGGCCGGTCGGCTGGCGCAGGGCGAGGTCGACCGCAGCGCAGGTGGCGGCGGGAACCCGGCCCGTCTCCTTCACCGTCTCGGCCGACTTCACCAGCGGCGAGACGAACGGCAGGTGGTCGATCTCCTGCAGCGAGCCGGTGCCCCAGCGCGACTCGGCGGCGCGGCCGCCGAGGACCACCAGCGGCGTACGGTTCGACTGCGCCGCGGCGATCGCGCTGATCCCGTTGGTGACGCCCGGCCCGGCGGTCAGCGCGCACACGCCCGCCTCGCGCGTGGCCTTCGCCCAACCCTCGGCCGCGAACGCCGCCGACTGCTCGTGGCGGACGTCGACGATCTCGATCCCCTCCTCGCGACAGCCGTCGTAGAGAGAGAAGAGATGGCCGCCGGAGAGGGTGAAGAGATGGCTCACGCCCCGGGCGCGAAGCGCTCGGGCGGCGAGGCGGCCGCCGTGCTGGGGGCCGCTCGCGGCGGCGGCGGCGCGGGCGCTCTCCTCGGTGGTCGCCATGGCCGAAGGCTAGATGATCAATTCCACGTGAAGTCGTGGAATTGCTGATCTAGAGGCCCGGCTGTCCTGCCGCGACCCCCCACCGCCTGGTCAGGGCAGGACAACACCCCGGTGGGGGCGGGTCAGTCCTGGCGGGCCGCGGCGCGGCCGGCTGCGCGGCGGGCGCGGGCGAGCACCCGCGCCGACAGAGGCTCGCGCTCGCCCGCGGCGGCACGGTCCGGGCGGCCGTCGACGGCCACCGGCTGGCGGGCGAGGCGCACCTCGAACAGCGGCAGGCGCTCGTCCACCCCCTTCAGCGAGTGCGCGCCGCGGTCGAGCACCTCGAACTCCTCGGAGTCGCCCGGTAGCTCGTCCCTGGTCCGCTGGGTGACCAGCACGTCCCCCTCCAGGCGCCGCGTCTCCGACTCGACCCGCGCCGCCACGTTCACCGGGTCGCCGATCACCGAGAAGTTGAGCCGCCCGGCGCCGCCGATCGCGCCGGCGACGACGAGCCCCGTGTTGACCCCGACACCGATCCGGATCGCCTCGCCGGCTGCGTCGCGCTCGTTCACCGCGTGCGCCATCTGGCAGGCGGCACGGGCGGCGCGGGCCGCGTGGTCCGTGTAGCCCTCCGGCGCGCCGAACACGGCCAGCAACCCGTCGCCCTCGAACTTGTCGACGTGGCCGCCGTTTCGCGAGACGATCGGCACCACCACCTCGAACAGGCCGTTGAGCGCCGCCACCACCTCCTTCGCGTCCATGCTGGCGGCCAGCCGGGTGAAGTCACGGACATCGCAGAAGAGGATCGACACCTCCACCTCCACGCCCTCCTCGGAGAAGCCCTCGCTGAGGATGTATTCGGCCACCTCCTCGTCGAGGTAGGTGCCGAAGGCCTCGCGGATCCGCTCGCGCTCCGCCAGGCCCGCGATCATCTCGTTGAACGACGCCGCCAGGTCGCCCAGCTCGTCGCCGGTCGTGACCGGGACGCTGACCTCGTAGCGACCCTCGCGGACCGCCTCGGTGGCGCGCTGGAGGTCGGCGATCGGCAGCAGGATCGACTTCGAGAGCAGCAGCGACAGCTCCAGCGAGATCGTGGTCGCGACGGCTAGCGCGACGAGGACGTCCACGGTGAGGTCGGCGCCGCCACCGCCGCCGGACGTAAGCGCCGCGACCACCAGGCCGCAGATGAGGTTGATCAGCGGCAGCGCGCCCATCAGCCTCACCCGCAGCGGGAAGGCCGAGATGCCCGACTGGAGGCGCGGCGTCGCCGCCTGGTCGATGTCGATCAGAACGGGGCGCATTCCGACCTCGAGGGCGAGGTAGTGGAGGAGGCCGCCGTAGGTGACGGCGACGGCCGATCCGAAGAAGAAGGGGAAGAACGCGAGCCAGCTGAGCTCGAGGATGAGGACCGCGGCGACGGTCGCCGGAAGGACGACGATCACGAACGGGAACACGAAGTCGCGCTTGATCAGTCCCATCGGCAGGTTCACGGCGGCAGCCCAGGCCTGGGCGGTTCCCTCCTCGGAGCGCTCGCCGGCGATCCAGGCGCGGATGGGGGCGAGCAGGGGGTAGGTGCGGACCAGGTTGGCGGCGACCGCCACGGCGGTCAGCCCCATCGCGATCGCGAAGATCAGCAGGAACTCCTGCTTGGACATCTCCCAGTAGAAGGTGAACAGCGCCAGGGTGCCGGCGGTGATCACGAACGCGGTCTGCAGCTCGACCGTGAGATAGAGCGCCGGGTAGCGGCTGCCGAGCTTGCGGTAGAGCCACGTGAGCGCCCCCAAAGCCATGCCTGGGATTGTCGCAGCCCCGCCCAGATGAGTGTGTGAGCATCGTGCCGCAAGTGGTCCTGCCGGGCGTGCTCCGTGCCCGGTGCGCTCAAGGGACGCAGAGTAGCCTCCGATGGGGTTTACGTGGAGCGCGAAGCCAGCCTCACAGACAGCGCTGCCGCAGGAACCGCCACGCTCGACCCAAACGGGCGGGACGTCCCTGCGAACGGCGGCTTTCCCGAGCCTCCCCCGGGGGGCATCGTCCGAGTGGTCAGGGCCGAGCACGAGGCCTGCGGGCACGCCACGCGGGTGCGCCTGCCCGCACAGCTGGCGCCCGCGGCGGTGCGAAGGGTCGTCTGCCAGGGCTGCGCCGAGACATACGACGCTCCGCACGTCGAGGAGGTCGAGCTGGTCGTGCCCGATCCCGATGCAACGCGAACGCCCGTCAGCCACAACCAGGCGATGCTGCCGGCGGCGCTCGCGACATCGGCCGCGGAGGCCGCCTCCGCCCCGCGGCGGCGGCTCCTGGGCCTGCGGCTTCCCGCCCCGCCCCCGCTGCCCGCGTGGCTCAAGGACCCCCGCAGCCTGGGCTGGCGCCTGGTGTCGATCCCGCTCGCGGCGGCGGCCGTGATCGGAGGTCTGCTGCTGATCCAGGGCGACTCGAACGAGTCGCCCAGCCCGTTCGCCGGCGCCGTCCCGGCCGCCAACGAGTCGCCCGCGGGGCAGGACGCCAGCCTCGTGCAAGAGTCGAGCTTCTCGCTGGCGCTCCCCCCCCGCTGGAAGCGCACGGGCGCCACGGGCGGCGCGACGTTCGCCGCCACCTCCCCGCGCGGGGACGCGGACGTCACCCTGTGGGTGGAACGCGATCCCGGCCTCGCCTTCGCCGAGTTCGAGACCCGGTCCCTGAAACAGCTCAAGAGCCTGGCGGGCAGCGCCCGCGTGACCGAGCGGCTGGCCGGATCCACGCCCGAGGGCACCGTCGTCCGCCTGGCAGCAGACGCCCCGGCCGGATCGCCCGCCTACGAGGTGACGCTCCGCGCGGCCGGCCCGTACCGGTACTACCTGGCCACCACCGTCCAGCCGGACGCCTCCCGCGCAAGCGTCGAGGGCGTCGGGCTCGTCCATGGATCGTTCGCACCGGTGGACGCCAGGGCCGGAAAGGGCGGGGGGGTCTGAGCATGCACCGCCGCGCCCTGATCTATTCCGCGCTCGCGCTGGCGGTACCGCTTCCCGCCCTGGCTCTCACCGGCCAGAGCGACCCGGCGCCCGAGCCCGCGCAGGAACGACTCGCCGTCTCCGCCACGCTCGACTCGTGCGGGACGGCGGCGGACATGATCGTCTGCAAGATCGACGCGACCTGGAACGACGTCGCCGGCGCCACGCGGTACACCGCCAGCGTCACGCGTGCGGACGGCTCGGTGGTGGACTTCGGCACGGTCGGCGCCGGGGCGGCCAGCTTCTGGGTCCCCTACGCCGGCAACGGCGCCTACACGGTGACGGTCTCAGCCTACGGTGAGGCGCCAGGCGAGGAGCAGGCGCAGGCGCTGGCCCGCGACTCGTCCTCCGCGGAATCCGGCGGCGAGCCGAGGAAGGCCAAGCCCGGAGCCGGCGCCGGCGTGGATTCCGAGACGGCCGCGCAGCCCGGCCCCGCCGCCGAGGACGCCGAGCCGGATTGCGAGGACGCGTCCGCGAAGGACGACGCGCCACTCTCGGACGAGTCCGAGTCGGCCCTCGACGAGGGCGCGGCGATGCCCCGCTCGGTCGAGTGCCCGCCCGGCGGCGAAGCGGACGCCGCCTGACGAGACTTGCACTGAGTACGCTGCGGGGGTGGCCGAGACCCTGGTTGACGCCCTATCCGCGGACACCCGCAAGTTTCTGGATCGCAGCCCGCAGGCGCTCCTGATCGGCGCCGAGCGGGCGCCGGCCGCCGACGGGCGCACCTTCGAGACCTTCGACCCCGCCACCGGAAACGTGATCTGCGAGGTCGCGCACGCCGGGCCCGAGGACGTCGAGCGGGCGGTCGCCGCCGCCCAGACCGCGCTTGACGGGCCGATGCGGAAGCTCCATGCGGCCAAGCGCTCGTCGCTGATGAACGCCCTTGCCGAGCTGATCAAGGCGAACGGCGAGGAACTGGCACAGATCGAGTCGCTCGACAACGGCAAGCCGCTGACGGCGGCCGGCGGCGATGTCGCCGCGGCCGTCAACCACCTGCGCTACTACGCGGGCTGGCCGACCAAGATCGAGGG
>Ga0299913_10002428_pt1 | contig 14689 bp, 15 predicted proteins | sample RVTome_9_FD_201360 | JGI IMG/M metagenome (GOLD analysis project Ga0299913, IMG submission 201360) | Soil microbial communities from uranium-contaminated site in the Upper Colorado River Basin, Wyoming, United States - RVT155D38 (version 2) ...
CCGAGCTCGCCGAGCGCATCCCGCCGGGCCAGGTGCTGACCGACAAGTTCCCCGTCCTCCACTTCGGTCGTGTCCCGACCTACGCCGGCCTGGCTGGTTGGGACTTCCGGGCCTGGGGCGAGGTGGAGCATCCCTTCACCCTGAAGTGGGCCGAGTTCCGGAACCTGCCGATCGCCGAGCGGACGCTCGACATCCACTGCGTGACGCGATGGTCGAAGCTCGATACGCGCTGGGAGGGCGTGGCGTTCAGCCACATCGCTCAGGTGGCGGTCCCCACCGAGGCAGCCCGCCACGTGATCTTCCACGCCGAGGGCGGGTTCACGGCAAACGTGCCGCTGGAGACGGCGATGCGATCCGACTGCATCCTGGCGTGGTCGTACGACGGTCGGCCACTGGAGCCCGACCACGGCTACCCGCTTCGGGCCATCGTGCCGGGCACGTACTTCTGGAAGAGCGCGAAGTGGCTGCGCGGCGTGGAGTTCAGCGCCGAGGACCGTCCCGGGTTCTGGGAGCGCAACGGGTATCACAACGATGCGGACCCGTGGCGCGAGGAGCGTTACTCCTCGGGCTGAGCCTTCGGCTCGTCCATGCCCTTGGCACGCGCGATCAGCTCCGCGACGCGACGGCCTCCCTTGCGACCGATCTCGCGGAAGTGCTCGTTCGAGTAGCGCTCGCTGACGGCCTTGCCGCCCTTCGCACCGATCTCCTGGAAGAACTCGGCGCCGTATCGGGCGCGCGTCGTCTTCCCGCCCTTGCGGCCGGCTTCCCGGACGCTCATGTTGCCTTCGACGGTGGAGCCGTTCTGGTCGGCGCTGTCTCGCTCCGCCATAGGGCGCCTCCTGTTGCTGCGTGGCTTGATTGACCGCAGTCAAAGCAAGATGCGTACCCGGCGCCGAGGCGCACCGAGTCGGCGACGGCCCCGCGGAGCGCTAGAATGCGCGCCGATGCATCCCATGTTGCGCAACGTGGTGATCGGGGTCGTCGCCCTCATCATCGCGGGCGCGCTCACCGCCCTCGCCCTGCTCGGCTCCGACTCGGACCTGTCGATCCTGGCGCTGCTCGCCGCGGGCACGATCGGCACCCTCGTCGGCCTGTTCCTCTACAGCCAGGGATGGATCTGGGGAGCGCGCGCGGCCCGCCAGCGGGCGGCTGGGCAGGCGGTCCTCATCGCCCTGGGAGCCGGCGTGATGGCGCTGGTCGCCGCCGTCGCGCTCGCCGGCCTCCTCGTCCTGCTCCTCCTGTTCGTCCTCAACTGAGGGCCGCCGCTGGTACGATGGTGGCCCGTCGGCGCCGTCGCCCCCATCGTCTAGAGGCCTAGGACGCCACCCTTTCAAGGTGGAGATCAGGGGTTCGAATCCCCTTGGGGGCACCACTTCCCACCGGTTCCATGGTCCGGTGCCGCACCGGGCCGATGGTTCCGTGCCCGCCCGGGTCCGGATGCCGTAAGGTTGCCCACGGACATCCGACTCAGAAGCAGGGGGTACTTCTCAGACCGTGGCTGCCCGTATCGTCATCTCGTTGGTCGTCGCCGCGCTGGCACTCACGACCGGCCCGCGCGACACCACCGTCGCCGCCAATCCGATCCCGACCACGACCGTGGTCCAGGGTGGGCTCGTGATCCCGTGGGACATCGCCTTTGCCCCCGACGGCACGATGCTCGTCACCGAGCGGCCGGGGCGCATCCGGGTCTACGCCAGCGGCGCGCCCGGCGCCGCCCTGGTCAGCACGACGACCATCCCGAACGTGCGCGCCGAGCACGAGTCCGGCGCCAACGGGATCGCCGTGGACGTCAGCTTTGCGTCGAATCGGTTCGTCTACGTGTGCGCCTCCCGCGATGCGGACGGATCGGCCGGCGCCTCGCCGTGGGTGAACCAGGTGCTGCGCTACCGCCTCACCCCGCAGCGGACGCTCGTCGAGAGGACGGTGATCTTCACCGGGGCCCGCGCCGACTTCCAGCACAACGGCTGCTCCGTGCGCATGGACGCCGGAGGGCACCTGTGGGTGGGCATCGGTGACGCGCGCATCCCCTCCCTCGCGCAGGACCCGACCAGCCTGAACGGCAAGATCCTGCGCATGGAGCGCGACGGCTCCGTGCCGAGCGACAACCCGATCATGCCCGGCGCATCCGATCGCAGCCTCGTCTACTCGATGGGCCACCGCAACCCGCAGGGGATCGGCTTCGAGCCCGGGACGGGCCGCGTGTACGCCGCGGAGCACGGGCCCGGCGAGAACGACGAGATCAACCTCATCACTCCCGGGAGCAACTACGGCTGGCCGTGCTACACCGGGGCAGCCACGCCGTTCACCCCATCCGGCTGCGGGCCGGCGACCGACTACGCCGCCCCGGCCTGGGCGTCCGGGTTGCCGACCATCGCGACCTCGGCGATGACGTTCCTCTCGCACGCGATCTGGAGCGACTGGCGGGGGTCGGCGGTCGTCGCCCAGCTGAAGCAGCAGGACCTGCGCCGCTTCGTTGGATCCAATGGCGGGCAGACGATGACCCAGGCAGGGCTCTTCCTCGATGGCGAGTATGGCCGGCTTCGCGCCGCGGTCCAGGCCCCGGACGGGGCGCTGTACGTCACGACCTCGAATGGCGCGGACGACAAGGTGCTGCGCATCGTGCCTGGCAGCGTCCTCGTCGAGCGATACGCCGGCGCCGATCGCCACGCCACCGCGGCGCTCGTCTCGCAGCGCACCTTTGCCCCCGGGGTGCCGGTGCTCTACGTGGCCACCGGTGCCACCTACCCGGACGCGCTGACCGGCGGAGCGGCGGCGGCACGGCGAGGCGCGCCGGTGCTGCTGGTGAAGGGATCGGCCATCCCGCCGGTCACCCTCGCCGAGATCCAGCGGCTCCGTCCGCAACGGATCGTCGTCCTGGGCGGCACGAGCGTGGTCTCGGGAGCCGTCCTGAACCAGCTCGCAACCCTGGCGCCCGGAGGTGCCAGCCGGCTCGCCGGCGCTGATCGCTACGCCACGGCGGCGGCGATCTCCCGCGCCTCGTTCCCCGTCTCGGTCCCGGTCGCCTACGTCGCCACCGGCGCCGACTACCCCGATGCCCTGGGTGGGGTTCCGGCCGCGGGAGTGGAAGGTGGACCGGTCCTGCTGGTGCAGCCCAATGCGCTGCCGGCCGCCACGAAGACCGAGCTCCAGCGCCTCCGCCCGCAGCGCATCGTCGTGCTCGGCGGAACGAGCGCGGTGAGCGCCAACGTCGCGACCCAGCTCAAGGGGCTGACGGCGGGCGTCGTGCAGCGGCGGGCCGGATCCGACCGCTACGAGACGGCGGTCGCCATCTCGAAGGCGAGCTTCGGACCATCGGTGAGCCACGTGTACATCGCGACCGGGTTGAACTTCCCCGATGGCCTGTCCGGCGGTCCCGCGGCCGCCCTGGGACGCGGACCGTTGCTCCTGGTCCACAACTCGGTCCCGGCATCCGTGCGAGCGGAGCTGCTGCGGCTCACGCCGCAACGCGTGACGATTTTGGGCGGGATGAATGCCGTCAGCGAGTCCGTGCGAGCGGAGATCACCCGCCTCCTCAACCCCTAGCAGCCGATCAACGGCGCTGGGGGTCAGATGTGGTTGATCTCCACGCGGTCCCCGCAGTTCTGGCACCACAGGAGCAGGAGCTTCGGGTCCTCCGGGACCGGGCGCCACGAGAAGACGTCGGCCTCGGTGATCTGCTCGCCGCAGCGCGGGCACTCGTAGCCGAGCTCGAGCCACTGGTCGCGCGGGACGTTCTGGCGTCCCATCAGCGACGCTCCGGCGGTGACGGGGGCGTCCACCCGGGCTTGGGACCCGACGGGGGCGCATCGCCCTCATCGGCGGGGGTATCGGCGGCGGCGATTGCCGCGCGCGTCTCCTCGGCCTTGTCGCTGGGCGCCAGGAGCGGATAGGACATCGCGGCGTACCCCGGCCAGCTGCCGACGTCCCCGTCTCGAATCATCACCATCGACTTGGTGAACGCCCCGGTGACGTCACGGACGGATCGGTCGAGCACCTGGAGGTCACGCCCGGTCACCTGCTTCAGGGCAGGTGGCAACGTCTCGACGAGGTAGGTGGGATTCGGGTCGGTGGCGAGCGCGATCTCGAGCGCCTCGAGCACCTGCTCGTCGGGCAGGTCGCGTGGGAGCGGGCGGCTGATGGAGGCCATCCGCGGGTCGCGGCTCGGGCCCTTGAAGGTACGGACGAGTGACTTGAACATCGGCCGCGCGATTGTACCGTCACCGGGCCGCCGCGACGGCCGCTGCAACGGCGGTTGCTATACTGGCGTCCCCAGTGAAGACCTCACTCGCGGCCACGCTGCGGCCCCCGATCGGTCCGCCATCCGCCGCGCGAACGATCTCGACCACGCTACAAGGAGCTCCCTGATCACCGTGCGCGTCAGAAAGGCCGTACTGCCCGCGGCAGGCTTCGGCACTCGCTTCCTCCCCGCCAGCAAGGCCGTTCCGAAGGAGATGATGCCGCTCGTCGACCGGCCCATCATCCAGTACGCCGTGGAGGAGGCGGCCGCGTCAGGGATCGACCAGATCATCATCGTCATCGCCACCGGGCGCAGCGCGATCGAGGATCACTTCGACTCGAACGCGTCGCTCGAGCGGTGGCTCGAGGAGCGGGGCGATATCGAGATGCTGCGGACGATCCGCCGCATCAGCGAGTTCGGGACCGTCGCCTTCGTCCATCAGCGCGAGCAGCTCGGCCTCGGTCATGCGGTCCTCATGGCTAAGGACCTCGTCGGAGAGGAGCCCTTCGCTGTCCTGCTGTCCGACGACGTCATGCTGAATCCCTCGGGCGAGCCGGTCACGAAGCAGCTCATCGACGCGCACCTGGCCCACCGTGGCTCGGTGGTCGCCGTGCAGCGGGTCGATCGCCAGGACGTCACCCGCTACGGCATCGTGGATCCGCTGCACGAGGAGGGTCGCCTGGTGGAGATCCGGAACCTCGTCGAGAAGCCGGCCGTGGAGGATGCGCCGTCCGACCTGGCGGTGCTCGGCCGCTACGTCCTCACGCCCAAGATCTTCGACGTCCTGGAGCAGACTCCGCGTGGCGCCGGCGGCGAGATCCAGCTGACCGATGGGTTGCGCGGCCTGATCCAGGAGCAGCCGGTCTTCGGCTACCAGTTCGACGGCGTCCGGCACGATGCCGGGACCCGGCTCGGCTGGCTGAAGGCCAACGTGGCGGTCGGCCTGGAGTCGGAGGACGCGGACGAGTTCCGCGCCTACATCCGCGGGCTCGACCTGCGAGACTGAGGCGGATGCGGATGGCCGGTTGGGTCGTCCGATTCGTGGAGGACGCACCGCGTTGGAGATGATCGGCAGGCTCATCAGCGGCCGCTACCGCCTCATCGCCCCACTCGGGGACGGCGGCATGGCCACGATCTGGCGCGCCGTGGACGAGCAGCTGGACCGCGAGGTGGCGGTCAAGCTGCTCCGCCCGCAGTTCAGCTCCGATCCGGGCTTCGCCGCCCGCTTCAAGCTCGAGGCACGCTCCGCCGGCGGTCTGTCGCACCCGAACATCGTCAGCGTCTACGACTACGGGACGGATGGCGACGACGGCGACCAGTACATCGTCATGGAGCTCGTCGAGGGCCGCGACCTGTCCGGCGTGCTCCGCGAGCGCGGGTCGCTCTCGACCGATGATGCCGCGCGCATCGCGATCGCCGTTGCCAGCGCCCTCGAGGCGGCCCATCGCAAGGGGATCGTCCACCGCGACGTGAAGCCGGGAAACATCCTCATCACCGACGACGGTGACGTGAAGGTCACCGACTTCGGCATCGCCCGCGCCGTCGCCGAGGCGTCGATGACAGTGACCGGCACGACGCTCGGATCGGTCCACTACTTCAGCCCCGAACAGGCGCGTGGCGACGAGGTCACCGGCGCCTCCGACGTCTACTCGCTGGCCATCGTCCTGTTCGAGATGCTCACGGCTCGACGTCCGTTCGAGGCGGACTCCGCGGCCGCCGTGGCCCTCAAGCGGCTCAACGAGGACCCGCCGCGGCCGACCGACCTGGGTCATGCCGTCCCACCGGGTCTCGAGGCGATCCTCATGCGCGGGCTGGCCCGCGAGCCGGCCGACCGATTCCCCGATGCGGGGGCCTTCGCCGAGGCGCTGCGCGTCTGGCGTCGCGATCCCGATGCCGCCGGAGCGGTCGCCGCGGCCACGGCACCGGCGGCCGCCAGCACGCCACCGGCCGGTGAGCCGACCCTCTACGTCCCGCCTCGCGTGACGCGCCCCGCGGACCGCGTGCCGGTGGCGCCGCCCCCCCGCCGGACGGCCCCGCCCCCGCGCGACCGCGACGAGGGTCAGCCCTGGTGGATCTGGCTGCTCGCCGTCCTCGCGGTGCTGCTGCTCGGCGCGATCGGCTTCCTGGCCGCGCAGCTGCTCGGCGAGGCCCCCGGCCCCAGTGCGTCGCCGAGCGCGGCGCAGGTCACGGTGCCCGAGTGCGAGGACGTGGCGCTGACCGCGTTCCGCACGGCGGCGATCGACGCCGATCTCGAGGTCCAGGTCGAGCGCGAGCCGAACGACGACATCGAGGAGAACCGCGTCATCCGCTGTGAGCCTGCCTCCGGCGAAACGGTCGCCGCCGGCTCGACGGTCATCGCTTACGTGTCGGACGGGACCGACTCCGTCGCCGTCCCGCGACTGCGCGGGCAGACGCTGCAGCAGGCGCAGGACACGCTGGCGGCCGCGGACCTTCGCGTGGGCGAGGTCGACCGTGTGCCGGACCCGACCATCCCGGAGGGATCCGTCATCAGCAGCCTCCCGGCGGAGAACGTGGACGTGAGCCCCGGAAGCCAGGTCGACCTCGTCGTCAGCACCGGCCCGACGCCATCGCCGACGCCGTCGCCGACGCCGACGCCGACCGTCGAGCCGACGCCCGTGCCGACGCCGGTGCCGACGCTCCCCCCACCGAGCGAGGAGCCGCTGCCGACAGACTCGCCGGCCCCGTAGCATCCGGTCGCGGGATCCTGCCGGTGCTACGATGACCGTCAGAACACATATCCCACGTTGGAGGCACGCTTCAACCTCATGGCAACCATCTCTCCGGTCACGGTCGACGAATCGACCTTCGAATCGGAGGTTCTCCAGGCCGACAAGCCGGTCCTCGTCGACTTCTGGGCCCCCTGGTGCGGCCCGTGCCGGCTCGTCTCACCGGTGGTCGAGAGCTTCGGCGACAAGCACCAGGAAAAGCTGCAAGTCGCGAAGGTCAACACCGACGAGAACCAGCAGCTGGCGATGCGCTACAGCATCTTCAGCATCCCCACCCTCATCGTCTTCCAGAACGGCCGCGAGGCGGCACGCCTGGTGGGCTACATGCCCGAAGAGGTCATGGAGGAGCGGCTGAGCCAGTTCCTGGCCTGACCGGCTCCGCCGCACCACCGATGCGACCGGCGCTCCTCAGCGCCGGTCGTTCTGTGTCTGGCCTCTGCCCGATGCACCGGTCCGCATCCCGCCGCCCGTGCGTTCTGCGCACGGATCCACGACCCGGACCCCGTCGTGTGCACCAGCGGCACAGCGTGGTCGTCGTCGGTCCAGTTGGGACCGTCGTGGCACCGATTCGTGCGACTGCCGCACGATTCGCCGGCTGCCTCGCAGTTGCATGCCGTGAGTGCACACGGCGAGAGAACGGGGAGCGGTTGGCGCCACCTGGCCGACGGGGAGGACATCACCAGCATCCCGCCGCACGAACCGACGGTGCCAGCCGCTACACTCCCCCGCGAGGAGGGCAGCCCGAGCACGCATGATCATCAAGACCGAACGTCGAGGAGGAGCGGATCGCCGCCAGACGGCCGATCCATTCGCCCCGGACCGCCGATCCGCCGACCGACGCACGATGTGCTGGGAGGTCGAGAACTGCGACCTCACCATCCGCTACCGCTGCCCGGCCTTCATCCTCCGCCGGCCGTGCTGGGAGCTGTGGGCCGTGGACGGCATCGGGCCGGCGCGCGCCTGCTGCCACAACGACAAGGAGTGCGAGCCCGGTCGCTGCGTCATCGCCGAGAAGCGCTTCGCCGGCACGGCGGAGCCGCTCACCGTCCACGTCGGCCGTCGTGGGATGCCGCTGGGCTACACGAAGCCGCGCCGCCACCACTGCCCGCACTTCTACCTCACCCACGGGTCGAAGGGCCGCATCCCGATCCAGGCGCCGCAGCTGATGCGCACGCTGACCAAGCAGGAGGGCACGGTGGCCCGATGCGAGCTGCGAGGCGGCGTTCACCTCGACTCGGGGTACACGAACGACCTGTGCCTGACCGGCCAGTTCACGGACTGCGTGTTCTACGAGGACGGCCCGGACTGATCGATTGACCGATCAGGATCGGCTCTCCTACCGGCAGGCCGTCGACGCGCTGACCGAGCGCGGTCGCTTCGGCATCTCGATGGGCCTCGCACGTGTCGAGCGACTCATGGACGAGGTCGGTCGCCCCGATCGAGACCTGCGCGGCGCGCTCGTCGGCGGCACGAACGGCAAGGGGTCCGTGGTGGCTCTCGCGCAGTCCGTGCTCACCGAGGCCGGGTACCGCATCGGGACGATGCCGAAGCCGCACCTCGTCGAGTATCGCGAGCGGATCGCCCTCGACGGGAGTCCCGTGTCGGAGACCGACTTCGCCGCGGCGGTGGGGCGGGTCCTGCCGGCCATTGACCGCGTGGCGGCGGCCGTGGGGCCGCCCACCGAGTTCGAGGCCCTCACCGCCGCCGCCATCACGGAGCTCGCGCGGCGGCGCGTCGACCTGGCGCTCGTGGAGGTCGGCATGGGCGGACGCCTCGACGCGACGAACGTCCTCGACCTGGGCGTCGCGGTCATCACCACGGTGCAGCTCGACCACCAGGCGCACCTGGGTCGGACGCTGGCGGCGATCGGCACCGAGAAAGCCGCCATCATCAAGCCCGGCAACGTCGCCGTGACCGGGGCCCGGGGCCGCGGCGTCCGGCCGATCCGCGACCGCTGCGCGGCGCTCGGGGTGCCGCTCCTGCGGGCGGGCGGTCGAGGAGCGTACGGAGCACGCGTCGTCGACGAGGGCTGGGACGGCGTCGTCGTCGACGTGACGACACCGGGGCGTCGGCTCGAGGGGCTGCGGATCGGTCTGCTCGGTCGACACCAGGCCGCCAACACGGCGGTGGCGATCGCCATGCTCGATGCCATCGCGGAGCGGTTCGGGCTCGAGGTGCCGGAGCAGGCCCTCCGCCGGGGGCTTGCGGGCGCCCGCTGGCCCGGACGCCTGGAGCTGCTCGACGGCGCGCGCGTCGGACTGCCCCGCGTCCTGCTCGACGGGGCCCACAACCCGGCCGGTGCCACCGCCCTTGCCGATGCGCTCGGCGGCCTCGGCCTCCGCCGCCCGACCATCGTCTTCGGGGCGATGCGCGCGAAGGATGTTCGCGGCGTGCTCCGCGCCCTCGCGCCGCTGAAGCCGCGCTTCGTGTTCACCGCCGCCGACGACCCGGGCGCCATGTCACCCGAGGACCTGGCGGCCGCGTGGGCGGCGGTGGGCGGAAGCGCCCGGACCGCGGCGGACCCGCGAGCCGCGCTCGACATGGCCGAGGGTGATCCGGTCGTGGTCGCCGGGTCGCTCTACCTCGTGGGCGCCGTTCGAGGCATGATCACCGGCATGGACGAGCAGCCGTGAAGCCGAACGCACTGGCGTGGGGGACGAAGACGTACGTGATGGGGATCATCAACGTCACGCCCGACTCCTTCTCCGGCGACGGCCTCGCGCGCGGCGACCGTGACCTTGCCGGGGTCGTCGACGCGGCACTCGGGCAGGCCCGTGCCTTCGTCGACGCCGGGGCGGAGCTGGTGGATGTGGGCGCCGAGTCGACCCGCCCACGTTCGGCCTACGGTGATCACCCCGAGGTCGACCCCGAGATCGAGGCCGCCGTTGCCGTGCCGGTCGTCCGGGCACTGACCGAGTCGCTGGGCGATCGGGCGATGGTGAGCATCGACACCAGCAAGGGGTCGGTGGCTCGGGCCTGTGTGGCGGCAGGGGCGGCGATGGTGAACGACGTGTGGGCGGCCCGGCGCGACCCCGGCACGGCCGATGCGGCCGCCGCCGCCGGCGCCCACCTCGTCCTCATGCACAACCAGGACGGCACGGACTACCCGATCGGCCTCTTCGAGACCGTCGTCGACTGGCTTCGCGAGTCCGTCGACATGGCCGTGGCGCGGGGGGTTCGGCGCGATCGGATCATCGTCGACCCCGGGATCGGCTTCGGCAAGGGCACGAGCGAGAATCTCGAGATGCTGCACCGGCTCGCAGAGCTGAAGGCTCGGCTCGGCGGCCTGCCCGTGATGGTCGGTGCCAGCCGGAAGCGCTTCCTTGGCGAGCTGCTCGACGGCGCCGCGCCCGACGACCGGGTGGAGGGGACGGCCGCGACCGTGGCCCTGGCGATCGCCGCCGGCGCGGACATCGTGCGCGTCCACGACGTCGGGCCGATGGCCCGCGTCCGAACCGTGTCCGACGCGGTGGTCCGGCGATGAGCCGCGACGGGCGCTACCCTGATCGGCTGAGCCTCCTGGGCATGCGGTTCAGCGGCCGGCACGGCGTGCTGCCGGACGAGAAGGTCACCGCCCAGCCGTTCGAGGTCGACCTGGTGCTGCATGCCGACCTGGCCACGGCGGCCGAGCGGGACGAGCTCGACGCGACCGTGGACTACGCCGGCCTGTTCGACCTCGTCCGCGCCATCGTGGAGGGCACGACGCGGGATCTCATCGAGGCGTTGGCGGGGTCCATCGCGAACGCGGTGCTGGCAGCGACGCCCCCTGGCCTCGTCGACGCGGTCGAGGTGCGCGTCCGGAAGCCGGAGGCGCCGATCGACGGTGCGTTCGACACCGTGGAGGCATCGATCACCCGACGTCGGTCGGGGACGGCCGGCTAGCTCGTCTCCGGGGGAAGCTCGCCCAGGGTGACCTCGATCTCGCGCGTCGTGTTGTCGCGCAGCACGCGCAGGGTGATCGTATCGCCGGGCGCATGACCGACGATCAGCGTCGAGAGGTCGGCCTCGGCGGTGATCTGCTCACCGTCGAGCGACACGATGATGTCGCCGTCCTGGAGGCCGGCCGCCGCGGCCGGGCTGTCCGGGAAGATGGCCGGCGCGCCCGTCTGCGACGCCACCAGCGCGCCGAAGTCCACCGGTAGGTCCTGCTCGTCGGCGATGGCGGGCGTGATCGGGACGTAGCGGATGCCGATCCAGGGCCGGGCGATCGGATCGCCGTCCACGGCCTGCGCCATGATCGGCTTGGCGATGTCGATCGGGATGGCGAAGCCGAGCCCCTGTGCCGTCGTGCTCACCGCCGTGTTGATGCCGATGACCTGGCCGGCGCTGTTGACCAGCGGCCCGCCCGAGTTGCCGGGGTTGATGGCGGCATCGGTCTGGATGAGGTTGCGTAGGGTCTCCGGAGCGCTGGCCTGGTTCGCGTCGCTGGCGTTGATGATGCGTCCGAGCCCGGACACGATGCCGGTGGTCACCGTGTTCTCGTAGCCGAGCGGGTTGCCGATGGCGATCGCGAGCTGGCCCGGCGTCAGCTCGCGCGAGGTGCCGATCGGCGCGGTCGGCAGGTCGCTGCCCTCGATCTTGACGATCGCCAGATCGGTGAGCGTGTCGATGCCGTAGATCTCGCCGTCGAACGTGCGCCCATCGCTGAGGGCGACGGTCAGCGTCTCCGCGTCCTCCACCACGTGGCGGTTCGTGACGATCCAGCCGGCGGCGTCGTAGATGACACCGGAGCCGGTGCCCGTCGCACCGCCGAGGAGTCCGCCCTGCACGGCGCTGATCAGCACCACGGCGGGCGCAACGCGGTCGACGGCCTCGATGACGGCGCTCGACTCGGCGATGCGCAGCTCGCTGACCGGCTCGGCCTCCCCCGGGGACTCGGCGACCACGCCGGTCGGCTGCTGTGGCTCGGCCATGAGGGTGCTGACGGCCGCGGCGGAGAGCGCACCGGACACGATCCCGGCGACGACGGCAATGGCGACGATCGAGGCGGCACCCGGCCCGCGGCGCGCGGTGCCCTGCGCGGGGACCTGGGCCGGCCGGGATCTCCAGGCATGGCTCTCGGGCCGCGGCTCACGGTAGGGCTCGCGGCCGGCGACAGGCCCGTAATGCTGGACCTCGACCGGCTCGGTCGGGTCGTGGTCGGCGGATCGGTTCGGGTCGTACGTCATCGGTCTGGGATCTGCCTGTGCTGCGGGTGCCTCGCCGGGCGGGCAAGGTTCAACCTATGACGCCCGGATTGCGCGCAGCGTGCGCGACAGGTGAAGTTTCGTTGACCTTGGCCTGGGCTGCATCGGTCTCGGTCTCCGTGCGCGGCAGGATGATCCGGATCGCCGTTCCCTCGCCGACGGCGCTGGAGACATCGATCTCGCCGCCGTGCATCTCGACGATCGAGCGCACGATCGCCAGGCCGAGTCCGCTGCCCGAGGCGCGCTCCTCGCCGGTGTTCGTCCCGCGGTAGAAGCGCTCGAAGATGTGAGGCAGCTCCTCTGGAGTGATGCCCGGCCCGGTGTCGTCGACCTCGATGGTGACGACCTCGGGACCCTCGACCACGGTAACCGACACGCCGCCACCGTTCGGGGTGAACTTCAGCGCGTTGCCGATCAGATTGGTGAGCAGCTGGATGATCCGCTCGCGGTCGAACCTGAGCTCGACCGGCTCCGCGGGCACGGTGCTGTCGAGCGAGACGCCGCGTGCGACGGCCACCTCGGAGAGCGCCTGCACGGTGGCCTGGACCGGGTCGCGCAGGTCGCCGTCGCGCATGTCGAGCGGGAAGATCCCGGCATCGATCCGCGACAGGTCGAGCAGGTTCGTGCTGAGCCATTCAAGCCGCGCGATCTGCTGGGTCGATCGCTCGAGGAACTCGGCGCGCGTCGCCTCGTCCACGTCCCCGTCCCGCAGCAGCTCGGTGTACATGCGCAGGGCGGCGATGGGGGTCCGCAGCTCGTGGCTGACGTCCGCCACGAACTCCCGAAGGCGATCCCGGTCCGCCTCGAGCATCCGGAGCGTGCCGGCCAGGCGATCCGCCATCACGTTGAACTGTTGGCCGAGCTCGTCCACCTCGAGCACGCCGGACGGAACGGCACGCTCGTCGAGCTGCCCCTGGGCCACGCGCCCGGCGACGCGACGCAGCCGCGCGATGGGCCGGGTGATCCGCCGCGCGGCGATGATGCCGGTGAACAGCGACACGCCGAGCGCCAGGAGGCCGCCGCCGACGATGGCGCTCTGGATCTGGGCCAGGGTCTCAGCGCGGTTCGAGTACGGCTCGCTGAGAATCACGTTGTACCTGGCGATGAGCCCCTGCGGAAGCTCGAGGATGATCGGCAGCGGGACCTGTCGGATCTCGTCGCGCTGGAGCCCCTGCGCTTCGAGCTGCTCGGCGTCGAGCGGCGACTCGCGGGCGACCTCCCTCCCCGCCGCGTTCACGATCGAGACCGTCGCATTGAAGAACCTCGCCGCGTCACGTGCGGCGCGCGGCACGATCTCCGCATCCCGGATCTCCGCGGCCACCGCCCAGGCCTCCGGGGCGTCGGCGACGTAGTTCTGGAGCAGGATCGCCGTGGACGCCGTGGAGGTCTGCATGCGCTCGACGGTCTGCTCGCGGAAGTAGCCGGGAAGGATCTGGCTGATGGCGAGTCCCGACACGAGGAGGCCGATGAGCGCGACGACGGCGAGCGCCAGGATGAACCGGACGTTCAGCCGCTGGAAGAGCGCTCCCGGGCTGCGCGGGTCGAAGCGCGCCCAGCCGCCGGCGGCGGTGCGATCCGGCTCAGTCCTCGCTGAAGGCATAGCCGACGCCCCTCACCGTCCGGATGTAGCGCGGATGGGCCGGATCCGGCTCGATCTTGTCGCGGATGTGGCTGATGTGGACGTTGATCGTACGCTCGTCCTGCTCGAGCGCGTCGTCGTAGTCGCGGACGAGCTCGAGCAGCTGGACGCGCGTGTAGACGCGGCCGGGCCGCGCGGCCAGGTGGCGGAGGATGTCGAACTCGGTGGTGGTGAGACCGATGCGCTCTCCGTCGCGCGCCACGCGCCGTCGCTCGAGGTCGATCACCAGGTCGCCCCGGCGCAGCGTTCGCCCGGTCTGGGTATCGGCGAGCTCGCCGTAGGCCCGGCGCAGCAGCGCCTTGATGCGGCTCACCAGCTCGCGGACGCTGAACGGCTTGACGAGGTAGTCATCGGCCCCCATCTCGAGCCCGACGACCTTGTCGACCTCGTCGGCGCGCGCGGTGAGGAAGATGACCGGGGCGCGCGTCTCGCGCCGCAGGCGACGGAGCACCTCGAAGCCGTCGATCCCGGGCAAGCGCACGTCGAGCACCACCAGGTCCGGGGCGGCGTCGGCGAAGTTGGCGACGGCCTCCTCGCCGGTTGGCTGGACGGAGACCGTGTACCCCTCGCGTTCGAGGGCGACCTGGACGCCCCGGGCGACGGCGGGCTCGTCCTCGACGATCATGATCGTGCCGGGCATGCGGGGAGTATAGGAACGATCGGGCCTGCGTCGGTTTGCCGTGCGATGAAGAAACCGATACGAAGGTCAATCGCCGGCGAGCGCCGCCTTGAGCGCGGGGTCGCGTCCGGCAAAGTAGTCGGCCGCGGTCACCTCGACCGGCACGTCAGGCTCGATCGTCAGCCGCGGGTCGTCGGGATCGGAGAAGACCCAGTGTCGGACGCTGATCGCGACGCGCATCGGCACCGGCAGGTTCGGCAG
>Ga0299913_10002429_pt1 | contig 14686 bp, 8 predicted proteins | sample RVTome_9_FD_201360 | JGI IMG/M metagenome (GOLD analysis project Ga0299913, IMG submission 201360) | Soil microbial communities from uranium-contaminated site in the Upper Colorado River Basin, Wyoming, United States - RVT155D38 (version 2) ...
GGTTGCCCGCGGCGGCCGCCTCGGTGAGCACTTCGGTTGCCCTCGGGTCGCCTGCCGCCTTGAGAGCAACACCTAGCTCACACAGCATTTCGAGCCTGGGCTCGTCCGCTGCCGGCAGCAGAGCAGCTGCGCGGCCGAGAAGGTTAATGGCCGCCGGCGCGTCCGCACGCTTCCAGGCACGGATCCCCGCGAGGCCGAGCCTGCGTCCGGCTTCCTCCGCTAGGTGAGGCAGCTCGGGGTCGCCGCGGCGGACCTCCGCGCGGTGGCGGTGGGCCTGCTCGAAGTGAAAGCCGACTAACTCGTGGGTGCCCTCGGGCCGGGCGTCGAGCCAGCAAGCGAGTCGCTCGTGCAGCCGTGCGCGAATGCCCTTGGGTATCTCCGCGTAGGCAACTTCCCGGACGAGCGCGTGGTGGAAGCGAAAAGCGTCTTCCCCGCCCGGCGCCGAGCGGCCGGCTCGGACGAAGCCGCGGCGCAGGAGAGCCATTAGGCGCTCGTCCACGTCGTCCGCGTCCTCGGACAGATGGCGTACCGCCGTCCGCGAGAACTCCTTGCCGACGACAGCGGCCCGCTGGAGGACGGACCGCTCCTGCGGCCCGAGCCTTTCGAGTCTGCTTGCGAGGACTGCCTCGATTGACCGTGGGACGCGGTCGGGTACCCCCTCACGCTCGCTCGCATCGGCGGCAAGCTGCTCGAGGAAGAGGGCGTTGCCCGCCGCCGTCTCGACGATGCGATCGCGCTCGACCTCAGAGAGATCGGCGAGGTTCCCGACCAGGCTACTCGCGTCCGCCTCGGAGAGCGCCCCGAGGTTCATGCTGCCCGGGCCCCATCCCGGACGGCGCTCGAGCAGCTCCGACCGGGCCAGGCAGAGGACGAGAATCGGCACGTCCGCACCCCACTCCCGCAGGTACTCGACGAGGTCGAGAAAGGTGGGCTCGGCCCAGTGCACGTCCTCGAGCACGAGCACGAGAGGCCGCTTGCGGGCGAGGGCCTCGAGCAGCCGGCGGACCGCCCAGAAGATCTCTCCCGGAGGGGCTCCCCCGTCGCCGCGGCCCATCACCTCGGCGATGCGCTGCGCCACGAGCTCCGCCTGGTCGTCCCCCGCGAGCATGGCCGCGACGCCTTCGGCTCGCCCCGGCAGCACCTTCCGAAGCGCCGACGCCAGGGGGAGGTATGTCGCGCCTTCACCGTAGGGCGCGCACCGTCCCACGAGGGTAAGTGCGTCGTCGGCGAGCGAGTCGAGGAATTCGGCCGTGAGCCGCGTCTTGCCGATGCCCGCCTCGCCGAGCACGGTCAGCACGCGGCTGTGTCGCTCGGCGTGCACGGCCGCAAAGGCCGCCTTGAGCTGCTCGAGCTCCGTCTTCCGGCCGATGAGCGGCGCTGCGAGCGCGCGCGTCGGGACGGTGGCGTCGGCATCGACGGAGAGGAGCCGGAAGGCCTGGACTCTGCCGACACGGCCGCCGACGTCGACGGGCTCGACGGGCTCCGCCGAGACTGCGCCGCCCACGAGCTCGAGCGTCTCGGGGCCGATCAGGATCTCTCCTGCGAAAGTCGCCTGCTCGAGCCGTGCTGCGACCGTCATCGCAGGGCCGATGGCAAGTGCGCCCGTCGCGGCGAGATCTCCGGCGATCACCTCGCCCGTGCTCACTCCGACGCCGACGGCAAGCGTTACTCCATGCTCTCGGTCGAGCTCACCGTTGAGCGTCGCGATCGCCGTTCGGAGGTCCTGGGCAGCTCGGACTGCGCGCAGCGCGTCGTCCTCGTGCAGGTCCGGGATCCCGAAGACGGCCGCGACGGCATCTCCGATGAACTTCTCGACGACGCCTTCGTGGCGCTCGATCGCCGTGCGCGCAACGTCGAAGTAGCTGGCCATGACGGCTTGGAGCACCTCGGGATCGAGGCCGGTCGCGAGAGCTGTGGAATCGACGATGTCGGCGAACAGGACCGTCACGGTCTTCCGGCGCGCCTCCTGCATCGGCGCGGGCTCCGGCGGCGGAGCGGCTGCCTGGAACTCGAGCGCGGGATCCTGTCGCAGCACTGCCTGCTCCAGGCGCTGGAGCTCCGGCGAGGGCTCGATGCCGAGCTCGTCGACGAGCATCCCGCGCGCGGCCCGATACGCCTCGAGCGCTTCCGCCTGCCGGCCGGAGCGGTAGAGCGCGACGATCAGCTGGCAGCGCAGCCGCTCGCGTAGCGGGTGCTCGACGATCAGCGCCTCGATGTCCGCGACGAGCTCCCGGTGCCGTCCGAGCGCAAGCTCGGCGTCCACCAGCTCCTCCTGCGCCGCGATTCGGAGCTCGCCGAGCCGGGCGATCTCGACCGGGGCGAACGGCTCGAACGCGAGGTCGGCGAGCGGGGCGCCGCGCCAGAGCGCCAGCGCCTCGCGCAGCTTCTCCGCCCGCTCGACGAGCGGCGCGCCGGCCGCCTCGGCGGTCAGCCGCTCGAAGACGCCGAGGTCGACCGCCTCGCGCGGGATCGCGAGCGCGTAGCCCGGCGGCCTCGTGACGAGCACGTCCGGGCCGAGCAGCCGGCGCACCTGGGAGACCGTGTTCTGGAGGGAGCCGAGCGCCCGCGGCGGCGCGTCTTCGCCCCAGAGTTGCTGCACGAGCCGCTCCGCCGAGACCGCCTCGCCCGCGTGCAGGAGCAGCGCTGCGAGCAGCGCTCGCTGCTTCCGCCGTGGCACCTCGATCGGCCTGCCGCCCTCGCTCACCTCGAGCGGGCCCAGGATCCAGAACTCCATGAGGCGGTTGTAGCACTCGGCTCGAAGTCCGGCTAGGTGAGCGCCGTGTGAGAAGCGCGTGAGCGGGGCCTTGCACTCTCGACTGGATGGCTTCTACTCGACCCGAAGGGAGTGGTGAGGAATGCACAGCAAGATCAGGTTGCCGAGCCCGGCCATGGTTGTCGCGACGATCGCGCTGTTCGTGGCGCTCGGCGGCACGGCGGTCGCCGCCGGTGTGGTTCCGCTGGCCAAGCGGGCGCTCTCGGCCGACACGCTGAAGGGCAAGACGGCCGCGCAGATCGCGCAGCTGCCCGGACCGGCGACGTCCGCGGCCGGACTGATCGTCACCAAACAGGTGACCGACTCGCTGGCCCCGAACAGCGGCCGCGAGTTCGTGATCGCCTGCGACGGCGGCAAGAAGGCGATCAGCGGCGGCTACTCGTCGAGCTCGGCGGTGTTGCGCTGGGACTCGCGGCCCATGTCGGACACAACCTGGGCGATGTACCTCCTCAATGTGGACGAGGCGGCGGCGGCCAACGTGACGCTGTACGCCGTCTGCCTCGGCTGAGGCCCTGATGGGACGGGCGGTCTTCGGATGGAAAGCCGTCCGTCCCGTCGCGCTTGCGGCGGCTCTCATCGCGCTGACGGCGCCGGCCGGCGGCGGCGGGACGGGGCCGCTGCGGCTAGAGGCCCCGTACCCCGCGCCGCACCAGCTCGGCTCGTTCCGCGACTCCTCGGCCGCGCTCGCACGCCGCAGGCTGGAGACCGTCTCCTGGTGGGGCGGCAACTACATCGCGTCCACGGGGGAGCCCGTCCGCGTCAACGTCTCGTCGGCGTATCCCGAAGACGAGGCGGTGGCCCGGGGCTGGGCGGAGTTCTTCGCGGGCCTCGTCCACGGGAGCGAGCTGGCGCTCGCCGAGGCCTTCCTCGCGCCCCAGCACGAGGTCGTCAGGCTCTGCGGCGAGGGTGCGCTCGGCTGCTACCGGAATCAGATGCTCGTCTCGATCGGCGACTCGGAGGCGGGCGTCGCGCCGGCCCTCGTCGCCGCGCACGAGTACGGCCACCACGTCGCGTACAACCGGATCAACCCGCCCTGGACGGCGATCGACTGGGGGACGAAGCGCTGGGCCTCGGCGAGCGGGATCTGCGGCCGGGCCGTCACCCGGGCGGTGTTCCCCGGCGACGAGGGTGACAATTACAGGCTCAATCCCGGCGAGGGATTCGCGGAGGCCTACCGCGTCCTCAACGACGTGCGCCGCGGAGCGACGGCGTTCGAGTGGCCGATCGTCGACGCGAGCTTCTTCCCCGATGCAAAGGCGCGGACGGCAATCGAGGAGGACGTGCTCAGGCCGTGGACCGCGCCGACGGCAGGGAGCGCGCGAGGGCGCCTGGCTCCGGGCAAGAAACGCACCTGGTCGCTTCCGCTCTCGACACCCCTCGACGGCGAGCTCGCTGTCACGCTCCGAATGGCCGCCGACGCGACCCACGACCTGTCCCTCGTCGACGCGAACGGCACCCGCCTCGCCGGCGGACTCTGGTCGAGGACGGGCGAGAAGACGCTCCGCTACACCGTCTGCGGCGAGCGCGCGCTTCGAATCCGCGTCGCCGGCGGCGGGCCGAGCCGGTTCGCCGTCCGCTGGACCCGGCCCTAGCGCCGTAGCTGTGGATACGCGCGCGCGTACACGTCGCGCGTGTCCAGCACGTTGTCGACGTACTCGCGCGTCTCCGCGAAGAGGACGCCGCGGTCGACGTTGCCCTGGCCGCCGTTGTAGGCGGCCAGGGCCGTGCGCACGTTGCCGTACTTGCCGATCAGGTGGCGCAGGTACCAGGAGCCGTAGCGGACGTTGATCTCCGGGTCGAGCAGATCGCCGACCTCGAAGCGGCTGCCGCCGGTCCGCTCGGCGATCCCCTCCGCCGTCTCGGGCAGGAGCTGCATCAGCCCGAGCGCGCCCTCGTCTGAGCGCGCGTCGGTGCGGAAGCGGCTCTCCTCGTAGATGACGGCGGCGAGCAGCGCGGGCTCGAGCGCGTAGTTGCGCGCGTGGCCGAGGACGATCTGCTCGTGCTCGAGCGGATAGCGCAGCCGCAGGTACCAGCCGGGCTCGATCGCGACCACGCCGATCGCCGCGACGGCAAGCAGGGCGACGAGCGCGAGCGCCCGGGTCACTGCGTCAGCTCCTCGACCACGCCCGCCACCCATGCGTCGAGCTCCTCGAGCGAGCCCGTGTTCTCGTAGGCGAAGTCGGCGCGGCGCACCTTCTCCTCGTCGGGCAGGAGCCGCTGCGCACGCTCGTCCGACTGCGGCGATCGGCCCTCGCGCAGCCGCGCGGGAGCCGTGATCGCGACCACCTTGTCGAAGCGCGTCTCGCCGCCGGACTCGAAGAGCAGGGGCACCTCGACGACGGTCAGCGGCGCGGTCTGCTCCTCCCGCCAGGCGAGGTACTCCCTGGACACGCGCGGATGAAGGAGGCGCTCGAGCCAGACGAGCCGCTCGCGGTCGCCGAAGACCCGGTCGGCGACCTTGCGCCGATCGATTGCGCCGTCCGAGAGGATCTCCGTGCCGAGCCGCTCGACGATCGCGCGCCTCACCTCGTCGTCCTCGCGCAGGAGCCTGTGCACGATCTCGTCGCTCGAGATCGTCGCGGCGCCGTGCCGCGCGAACGCCTTCAGCGCCTCGCTCTTGCCGGCGCCGATGCCCCCCGTGATCGCGACCGCGACCGGCCGCGCCACGCTACTGCTGCTCGTCCTCTTCGGACGGAGCGGGCTCGGCGGCGGGCTCTTCCTCCGCGGCCGCGGCCTTCCGCTCGACCGGCTCGGCCTCCGACTCGAGGGCCCCGGCATTGGCGACTTCGGCCTCCGGCTCGAGGACGTCGGCCTCCGCCTCGAGGGCCCCGGCTCCCTCCTCGGCCTCGACGGGTGGTGCGCCGGTCGAGACCGCGAGATCCTCGATCGCCTCGGACGCGGGCGAGCGGTCCTCCGCGAAGACCTCCTCGGAGAGGCCGAGGTCGGCCGCCGCGGCTTCGTCCCCGATCGCGGGCCTCGGCACCGAGCCGTCCTCGACGCGCTTGAGCGAGAGCGACAGGCGCCGGCGCTCGGCGTCGATCTCGAGGATGAGGACGTTGACGTCGTCCCCCTGCGAGACGACCTCGCGCGGGTTCTCGACGTGGTGCTGGGCGAGCTCGGAGATGTGCACGAGCCCCTCGACGCCGGCGAGGATCTCGACGAAGGCGCCGAACGTGACCACCTTCGTCACCTTGCCGCCCACGACATCGCCCTCGGAATAGCTCTCGAGCACCTGCTGCCACGGATCGGACTGCGTCTGCTTGAGGCCCAGGGAGATCCGCTGCCGGTCGCGATCGATGTCGAGCACCTTGACCCTGACGGTCTGGCCGATCTCCAGCACCTCGGACGGATGGTTGACGTGCGACCAAGACAGCTCGGAGATGTGGATCAGCCCGTCCATCCCGTCGAGGTCGACGAAGGCGCCGAAGTCGACGATGTTCGAGATCTGGCCCTCGACGACGTCGCCCGGGTTGAGCCGGTCGAGGATCGCCTGGCGCATCTCCTTGCGCTCGTCCTCGAGCACCGCGCGGCGCGAGAGGACGACGTTGTTGCGCGAGCGGTTGAGCTCGATCACCTTGCAGCGGAGCTCCTGCCCCATGAACTCGTCGAGGTCCTGGACGCGGCGGATGTCGACGAGCGACGCCGGCAGGAAGCCGCGCACGCCCAGGTCGAGGATCAGGCCGCCCTTGACGACCTCGATCACGCGGCCGTCGACGGGCTGGCCGCTCTCGGCGGCCGCCTCGATCGCCTTCCACGCGAGCTCGAAACGGGCGCGCTTCTTCGAGAGGATCAGGCGCCCCTCGGCGTCCTCCTTCGTGAGCACGAGCGCGTCGATCTCGTCGCCGACCGTGACCTCGTCCTGCGGGTTCACCGAGCGCCGGATCGAGAGCTCGGCGACGGGGATCACGCCCTCGGACTTGTAGCCGATGTCGACGAGTACCTCGTCCTTGTCGACCCGGACGACGGTGCCGTGGACGACCTCCCCCTCGTTGATCACCGGGAAGGTGGACTCGTAGTCGGGAATCAGCTCCCCGTCAGGCCCTTGTGTCCAGACGCCTTCCTCGAGCTTCGGTTGTTCGACGGTCTCGTTGGCCATGCGGAGCGCGCAGTATAGCCCCAGAAATGCGGAGGGCCCGGTTTCCCGGGCCCCCCTTCGAGCGATGCTTAGATGCCCTACGGAACCTGCGTGATCCGGTTCTGCGGGCCCGGATCGACGACGCCCTGGGCGATGAAGTACTTCTCCAGCGCATCGAGGTCGACGTCGCCGCCGAGGCGGTCGGTGCCGTCGCGCAGGACGAAGTAGTTGTCGCCGCCCTCCGCGGTGAAGCTATTCACCGTAACGCGGTAGCTCGTGACCGGGCTGATCGGGAGCCCGTTCAGCGTGATGTTGCTGACCTTGTCGCCGGTCGGCGCCGACGTGCTCCACGCGTACGCGAAGCCCTCGGACACCTGAAGGATGCGCATCGCGCCTGGCGTGGGGTTGTCGAACTGCTGCTCGAGCAGCGTGTCGATCTGCGACCCCGTCAGCGTCATCGTGACGAGGCTGTTGCCGAACGGCTGGACGTTGAACGCCTCGCCGTAGGTGACCTTCCCGTCGCCCTCGCCCGCCGGGCTGGACGGGAACAGCAGGTCGTTCCGGATGCCGCCCGAGTTCATGAACGCCATGACTGCGCCGCCGAGCTCCGCCGGCGTCGTGGCGAAGAGCTGGGCGTCGGCGATGACGTCTCCGAGAGCCGACTCGCCCGCCAGGTTGGCGGCGCGCGTGATCGAAGCGCTGATCTCGCCGATGACGCGGTTCGCGAGCGGCGCGGAGATCGCGTCGTACTTCGTGACGAGCGCCGTCAGGTCGGACGCCTTCGGGACGTCCTGCGTGACGATCCGGTTGTTCACCCGCGTGAACTCCTCCATCACCGTGCCCGACTTGCGGTTGATCCGCAGGTCGATGTCGGTGACGAGACGGCCTGTCGCCGCCGCGCCCGTGACGATCTTCCCGTCGATGACGCAGTTCACCGCCCAGTTCGTGTGGCCGGTGACGACGATGTCGACGGCGTCGTCCATCGCCTCGACGATCGGCGGCAACGCGCCCTGCGGGTTGTTGCACTGGTTGATCGCCGTCTCGGAGCCCGCGCCGTTGCCCGGCGCGCCGATCGTGCCGCCCTCGTGCAGGAGCACGATGATCGTGCGGACGCCCTGCTTCCGGAGCTCCGGGACGAGCGCGTTGACGGTCGCGGCCTCGTCGAAGAAGTCGACGTGCGAGATTCCGGCCGGCGACACGATCGACGGGGTTCCTTCGAGCGTCATGCCGATGATCCCGATCTTCACCCCGTCGAACTCGTGGATCTTGTACCCGGGGAAGATCGTCTCGCCGTCCGCCTTGTACTTCACGTTCGCCGCAAGGAAGTCGAACGTCGCGCCGGCGAACGGGTCACCATCGATGCACCCGTCGACCGGATGGCAGCCGCCGTTCTGCATTCGCAGCAGCTCGTCGACGCCTTCGTCGAACTCGTGGTTTCCGACGCCGTTGTAGTCGAGGTCCATGAGGTTGAACGCCTCGATCGTCGGCTCGTCGTGGAACAGCGCCGAGATCAGCGGCGTCGCCCCGATGAGGTCGCCCGCCGACACGAAGAGCGTGTTCGGGTTCGTGGCGCGGAGGTTGCGCACGTGCGTCGCGAGGAACTCGACGCCGCCGGCCGGCGTGGCGCCGATGCGCCCGCCCGAGCTCGTGGCCGGAACGGGCTGGAGCTGGCCGTGGAAGTCGTTCAGCCCGAGAATCTGGACCTCGAGCGTGGACGGTCCGCCCTTCGCGCCCGCCGTCGCGGGCAGGGTCAAGAGCACTGCCCCGAGCAACAGGGCAAGTGTCACCGTGAGCTTGCGCATGTTTCTCCCCTTCTCCTTTTCACTAGCTGGTCACATCCCACGGGAGCTCGGCTCGCTTGCCGGCTCAATTGCCGCCGCCGCCGCCGAGCACCTTCGTGCGGGCGACGGAGGGATCGTGGTCGCTGGCCTGGTCGGCGAACTCGGCGTTGACGTGCACGACGTCGTACGCCTCGAGCCCGCGCAGCATGTTGGAGCTGAACAGGATCTGGTCGAGCACCTGCGAGTTGCCCTCGAAGACGTAGGAATACCGCTCCGGCTTCGGCAGCGTGTCCATGAGGCTTGTCAGGACGCCGCCTTCCGTGAGGATCTCCGTCGTCTCGGAGAACTCGAAGTCGTTGATGTCGCCGAGCACGACGACGTTCGCCTTCCGCTCGGCCGCGAGGATGCTGTCGACGAAGGCGTTGACGGACTCCGCCTGCTGGTGCCGGGCGACCTCGCTCGAGCGCACCGGCGGCTGGAAGCGGCCGAAGAGCGGGTCGTCGCCCCCCTTGGAGCTGAAGTGGTTGACGATCACGATGATCGTCTTGTCGTTCCAGACGAACTCGCCCGCGAGCGGCTTGCGCGTCTCGGCCCAAGCGGGGTTGAGCGGGTCGACGCGGCCTGGGCTCAGCGTCAGGTGCGCGCCGCCGTCCTGGCGAACGACGTCGGTCGGGGTCGTCGCGTCGCCACCCGGGCGGTCGACGAAGCCCAGGCCGCGGTCCGTGCGGAAGAGGAAGCCCACGCGGATGTTGCCGCCCGGCTGCCCGCCGTCCTGGCCGTCCTCCGGGTCGATCTGCCGGAAGTCGTAGGTCGGGCCGCCGGCCGCCTCGATCGCGTCGATGAACGCCTGCCACGAGAGCGACGCGTCGGTAGTCCCGTCGTTCGCACCACCGGAGTTGTCCTGCATCTCCTCGATCCCGATCAGGTCGGGCGAGCGCAGGTTGTCGACGACGATCCGGGCGAGCCGCGGGATCGCCGCGGTGTCGGACGGGTCGAGGTTCTCGACGTTGAACGTCGCGACGCTCAGCTCGTTCTCGGCCGGAGCACCGGTGACCTCGCGCTCGAGGCCGCCGTCCTCCGCGACGAGCTCGTCTGTGATGGCGATCTTGAAGTTGGCGAAGTCGTAGGTCATGACGCCCATCGCCGAAGACTCGAAGTGGTCGCCGACGTCGACGCTCGGCGTCGCCATGAACAGGTCGTCGAGCATGATCCGCTCCGGGTTGAAGTCGCCCGGCCTGATCACGATGCCGCCGCGGGTCGTGCGGATCCCGGCCGCCGCGCCGTCGTCGGCGAGCACGACGAGCTCTCCGAAGTTGTTTCGCGGCCCGACGACGACCGGATCGCTCACCTGCACGAGCATGCTCTCGAGCGATTCGTAGAAGTCGATCCCGTCCTGAGCGGGCTCGAAGACGCTCCCGTTCTCGACGTTGCCGCCGACGGCGTCGTCCTCGATCACCTCGGTCGGAGGCAACCGGCCGCCGGCGCCGATCACCGTCGCCGCGGGCACGGCGGCGGTGCCGAACTTGGTGACCCCGAGCCCCGGAGAGGCGATCTCCGTGATGGTCAGGTTGTCGAACGCGCTCGAGTCCGGGGCGCAGCCGAAGCAGCCGGGGCGGAACTCGTCGACCGTGCCGCGCACATGGACGAGGTCGCCGACGGCGACCGCGTTCGAGACCACCGACCCGAAGACGAGGAGCGCCTCGGAGGTCGCCGGATCCGCGTCCGGCGTCGGATCCTGGATCCAGACGTTGGAGCCGCGCTCGGCGATGACGACGCCCTCGACCTTGACCACCTGGTCTTCGAACGGCGAGAGGTGCGTGGCGCCCTGGACGGCCGCGATCTGCGTCAGCGGGAGCTCGGTCGAGAAGCTGAAGACGTGGTCTTCCGCCATCGTGTCCGGCGGGTCGTCGGCGTCGACGTCCGTGACGCCGGCGGCCGCGATCGTGACAGTGCAGCTCTCGCTCATGCCGAAGTCGGCGTCGGGATCGAGCGTGTAGGTAAGCGGGCCGCCGGTCGCGGTCGCTGCGTGGTCGCCGGTGCCGGTGCAGGAGATCGAGAACCAGTCGCCGGCGGTTGCGACGTCCTCGCTGAAGGTGATCGTGATGTTCGAGTCGCGGGCGACGTCGGAGTCGCCGGCCGCGGGCGACGTCGAGTCGACGGTCGGCGCATTCTCGGCGCCGAAGGAGCTGTTGCGCGGGTTCGGCTCACCGGCAGCGAAGTCTGATGCGTTGTTGTCGGTATCGATCGCGCCGTCCCCGGCGCGCAGGGCAGCCGTAGTGTTCGAGAGGCCGGGAGCCGCGCCCGAGCCCTCGAAGCAGTTCGCGGCGCCGTAGCCGACGAAGTCCTCGGCGCCTGGGCACGAGCCCGAGAGCAGCGTCGACGAGGTGACGAGTGCGACCTTACCGCTCGTGGCCGACATCGCGATGGTGCCGCTGGCGTCCGGCGCGGGGAGGCCAACCGTGCCACCAGCGCCCGCTGCCTCCTGGACGAGGTAGTACCGGCCAGGAGCGATCGAGCCCGCGAGATTCGTGCGCTGCCAGGTGCTGCCGGCGGACGACGCATACTGAACCGACCAACCGTTCAGGCTGACCGCCGTCGAGCCAGCGTTGTAGAGCTCGATGAAGTCGTTCGTCAGCGTCGCACCGGAGTTGCCCCCGCCGCCGTAGACCTGGCTGATCACGACGCCGCTCGGCGATCCAAGAGCGGAACCGGCCCACACAAGCGACGTAAGGACCGCGAGCAGCGCGGCCGCAGAACGGCTGAACACCACGATTGGTCTCCTCCCTATCTCCCCTGACAAGGACACGTCCGTACCGGACGCCGGGGCGAGTCTAACCAGGCCGCCGCCGGATTGGAAGCTCTATCCGACTTACAAGTCTTAAGACTTGGCTTCGTGCCAGTCGTCCCCGACGCCCACGTCGACCGCGAGCGGCGGGTCGAGCGGGTACGCCGAGCACATCTCGTCGCGGACGAGGCCCCGCACCGCCGAGAGCTCAGGCTCGGGCACCTCGAGGAGCAGTTCGTCGTGCACCTGGAGCACGAGCCGGGCGGCCCGCCCCTCCTCGCGCAGGCGCCTGTGGATCGCGACCATCGCCACCTTGATCACGTCTGCAGCCGTGCCCTGCATCACCGAGTTGACCGCCAGCCGCTCGCCGAGCGAGCGGGTCTGACGGTTCGACGCGCGGATCTCCGGCACCGGTCGGCGCCGTCCCAGGAGCGTCGTCACGAAGCCGTCGCGCTCGGCCTGCTCGATCGTCCGCTGGATGAAGTCCTGCACGAGCGGGAAGCGGGCGAGGTAGGCGTCGATGTACTCCTGCGCCTGCTCACGCGGGATCTCGAGGTTCTCCGAGAGCCCGAACGACGAGATCCCGTAGATGATCCCGAAGTTGACCATCTTGGCGATGTTCCGCTCGTCCTTCGAGAGCTCCGCCTGCGGCCTGCCGAGCACCTCGGCCGCGGTCGCCGCGTGGATGTCCTCGCCGCGGGCGAACGCCTCGCGCAGCTTCGGCTCGCCGGACACGTGCGCGAGGATGCGCAGCTCCACCTGCGAGTAGTCCGCCGAGAGCAGCCGGTAGCCCTGGTCGGCGACGAAGGCCGAGCGGATCTCGCGGCCGAGGTCTGTGCGGATCGGGATCGCCTGGAGATTCGGGTTCGAGGTCGACAGCCGCCCCGTCGAGGCGACCGCCTGGTTGAAGTGCGTGTGCAGGCGCCCGTCGGCCCCGATCAGGGTCGGCAGCGGGCCGAGGTACGTGTTGAGCAGCTTCGAATACTCACGCCACTCCTCGATCACGCCGACGAGCTCGTGCTCGTGCCGGATCGAGCGGAGCACGCGCGTATCGGTCGAGTAGCCCGTCTTGCCCTTCCGCCCGGGCGTCAGCTCCAGCTTCTCGAAGAGGATCCGCGCGACCTGCTGGGTCGAGCCGAGCATGAACTCCTCGCCCGCGAGCTCGTAGGCCTTCGCCTCGAGCTCCTCGACGCGGTCGGCGAGCCGCGCGGTGATCTCGCCCATCCGGTACGTGTCGATCTTGACGCCGACGTCCTCCATCGACGCGAGCACGGCCGTGAGCGGCAGCTCGATCTCCCGGTAAAGGTGCTCGCTGCCGCGCTCGACGAGGCGCTCCCGCAGGCGCGGCGCGATCCGGCGTGCCGCCTCGGCCTCGCGGACGAGCGCGGCCGTCTCCTCCTCGGCGGCGGGCTCGGGAATCACCTCGACCCCGTACTCGGCAGCGAGCTCGTCGATCAGGTACTCGGCGCGGCCGGGTTCGATCAGGTACGCGGCGATCAGCGTGTCATCGACCGGCTCGAAGGTCATCCGGGGCAGCGACTTGTAGTCGTGGGCGACGATCTCGGCCTCGCGGAAGTCCTGCGGCGAGAACGGGCCGACGACGACCCCGTCTTCGCCCGCCACCGCCGCGCGCCCGTCGCCGACGGCGAGGCCGACGCGGCCTTTCACCGACCCGATCTCCTCCTCGCGCCAGGCGACCGCCTCGCCCGCTGTGATCCGCTCGGCGGCCGGGAGCGCCTCGTCGAGGTCGTCGACGCGGTTGAGCAGGCCGCGGAACTCGAAGCGGCGGAACATCTCGCGCAGCTGCGAACGGTCGGGCGGGGCGAGGACGAGCTCGGACGGGTCGCACTCGAGCGGGAGGTCGCGCCGCATCGTCGCGAGCTCCTTGGAGCGGCGCGCCTGCTCGGCGTGCTCGGTGACGTTCTTCCGGCGCGCAGGCGAGAGCTCGTCGACGTGCTCGATCACCCCGTCGACCGATCCGTACTGCGCGATCAGCTGGCCCGCCGTCTTGTCCCCGATCCCGGGGATGCCCTCGATGTTGTCGGAGGGATCGCCTTTCAGGCCGATGAAGTCGGGAATCTGCTCGGGCCGGATCCCGTACCGCGCCTCGACCCGTTCGGGCGTGTAGACGTGGACGTCGGCGACGCCGCGCGGCGTCATCATCAGGCAGATGTAGTCCGAGCAGAGCTGGAAGGCGTCGCGGTCGGTCGAGACCACGCAGGTCTTGATCTCGGCCTCCTCGGCGCGGGTCGCCAGCGTCGCGATCACGTCGTCCGCCTCCCAGCCCTCGAACTCGAGGTTGCGGTAGCCGAAGGCCTCGACGATCGGGCGGAAGTACGGGAACTGCTCCCGCAGTAGGTCCGGCATCGGCCGGCGGTCGATCTTGTACGTCTCCGAGAGCTCCGCGCGGTGCACCGGCCGCGTGTCCCAGGCGACGGCTACGCCTTTCGGCCGGTAGTCCGACAGCAGCTTGAAGAGCATGTTCGTGAAGCCGAGCAGCGCGTTGGTGGAGAAGCCCTCGCTCGTGGCGAGCTCCTCGGGCAGGGCGAAGAAGGCCCGGTAGGCCAGGTTGTTGCCGTCGACGAGGAAGAGATCGCTCTCGCGCGCGGGCCCATCGTCGAGCTGGAGCTCGGCTCCTGTCAGCGTCTTCGGCATCGCAGGGACAACGGTATCGTCCGGCGCCGATGGCGATTCGACCTTTCACCGACGCCGACGTCGACGCCGCGGCCGACCTGCTCTCGCGCCGGCACGAGCGCCATCGCGCCGCCGAGCCGCTGCTGCCCGCGGACGTCGACTTCCACGCTCAGATCGAGCGGGAGTGGTCGCGCGAGGGCGCGAGCGGCGTCATCGCCGAGGCCGGCTACCTCCTCGGCGCGCCCGCGCCGAACACGAACGCCGGCGGCACCCGCATCCTCGTCGACCTCGCGGGCCACGCGGTCGAAGACCCCGAGCTCGCGCGCGACCTCTACGCAGCCGCAGCCGCGCGCTGGGTCGACGAGGGGCAGACGAGCCACGCCGCCGTCGTGCCGAGCTTCGATCGCGACGTCGTCGACGCCTGGTTCCGGCTCGCCTTCGGCCTCCAGTTCGTCTACGCGGTGCGCGAGACGGCTCCCGAGGCGCCGGTGGGCGGCGTCGAGATCCGCCCGGGCACCCGCGCAGATCTGGAGGCCGTCATCCGCTTCGACCGCCTGCTCTGGGACCTCCAGGCCCGTTCTCCGAGCTTCTCAGGGAACGAGGTCGCGGCCGAGGACTTCGAGGCGGAGTGGGCCGAT
>Ga0299913_10002430_pt1 | contig 14684 bp, 15 predicted proteins | sample RVTome_9_FD_201360 | JGI IMG/M metagenome (GOLD analysis project Ga0299913, IMG submission 201360) | Soil microbial communities from uranium-contaminated site in the Upper Colorado River Basin, Wyoming, United States - RVT155D38 (version 2) ...
TTCCAGGACGGGCACCTGAGCAGCATCCTCGGCTTCACGGCTACGGGGTCCATAGCCGTCTTCCTGCCGATCTCCATGTTCTGTATCGCGTTCGGCTTGTCGATGGACTACGAGGTGTTCTTGCTTGCTCGCATCAAGGAGCATTACGACCTTCACGGCGATAACGAGGACGCCGTTGCTCACGGCCTGCAGCTGTCGGGGCGCATCGTCACAGCCGCGGCCGTGTTACTCGCTGTCGTGTTCTTCGCCTTCGCTACGGCGAAGGTGTCTCTCGTAAAGACGTTCGGCGTCGGCCTCGCCCTGGCGATCCTGGTCGATGCCTTCATCATCCGCGCAACGCTGGGCCCCGCACTAATGCGTATCGCGGGACGTGCGAACTGGTGGTCCCCGCGGCGGCTCCGGCGCCTTCACCTTCGCATCGGTATCTGGGAACCGGAACCGATCGATCTCCTCGACTCCCCAGAGATCGCCCGCCTGAAGGAGCTTGCGGCAAAACCTCCTACAAGGAGGACGAAGGCCAAGGCCAGGCCGAAATCGACGAGCAAGGCCAAGGCCAAACCCAAGACCAAACCGAAGGCCAGGCCCCGGCGCTAAAAATCCGGCGAGGCGTGCGAGAATCGATGGCTCAGCGCCCGTAGCTCAGTGGATAGAGCACTGGGTTCCGGACCCAGGGGCCGCAGGTTCGAGTCCTGCCGGGCGCGCTTTCTAGTGGCGTGCGTCGGGCGCCGTCGTCGGACCAACGTGCTCGTCCAGCCACTTCGTCAACGGCTTGGCTGCGTGGAAGAACTCGACGAGGCGATCCTTGGCCTTGGCCGTCCCGAGCCATGACCCGACCGGCCACTGCCTCCAGGCGATAAGACCTTTGCACCGGAGTAGCTCTATCCGTGGGTGATCCTTCGCGTATCCGCGGGGAGCCGACTTGAGCGTGTCGTGTCCGGTGATCTCCAGCTTCGCCTTCCGCGCATCGGCGACGATCTTCTCGAGCTTCTTCCCGGTCGAGTTGTTATCAACAGCTTTGCGATATCGGTCGAGCTGGTCGGAGGCCATCACGTAATAGCCCGAACCGGCGCTCAGTCCCTGCGATGAGATCTGGACGTAGCCGCCTTTGGCCAGCGTCGCACCCATGGCCGTCTTGTATGGAGATTTGTCGGCGCTGAAGCGGATATCCCGATAGGGACGGAAGATCTTGCCCTCACCGAATCCCTTCTCCAGCTCGGCCAGCAGCTCCTGCATAGGCTGGAGGACGCACTCTTCGTATGCGGACTTGTGCTGTTGCCAGTAGGCCTTCGAATTGTCGGCCTCCAGTCCCTCGTAAAAATCGAGGGCCTCTTCCGGCCATCCACGGAACGTCATTCAGTCACGTTACCCAGTGCGCTCGCGGATCGCCTTGATCGAGTGATCACGCGCCTTCTCGACGATGATGTCCGCGCGTTCGCGGGTCGGAAGGATGTGCTCTCTCAGGTTGACGCCGTTTATGCCGTCCCACGTCGCCTCGGCCAGGCTGACGAGTTCTTCATCGGAGGTATCGACGAATTCACGGTAGAAGGACGTCTCGTCGCTTCGTGCAGCTTGGGTCAGCGCTAGGAAGCGAGAGGCAAACCACAGACGAATGTCGAGCTCACTTGCATCGACGTAGACACGGACATCCAGCAGCTCGGCAACCTCGGACCGCAGAACGATGATCCCCTCCACGATGATCACGTCCGGATCGTCGATCGACGTCCGCTCGCCCGGCACGAGGTCGTAGGTGACGTGCGAGTACACCGGCAGCTCGACATGCCTCGTTCCCGCCTTGACCCCGCGGAGGAATCCGATAAGGCCTTCCATGTCGAAGCTCTCCGGGAAGCCCTTCCTGAACGAGATCCCCAGCTCGTCCAACTCTGCGTTCGAGCGCAGGAATGAATCCGTTGTGACGACGTCCAACTTTCGCCCCGCTTCCTGGAGCTGCAGGGCGAGGGCATTGGCCACCGTCGTCTTCCCGGCGGCAACCGCGCCCGCGATACCGATCAGGTGAGGCGGGGCGCCGGTCAGACGGCGCTGCACCAGCTCGGCAAGATGGGCAAAGGACTGTGAGGTCAACGAGTCCTTAGCATAGGGACGTGCCCCACTTCGTCGTCGCCGCCGTCGGTCCCGACCAGCCCGGCATAGTCGCCGAGTTCACCCGCGTCTTCCTCGAGCACGATTGCAACCTCGAGGACAGCTCGATGACGGTCCTTCGTGGCCAGTTCGCGATCATGCTCGTCGTCGAGGCCCCCGACTCCGTTACGGCGTCGGCGCTCGAGTCTGACCTTTCCTTCGCTACTTCGGTTTTCGGCCTGGTGATCTCGGTATGGGAGATCGGAGGCGTCGGCGCGGGATCGCCCCAGGGCGAACCGTGGACGGTATCCATCTACGGTGCCGACCGTCGCGGCATCGTCCATGGGATAACCAAGCTCTTGGCCGACCGAGATGTTAACGTCGTCGATCTGAGCACGCGGCTATCGGGTGATCCAGGTGAGCCGGTCTACTCGATGATCCTCGAAGTGACGCTCCCGCCCGCGTGCGTTCCGGACCGCTTGCGCGCCGACCTCGAAGCCACTGCGCAAGCGCTCGGCGTCGAGTGCAGCCTGCACCCCGAAGAAGCCGAGATCCTCTAGAAGGCGGCCCATGGCCGTCCGTAGAGTCCTTCACTTCCCTCATCCCGTACTGAAGACCTCGGCCGCCGCCGTTCAAGACGTCGACGAGGATGCTCGCGCATTGGTCACCGATCTCATCGACACGATGCGCGCCTCCCCGGCTTGCGTTGGCTTGGCCGCAAACCAGATCGGTGTCACACGCCGGGCCTTCGTCGTGGACGTCACCGGGCACAAGAAGGCGGAGTCCTGCCATGGATTGATCGTCGCTTTTGATCCGGAGATCGTCTCAACGGCCGGACTGGTCGTGTCCCGCGAAGGGTGCATGAGTGTTCCCGACCTGACCGGAGACGTCCCGCGGGCATCCGAGATCGTCGTACGCGTCCGGACCATCGAGGGGGAGCTAGCAACGATCGAAGCAAACGCTTTCGAGGCCCGCGCGCTTCAACACGAGATAGACCACCTCGACGGAACGCTTTTCCTCGATCGCGTGCAGTCGCACCGATCGGTATTTCAGCGCCGGACGTATCGCTGACGGTTGGAGTCCTACGTGGTGACCGTCCAGCGCCGGACGGTCTGACGCCGGCGCCCCACGACCAAGAGAGCAAGCAGCGAGTACACCGCCGTAACCGATCCCGCGATTGTGATCGTGGTTCCAACTCCATGAGTCTGTGCGAACGAGCCCTGCCACAGCCCGCCGATCGGTACGAGCCCGGCCCAGCCGATCACGAACAGGCTCATGATGCGACCGCGCTTGTTCTCGTCCGCCAGGGATTGGATGAGCGTATTGAGGCTCGTCATCCCGGAGAAATAGAAGACTCCAACCACGACCATCACGGCGTTTGCAGCGATCCAGTCGGTGACACGGCCGAGCACCAGAAGGCTCGCGCCGAAGCCGGCGACCAGCAAGGCAGCCGAAGCGAAGGTCGGCTCCTTCTGGCGGAAGCCGGTAGTCAGCGCTCCGATCATCGATCCGAACCCGGTCACGGCAGCCAGCGTCGTGAACCCGCGCGGCCGGTCGAAGACCTGATCGGACAGGACGGGCAGAAGCGCGAGATAGCCGGCGGCGAACAGGGAAGACATACACAGGACGGAGAGCGCGGCCAGTGCCGGCGGCCGCTCCTTAGCGTGGTCGAATCCGCCCCGGAGCCGCATCCAGAACGAACCCGCAAAATGCTCTGGCTCGTACGTTGAAAGCTTTACGCGGCGCAGCCTCCATACCACGATCACGCTGGTGATCGCGTAGAGCGCGAACGCTGCGCCTTCGTTCCAAAGCGTCAGGAACGGGGCGGCAACCGTTGGGCCGATAACGCGCGAGAGGTTGGCCCCTGCCGACTGCATGGAAATGGCACTTGTCAGATCGACGGCCGGCACGCTGTTGGCAACCACGGCCTGCCCGGCTGGTGCGTTGAACGAAAAGATCGTCCCGATACCGAAGGCAAACGGAAGAAGAGTGGTAGGCGTCACGTTCTCGGTGAATGCGAGCACGGCCAGAACGGTCATCAGGATCGTAAGCAGCGCGTAGCAAACGATCATGATCCGGCGCCGCTCGAGGCGGTCGGCGATCACGCCGGCGAAGGGCGTGAAGACCAGCATCGGGATGAAGTTGGTGAAGAACAGCAATCCAAGCCACTTCCCATCGCTGCCGGTTAGGCGCGCCATCAACGCCTGGAAGGTGATGAACGAGATCCAGAAACCGAGCTGGCCTACGACGAAGGTCGACCAAACAACACGGAACTCCGAATGATGCATGGCCCGGAATGCTCGTCCGCGAGGCGCGCGGACCATCTGGGCCCAGCGCGTCTCTATCGGTGACGGTGCGGGCTCTGCTGCATAGTCGTCGGGGTTCGACCGCACCTCGGGTGCTTCGGGCACTCCGGCTACCGCGGCACCCGAGGAAGACCGAGAGCAGCCGCTCCGATGATCTCCCGCTGTACCTCGTTCACGCCGCCGCCGAAGGTGCCGACGATCGCGCCGCGATAAGAGACCTCGAACAGTCCGTCCAGGACGGCGCGCGGAGATCCCTTCTGGATGGTTCCCTCGGGACCGAGGATCTCCATCAGCAGCTTGTTCGTTTCGATCCGGAGCTCGGTGCCGAAGACCTTGAGGGCGGACGCGTCTCCGGCCTGCAGCTGACCCTTCTCCTGCATCGCCGCGATCCGCCAGTTCCAAAGACTGCACGCCTCGGCCTTCGCGCGCACGCGGGCCAGGTTGATCTGAACCCACTCCTGATCGATCACGCGCTTGCCGTCCGGCGTCTTGTTCTCCTTCGCCCATTCGGTGACCGCATCGAGCGCACGGAAGATGCGTCCGGCGGGACCGAGGGCTACGCGCTCGAAGTTGAGCTGTGTCGTGATCATTCGCCAACCGCCGTTCTCTTCGCCGACCAGCATGTCGAGCGGAACGCGGACGTCGCGGTAGTACGTCGCGTTCGTGAAACCCCCCGCCACCGTGTGGATCGGCGTGGACGAGTAACCGGGGTCCTTGGTGTCGACGATGAGGATCGAGATCCCCTTGTGCTTGGGCGCGTCAGGGTCGGTGCGACAGGCCAGCCAGACGTAATCGGCAACGTGTCCACCGGTCGTGAAGACCTTCTGTCCGTTGACGATGTATTCGTCGCCGTGGCGCTCGGCCCTCGTGCGAAGCGATGCGAGATCGGTGCCTGCCTCCGGTTCGGAATATCCGATGGCGAACTGGATCTCGCCGGCCAGGATCTTCGGCAGGAAGAACTCCTTCTGTTTGTCGGTGCCGTACTGGGCGATGGTCGGGCCGACGGTGTTGATGGTCACCAGAGGTATCGGCGCACCGGCTCGTCCGGCTTCCTCGTAGAAGATGAGCTGGTCGATCGGACCTCTCCCCTGCCCGCCGAACTCCTTCGGCCATCCGATGCCGAGCCAGCCGTCGCGGCCCATCTTCTTGACACCGCCCTGCCACGTCGGCCCCATCTCTTCTTCTTCGTCCTGATCGTTGCGCGTTTCTGGCGTCAGGAAGCTCGCGAAATAGTCGCGCAGCTCGAGCTGGAGAGCCTTCTGCTCGTCGGTGAGATCGATGTGCATCAGTCGCTCCCCACTATCGACGAGCCGATCTTGATCAATTGAGGAGTAGCGCCGCCGAGCATCAGCTCGAGTTGCTTGGCCCAGATGAAGTAGCGGTGGACCGGGTAGTCGGTGTCGACGCCCATGCCGCCGTGAAGATGCTGGCAGTTGTGGACGGCGCGTTGTCCACCGTCGGCAAGCCAGAACTTCGCGATCGCGAGCTCCTCGTCGCACGGCCGGCCCTGTGACAAGAGCCAGATCGCCGACCAGGTCGTGATCCGCGTTGCTTCGGTATCGATGTAGGCATCCGCCGCGAGGAGCGTTGCTCCTTGAAAGGTCGCGATCGGTTTGCCGAACTGATGGCGCTCGCTGATATACGCAGCGGTGATTTTCACCGCTTCCTCCAAGACACCCACGCCGGTTGCGCACATACATGCGACCGCATGCCGGTGAAGGAACTCAAGCTCCTCGTGACCCGAACTCGGATCACCGATCACGTCGTCCTCCGAAACGACAGCGCCGTCGAGGGTGATGTGACCCTGCAGCTCCCGGTGCGTAGATCGGGACGGAGTTGATTCAACACCTTGACCTTGTGGATCAAGCAGGAAGAGGCCGCTTGCGTTCTCGCCGGTGCGCGCTGTGACAACGACTCGGTCTGCGAGCGGTGCGTGTGGAACCGCGACCTTTTGACCGTCCAGTCGCCAGCTGGATCCGTCCTTGGTCGCTGTGGTCGACGGTCGCAACGGATCCCTGTTCGAAGGTTCCTCCAGCGCTGCCGTAAGCAGCGCTGTCCCTTCGATCACAGGGACAAGGTGTTTCTTCTTTTGATCGGTGGATCCGAAGCGTGCAATGGGAAGGGCGCCGAGTCCGATCGTCGACATCAACGGGATCGGGGCAACGCGCCGTCCTGCCTCTTCGAGCAGGACGCAGAGCTCCATGATCCCGTGCCCACTGCCTCCGACCTCCTCGGGCAACGCGACGCCGAGCAGATCGGCCTTCGCCAGCTCGGCCCACAGATCGCGGTCGATGCCTTCGTCGCTTTCCTCGACCTCACGCAGACGCGGCAGCGTGGCGCGTTCGTCGAAGATGCTCCGCGCCAGCCTGCGCAGATCCTCCTGCGTCTCGTCGAGGGTGAAGTCCATCAGTCCGTTAGATCCTTTCGATGATCCCGGCCGTAGCCAGCGCGCCGCCGCAACACATCGAGATCAGCGCGAACTGTCCGTCGCGGCGCTCGAGCTCGTGCAGCGCTGTCGTGATCAAACGGCTTCCCGTCGCACCCACGGGATGTCCGAGAGCGATCGCGCCGCCGTTGACGTTGAGCTTGTCCATGTCGCCGCCCGTCACCTTCTGCCAGGACATCGCGATCGACGCGAACGCTTCGTTCACCTCGAAGATGTCCATGTCGGTGATCTTCATCCCCGTTTTCTCCAGCACGCGGGCCGTGGCGTCGGGGGGACCGTCGAGGTGGTAATAGGGATCCGAGCCGACCAACGCTTGTCCGACCAATCGAGCCCGCGGCTTCAGTCCCAGCTCATCCGCTTTCTCGCGAGACATCCACATGACCGCAGCAGCTCCGTCCGAGATCTGCGAGGACGTGCCGGCTGTGTGCGTGCCGTCGTCCAAGACGGGCTTCAGGTTGGCCAGACCTTCCTTGGTGGTCTCACGCGGACCCTGGTCCTTGGATACGACGTTCTTCTCTCCAGTCGGGCCGTCCTTCGTCATGACCGGCGCCTCGATCGGGGCGATCTCCCGATCGAAAGCACCGTCGGCTTGAGCGCGCAGAGCCTTCTGCTGAGACGCGAGGCCGAAGTCGTCGATGTCCTGCCGCGTGAACCCGCGCTTGGCCAAGATGCGCTCGGCGGCACCGAACTGGCTGGGCATGTCGTATGGGAACTCGCCCGGCGGCCGCGATGTGCCCGGTCCGTTGAAGACGTTCGCACCCAGCGGCACTCGGCTCATCGCCTCGATACCGCAGCCGATGCCGACGTCTATCGCACCGGCGGTGACGAGATTCGCCACGAAATTGTTGGCCTGTTGCGATGAGCCGCACTGGCAATCGACGGTCGTACACGCGGCCTCGTACGGAAGTCCGGAAGACAACCACGCGTTGCGCGTCACGTTGGAGCCCTGCTCGCCGGCTTGCGTCACACAACCGCCCACCACCTGCTCGACCAGCGACGCCTCGATACCCGACCGCTTGACGACTTCTATCTGAACGGCCGCGAGGATCTCCGCCGGGTGCAACCCGGACAGCCACCCGTTTCGCTTTCCGATCGGAGTGCGAACCGCTTCGACGATTACGGCTTCGGGCATGACTTGCCTCCTTTAGTTCAATCCCAATATCAATCCACTGGTCGGGACCCCCGTCCCGGCCGTGCACAACACGTGCTCTACCCCATCGACCTGATTCACGGACGTCCCACGCACCTGCCGGACGCCCTCGGCGATCCCGTTCATGCCGTGGATGTAAGCCTCGCCGAGCTGCCCCCCGTTGGTATTGATCGGGAGCCGCCCGCCGATCTCTATGGCGCCGCCGGCGATGAAGTCCTTGGCCTCGCCCCTCTTGCAGAAACCGAGCTCTTCCATCTGCACCAGAACGAACGGCGTGAAGTGGTCGTAGAAGACCGCGGTTTGTATGTCGTCGGGAGTTAAGCCCGACTGCTCCCACAGCTGACGGCCGACCACTCCCATTTCCGGGAGCCCGTTGATCTCGTCCCGGTAATAGCTGGTCATCGATTCCTGGTCGGCCCATGCACCCTGGGCCGCGGCCTCGATCGATACCGGCTTCTGCTTCAGATCCTTCGCGCGATCGGCCGTTGTGACGACGATCGCTACCGCTCCGTCCGATTCCTGACAGCAGTCGAGAAGGTGCAGCGGCTCAACGACCCAGTCCGAGGATTGGTGGTCGTCGAGAGTGATAGGACGTTCGTAGAACCACGCCTTCGGGTTTGTAGCGGCGTGCTTGCGGTCTGCAACGCTCACCAAGCCGAAGTCGGCGCTCGCTACGCCGAACTCGTGCATGTAACGTCGCGCGTGCATCGCCACCCACGACGCCGGGGTCACCAATCCGTACGGCGCGTACCATCCGTACTCCATCCCCGGCGTAACGCGATCTGTTCGTCCGAAGCGGAAACCCGAGCGTTCGTTGAAGGCCCGGTAGCACACGACGACCTCGGCCACACCGGTGGCCACAGCCATCGCCGCTTGCTGCACGGTTGCGCACGCCGCTCCGCCGCCGTGATGGATCCGGCTGAAGAACGTCAGCTCACCGATCCCGACGCTGCGCGCGATCTCTATCTCGTTGTTGGAGTCCTGTGTGAAGGTGACCATGCCGTCGACATCTGACGGTTGAAGTCCCGCGTCGTTTAGTGCATCGACGGTTGCCTCACACGCGAGCTGCAACTCCGAACGCCCCGAGTCCTTGGAGAACTCGGTTGCTCCGATACCGGCGATGACGGCCTTACCTGCGAAGGGGGAGGTCATCTAAGTTGGGAGCGCCAGTCGCACGGCGCCGGTGACATGATCTCCGAGGCTGTTGCGCCCGACGATATCGACGGTGACGATCCCTTCTCCGTCCACTAGCTCCTTGCTGGTCACCTGTCCGGTCATGCGCATGGAGTCGTAGGGATAATTCGGAGCTCCGAGCCTGATGCCTACGTGCTTGAGGATCGCCTCCGGTCCCGTCCAGTCGGTGATGTAACGCCCCACGTATCCGTTGGTCGTGAGGATGTTCATGAAGATGTCCTTCGAGCCCTTCTGCTTGGCCAGATCGCGGTCGTGATGGACGTCCTGGTAGTCGCGCGTGGCGATGGCCGTCGAGACGATGACCGTCGGGGTTATTTCGAGTACGAACTCCGGGAGCTCTTGTCCCACGTCGACCTCGTCGAAGCGAAGCGTCGTCGTCCCGATCCTCATCGCGGCCTCCACTGCGGAAGCGTCTGACCCTTGGAGTTGGGAACGAAAGAGATCCGAACCGGCATACCCACCCGAACCTCTGCCGGCGCACAATCGACGACGTTGCCGACGATGCGCGTGCCCTCCTCGAGCTCGATCAGCCCAACGGTAAAGGGATGCTCGCGTCCGGGAACTTCAGGACGGTGATGGACGACGAAGCTGTAGACCTCGCCCAGCCCGCTCGAAACGACGTAGTCCCATTCGAGCGAGCGGCAGTTGGGGCACATCGGACGTGGGGGGTGACGGAGCTTCCCGCACGCTGTACACCGTTGGATCCGCAGCTCGGCTGCCTCTACGCCTTCCCAGAAGAAGGCTGCGTCGCGTGGCGGCGGTGCGGCTTTGGGCGTTTCCTCCGTCTTCTTCACCTGGCCGTTGTCCGAGCCGACATCTGCGGGGATGAACTTGAGGATGCGGAAGCGCATCTCGCCCACGACCTCGCCGTGCTGGTCGCGATAGGTCTGCAGCGTGGTGACGAAGTAGCCCTCGCCCAAGCCCGTCTTCTTCGGTCCGGTGATGCTCTCGACCTCAGAGGTAACGGTGAGAAGGTCGCCCGGGCGTAGATACCGGTGGTAGGTCTGCTCGCAGTTGGTCGCGACGACGCCTATGTATCCCGCACCGTCCAGCAGCCCCATGAGCCGGCTCTGAGCGCTCTCGCCCGGGTCATGCTCGACGCTTCGCGGCGAGAGTCCGGCCATCGTCCAAACCTGTAAGGACGTGGCCGGAGCCACGATCCCGCCGTGTACCGAGTTCTTCGCGAACTCCTCGTCGGTGTAGACCGGGTTCCGGTCCCCCAGGGCGTCGGTGAGGTGCCTGATCATCGGCACGTTCACGGGGTCTCGTCCGACGCTTCCGGTGCCGTAGGGCTTGCCGACGAACTCCTGGAGCTGCTCAGCGAGGGAGGCCGGGTCCTGGGTTTTCACGTCGGCCATCAAGGCTCCCTCGGGCGCGCGTCATCGACAAACTGAAACACGTTCTAGTTCAAGCATACGCGGGGAGCGAAGGGCCCGGTTCGCCTTGAGAGCCCGAACTAGAACGTGTTCCAATGCCCGTCAGGGGGTTCAGTCACGAGCGATCTGAAGCAGACCCGGGCGAAGGTCGAGTGGGGCAAGTACGGTCGCGGGCCGGTCGTCCTGCTCGCTCTGGTCGCTTTCATCGATTCCGTCGACCGAGGCATCCTTCCCGGCGTACTCACTCTCGTCCAGGACGACCTCGGATTTAGCGATACACAGGCCGGTTTACTCGGATCGATAGCCATCCTCATGTCCTTCTTGGTCACGATCCCAGCGGGATACATGGCCGATCGGTTCAATCGCACGCGGGTCATAGCGGTCTGCTTGACGGCATGGGGCGCGATATCGGCACTGAATGCGGCCGTTCGAAACTTCGGTCAGTTCCTCGCCGTCCGCGCCGCTCTGGGTGCGGGTGAAACGATCGACAATCCCGCGTCCGCATCGCTGTTGGCCGACTACTACCCCGTTAAGATCCGGGGGCGCGCTTACGCCTACCAGCGGGTCGCCCCCACGATCGGCTCGGCCGTCGGCCTCGCCGTCGCCGGCGTCATCGGCGAGATCTTCGGCTGGCGCGTCGCATTCCTGGTCGTCGGCGTGCCGGGATCGGCCCTCGCCTTTTCCGTTTGGAGGATGCGCGAGCCCAAACGAGGCGAAAGCGACAGCGAAAGCACCGCGGACGAGGGTGGTCTACTCGAGGTCGCGGCGCGGCGCGGCTTCAAGGAGCTCTGGCCCGAGATCAAGTGCGCGCTGAGCATCCGGTCGCTGCGCGCTCTCATGATCGGAAGTGCGATCGCATCCGGAGCTCTCTCCGGGTTCGGCTTCTTCGCACCCGCCTTCTACGAACGCCACACGACCTTCGGCACGGGAGGAGGAGCCACGGCCGTCGGAGCCGTCATCCTCGTTGGTGCAGTAGTTGGCACGATCCTCGGCGGGCGCGCCTCGGATCGTGCGCGGGGCCGCGACGTAGGCGCTCCCATGCGGCTGGCCGGCGCCACTCAGTCGATAGCCGCCGCCATCTTCTTGGTTACGTTCGCTCCGGTTCCGCTTTGGATACGCATACCGGGTCAGCTCGCAGGTGTTGCTTTTGTCGTCGCAGCCTTCCCCGCGCTCACCGCGATGATCAGCGAGGTGGTCCCGCCCAAGATCAGGGGCATCTCCTTCGCTGTATCCGGTTTCCTGGCCGCGCTGATATCGGCGGCATCGCCCCTAATCATCGGTGCGATTGCCGATAGGTTCCCCATCACCGTCGAGGGCGACATCAAGGGCAATCTTGCGATCGCCTTCGCTTGCGTGACCCCTTTGATCTTCGTCGGAGCCGCTTTCGTTCTGAACGGCCGTCGTCACGTCGCGGACGATGTCGCCAACGTCGACAGGTTGTCCGCTCAGCTCGAGGACAAGTAATGACGGGTCGCCTCGAGGGGAAAGTAGCGCTGGTGACCGGCGCCGCTCGCGGTACGGGAGCCGAGATCGCGAAGCTGTTCGCGTCCGAGGGCGCAGAGGTCCTCCTCACCGACGTGATGGACGAACGCGGCGAAGCGACCGCGGGTGAAGTCGGAGCGAAGTACAAGCATCTGGACGTAACGAACGAATCCGATTGGAGCTCTGTTGTTGAGTCGCTCCAGAAGCTCGACCTCCTCGTCAACAACGCTGCCGTCCTGCATCTGACTTCCATCGACAACACAACCGTCGAGATCTTCGAGCAGGTGATGCGCGTCAATTGCCTAGGTTCGTTCTTGGGCATCCGAACGTGTCTTCCGTTGATGCGCAACACCGGCGGATCGATCGTCAACATCGGATCGATCGACTCAGTCCTGGGAGTCCCGGCTACGGTCGCTTATACGTCTTCTAAGTTTGCGTTGCGCGGCTTGACGAAGGTGACTGCACTGGAGAACGGAAAGTACGGCATCCGCTGCAACATCGTCTGCCCGGCCGCCGGAAGTCCGGAGATGTACGGATCGCTCGTGGGCCCGGCCCTCGAGATCACGATCGACACAGAGCAGCGACGCAATGCCATTCCGCGTCTGCCGCTGGGTCGCTCCCGGGGGCCGGTGGACGTGGCGGGGGCGGCTCTCTTCTTCGCCTCGGACGACTCGCGGTTCTGCACGGGAGTGGAACTCGTTATCGACGGCGGCATGACGGCCGGCGAATACATATCCGTACCCGGTCAGTTCGACATCGGTTAGCTCGTCGGTAGGCCGAGCTACTGTGACGGTGCCTTCCCCAAACGGTTGATCTAACCTGGAGGAAGGACATGGACATCCTGGGCCCGGCTCTCAACGGCGCGTTTGTCGTGCTGATGACGCTGGTTATTACTTGGTACATCCGTGATCGCTTCACCGAGGTCGACCGCAAGTTCGACGAACACCGGCAAGACATGGATCGCCGATTCGCTGAGTTCAGGCAGGACGTACATCGCCGATTCGCTGAGTCCGACCGCCGACTTGCCGAGCTCAGAGCGGACATGGCCGCGATTCAAGCCCAGCTAGTCGCCATCGCATTAGCTGTCGGAGCGCAACCGAGGCCCAACACTGCGTAGGGATTAGCGCCCCTCTGAAACGCGTTCTAGTGTGAAGGGAAGGATTCCCCCACCTAGCGACGGGAGGCGGTCGTGAGCGTGATCACAAAGGACAAGCTTTTCATCGGCGGGCAGTGGGTAGACCCGGCGGGCACCAGCCTCATCGAAGTCATCTCCCCACACACCGAGGAGGTCATCGCCAAGACCCCCGAGGGCACCAACGCCGACATCGATCTCGCCGTCGCCAAAGCGCGCGAGGCCTTCGACCGGGGTCCCTGGCCGCGGACGACTCCGGCCGAGCGCGCCGAAGTGATGGCGAAGCTGAGCCAGGCGATCCAGGCGCGCAGCCAGGAGTTCGCCGATGCGATCACCGACCAGAACGGCTCCCCCAGCTCGTGGTCTCTGATGGGCCAGGTCTTCTCGTCCACGATGGTTCTCGACTTCTACACGGGTCTCGCGAACACCTACGCATTCCAAGAAGAGCGACAAGGACTCTTCGGCCCGGCCCTCGTACGCAAGGAGCCCGTCGGCGTGGCCGCGGCCATCGTGCCGTGGAACGTCCCGCTCTTCGTAACCATGCTCAAGCTCGGACCGGCGCTCTGCGCGGGCGCAACCGTCGTGCTCAAGCCGGCACCCGAGACCGTCGTTGACTCGTACTTGCTCGCGGAGTGCATCCAAGAAGCCGGGCTCCCCGAGGGTGTTATCAACATCGTCCCCGCGGGACGCGAGGTCGGCGAGTACCTCGTCACTCACCCCGACATCGACAAGGTCGGCTTCACCGGCAGTACGGCCGTCGGCAAGCACATCGCCAAGCTCTGTGGTGAGCGTCTCCGCCGCTTCACGCTCGAGCTCGGTGGCAAGTCGGCGGCGATCATCCTCGACGACGCCGATATCGGTGCACTCGCGACGGGCCTCCTGCCGGCATCGATGATGAACAACGGCCAAGCCTGCGTCGCACAGACACGCGTGCTCGCCTCGCGGGCCAAGTACGACGAGGTCGTCGATGCGCTTACCGAGGGCATCAAGGCTCTCAAGCTCGGCGACCCGAAGGACCCGCAGGTCGCGGTCGGGCCGCTCGTGGCCAAGCGTCAGCAGGATCGCGTTCTCGGTTACATCGAGAAGGGCAAGGACGAGGGAGCCGAGATCACCGTCGGCGGAGGCAAGGGCATGGACCACGGCTGGTACATCGAGCCGACGCTCTTCCGCAACGTCGACAACAAGATGACGATCGCGCAGGAAGAGATCTTCGGACCGGTCGTCGCGGTGATCCCTTATGACGACGAGAACGACGCGATCAACATCGCCAACGACTCCGAGTACGGCTTGTCCGGAACGGTGTGGAGCAAAGACACAGACCGCGCCTTCGAGATCGCCAAGCAGGTCCGCACCGGGACGATCTCGATCAACGGTTTCACGCTCGACTTCTCATGTCCGTTCGGAGGCTTCAAGAGCTCGGGCATGGGACGCGAGCTCGGCCCGGAGGGCCTGGAGGCCTACCTCGAGCTGAAGACCGTTAGCTTCCCGGCCGGTGGAGCACCGACGGTCGGCAGCTAAGCGG
>Ga0299913_10002431_pt1 | contig 14683 bp, 13 predicted proteins | sample RVTome_9_FD_201360 | JGI IMG/M metagenome (GOLD analysis project Ga0299913, IMG submission 201360) | Soil microbial communities from uranium-contaminated site in the Upper Colorado River Basin, Wyoming, United States - RVT155D38 (version 2) ...
CCTCCCTCGAGCAGCTCGCGTTCGTCTCGAACATCGACGAGCCCAACATCCTCGTTACCGCGCTGAGCCGGGTGCTCGATGCACCTCGCCGGCTGTGGACCTACGTCAAGTAGAGATCGACAGAACCCGACCTTGCACGTTGTCGATCGTCGCGTCTTCGAGACATCCGTGGAGCCGTCGTTCCCCGTACTTGCCGAGCGCCGGTTCTAGCAAGATCCGGTAACGAGAGTCGCCAAGCGCGGTTATCCCCGAGTCTGCGAGCCCGTTCGGAACGGTGCCGCGGCAAACGGCCCACAGTGACGCTATCGCCGACGCTTCTCCTCGCCCACTGCCGTGGATCAAGAGCTCCATGGTTACTTCACTGGTGGTTCCTGCTCTTAGGACGTCGGGACGCGTCTGAGTCGCGTCCCCCAGCACATCGATCCCCACCGTCCCGATCAGGATCGCCAGCGACAACGCGATCGCCTGTCGCCTAAGGGTCGCCTTTCCGTTCCGCGTGGGCAACGGGGTCGCCGCCGGAACGGCGCGTCCGACCGGGAGTGAGATCGGCGCCAGGCGCGCAGCGAGTCCGCGTTCGAAGGCAGGTTTCGCGGTCGCCGTCGCCATGCGTTCGATAGCCCATGCGAGCGCGGACGCGACCAGACCAGCTCCCATCAAGAATGGGATGAAGACGCTCGTGTGTTTGGCATCGTCCAACCACTCGAAGTGATTCCTCGATGCAGGGGCGCTCTCTCGGATCCGCGCGAGAGTGTCTATCTCGGGGATGTCCTCGTTCGGCCGGGAGATGCTCTTCTCCAGCGCTTTGATGCGATCGAAGATCGCAGCCGCAGCGAAGGCGATCTCCGCCGCTATAAGGAAGATTCCCGCCATGATCGCGCGGTTCCACTCCCATCGATACAGGTACACGAACAGGTAAGAAACCGATGCTCCGATGGCGACAACCCCAAACGTGAATGCCATCCGCTTGAACATCAGGCGGCGCCCCCTTCATCGAGTATCAAGACCTCACCGGCGGTGCCGTCGACGAGGACGGTCGCGCCGGGTGGGAATCGATCGACTGCATCGTGGACACCCACGACCGTCGGGATCCCGTATTCCCGCGCGAGGATCGCGAGGTGGCTGAGCACGCTGCCCGTCTCCGCGACGAGCCCGCCCAGGCCCGGCAACACCGTTGCCAGCTTGGGATCCAGGTGCCGGACCACCAGCACGTCGCCTCGATGCGGCCCCTCGTCCGGTTCGGCGACCTTGCCGGTCGCGCGGCCCCCTCCGGCACCCAGGCCGTCGGTGGCGCCCCCACCGGAAGTATCGGGAACGACGTCACCCTTCGACGTAAGTCGGAAGGCGGTCGGAAGCGGTGGTCGCTCGACGGATGGGATGCGATCTTCGAGCGCCAGCGGCACGACCTCGCCCTTGACGATCTCGGGGAGCTCGTGGAGCCTCGTCCACCGGATCAACTCGGGGGTCTCGAATACCTTCGCCCGGGCAAGTCGCCGTCCCAGTTCGTGTGCGGCGCGCGCGGTCAACTCTTGCACCCACCGAGCGCGCGCTCTCAGATCCTCGCGCGCTTGCGCCAACGCATCTACGTCACGCGGCAGTTCGGGAGCCGTCGTCGGCATCGGAGGCAACTCCGGCGCGCCGCCGATGCGCGGGGCGATCAGAGCCAGAACCATCGGATCGCCCGCGATGATCTCCGCGTCACTTTCACCCCTGTGGCGGCCCGCCGCTAGCGAGCGGAGCGCCACTCCGGCAGCCGTTCGCGCTCGAGCGGCATCCGAGATCACGAGTCCGATCAAGACCTCGTGGCCGTGCAGAGAGATCAGCCGGCGGCGAGACGACTGCAGTATGCCCAGCAGCGTCGCGTCGTCTAATGAATGCATCGCCGGGATCGCGTCGAGCTCGGCATCGATCTGCGCGTTGAGGTCTGCGGACAGCACCGGCAGAGCGGCCCGCAGGCGGCCCACGCGCCAGCTGGCTGCCAGCCGACGCAGCGATGGACGAGGATCCAACCTCGCCACGATCGAACGTCGCGGGGCGACGCCCATCAGCTCTAGGTCCGCTGCCGCGCGACCATCCACCACTTCGATCACGGGCGATCGTTCGATCCTGCGCTTGCTCACTGCCCGAACGATCGATAACGCCTCGCGGATCGCGTCGCGCAACGGCTCGATCCACAGATCCTGCTCGAGGGGCGCCAGTGGGTCGGGGAACGTCTCCGCGATCGGGCCGGGTCCCAGGAGAGGTCCGTGACCGGCGACGGTCGCGGACGTCGCCGTGATCGGACGGCTCTGAAGCAGCCATAGCTCGCCCGCACGATCGAAGGCCCATTCGATGTCCTGCGCGGCTCCGAACAAGGCCGTTGCGCGGGAGGAGAGCGAAGCCAGTCTTCTGCGTTGCCCCCATGTCAGCGAGCCGGCCGCGTCTCCGTCGCGCCGGACCACGCGGCCCGAATAGGTGAGGGTGTAGCGCGTGCCGTCGACCTGTCCACTGACCAGAGGCCCGGGTGCCCCATCCATCGCCGCGACCAAGATCCGGTCGCTGCGCCCGGACATCGGATCCACCCCGAAGGCGATCCCTCCGCGCGCGGCATCCAGCTCCCTCTGGACGAGGACGGCCATGGGATCTCCGTTTCCCGAGGCGAGCACCTGGCCGACTGCGGTCCGGAAGCTCGCCCAATCGGCAACACCCGAGACCGACTCGAACACGCCGGCCATGGACGTAACGCTCCCGTCCTCCACCGTCGACGAGGAACGGACGATCACGCGCCGCGTTCCGCTATCCGAAACGATGCCCCATGCGCCCTGCACATCGGATCGATCGAAAAGCGAGCTCTCGGGTGCGGCATCCACCGTCAGCACGAACCCCGGGACTATCGGTAGGGAGGCGGCGCCGGCTTTCGCCAGAGCGGCTGCCTTGGCCCCCGCGACCCCGGCCTCCCTCGCACGCGGGTCGTCGAGCCACAGGACATCCATAGTGGGCGGAACCATCCACAGGCCTCTCGACTCAGACTTGTTCGTGACAACCAAGTCAAGAGCTTGGAAGTTCCGCGAACAACCGCCGTGTTCTACGTCAAATGGACTAATTACGCAGAACCACCGGCCACATCCACGTATCGCGTGCAGCGAGCCGGTGGGTAGGCCTGGCCTTACGCCTCCAGCGCGAGGACCGCCGGATGCTCGAGCAGCTTGACCACGTCGAGGATGAATCGGGACGCCGTCATCCCATCCAGGACGCGGTGGTCGAAAGTGATCGACATGTTCATCATCTTGCGAATGACGATCTGACCGTCCCGGACGACGGGCCGCTCCGTGGCGCGGTGCACGCCGAGGATCGCCACCTGCGGATGGAAGATGATCGGAGTCGCCATGAGTCCACCGAACGGCCCCGGACTCGTGACCGTGAATGTCCCGCCACGCAACTGGGCCGCGTCGAGCGTCCCCGATCGTGCAGCTTCGGCTAGACCATCGATCTCGGTTCCTATCTCGCGAAGGCGCTTCTTGTCGGCCTCGTGGATGACCGGGACCATCAAGCCCGAAGGTGTGTCGACTGCCACCCCGATGTCGTAGCGGTCGTGATAGACGATCTCCCCCGCGTCTTCGTCGAGCGTTGCGTTCAGCGCAGGGTGGTCCTTGAGACCTTGCACGACGGCCTTGACGATGAACGGCAGGAACGTAAGCCGCGCGTGGTCGGGGGTCCGTTCGTTGGCAAGTTTCCGAGTCGCGTCCACCTCCGTGACGTCGCATTCCTCGACATGCGTCACCGGCGGGATCGTCTGATGCGCGTGAGTCATCCGTTCGGCGATGATCCTGCGCACCCCCCTCAACGCCTCACGCCGCCCCCCTTCTTTAACGGGAGCCGAAGCCGCCCCACTCCCCCCAGTCGCGGCCGCCGTCACATCGGACCGCAAGATGGCCCCATCCGTCCCCGATCCCGCCACCACAGCAAGATCCACCCCCAACTCCCGAGCCAACCGCCGAACCGGCGGCATAGCCTTCACCGAAGAGTCACGCGCCGGAGCGGAGCGGGTCCCTCCTAAGGGAACGCTGTCACTAGAAGCCGAGCCGCCATCTTCCGAAGCCGCGGCACGCGCTGCATCCGCGTTCGGTGTGCGTTCCCGTGGAGGGAACCCCGACGCAGCCGGCGCTTGCGAGTCGGCACGTTCCCGTGGAGAGAACCCGGACGACGACGTCGCCTCCGAGTCGGCACGTTCCCGTGGAGAGGACCCCGACGCAGCCGGCGCCTCCGAGTCAGACCGAATCGTCACCAAAACGGTCCCGACAGGAACGACCTCGCCGGCAGCCACGTGGATCTTGCTAACGACGCCGGCGAACGGAGACGGCACCTCGGCGGTCGCCTTGTCGGTGATGAGCTCGACGAGCGGGTCGTCTTCGGCGATCGTGTCGCCTTCGGTCACCAACCACCGATCGACCTCGGCCTCGGTGACCCCCTCCCCGAGGTCGGGAAGCTTGAACTCCGCCATCAGAAGTCGAGGACCTTACCGGCTCCGGCGGCGATGCGGTCGACCGAAGGCAGGTAGTCGTCCTCGTTGGCGAACTGCGGGAAGGGCACGTCGAATCCCGTGACCCGGCCTACCGGAGCTTCGAGGTCGAGCATGACCCGCTCGTGGATCAGGCTCGAAATCTCCGCGCCCAGCCCGGCCGTGCGAGGGGCTTCGTGCACCACCAGAGCGCGACCGCATCCAGAGGCGGCCGCAGTGATCGCATCGACGTCGAGCGGGTACAAGGATCGGAGATCGACGACCTTCGCCTGGATCCCTCGGTCGGGCTCGAGGCGGTCGGCAGCCTCTATGCACAGAGGGACCGTTGCTCCGTAACTGATGATCGCGAGATCGGAGCCGTCGCGGGCGATGCGGGCCTTAGTCAGCACGTCGGAGGGTACCGAACCGTTGCCGATGGGGAACGGCATCTCGTCACCGACTTCCTGGCGGCCCGCGCGGTATATGCGCTTCGGCTCCATGAAGATGACCGGATCTGGATCGGCGATCGCTGCGAGCATCATGTCGCGAGCGTCGCGCGGCGTCGTCGGGCACACCACTTTGAGCCCCGGGACATGACAGAACAGCGCCTCCGGAGAATCCGAATGCAACTCGGGGGCGCGGACACCACCGCCGTAGGGGATTCGAATGACGATGGACGCCGGCACCTCCCCTTTCGTGCGCCATGCATAGCGGGCCGCGTGTACGACGATCTGCTCGAAGCCCGGGTACACGAAGACGTCGAACTGGATCTCGACGACGGGTCGGAGCCCGTAGATGGCCATCCCGATCGCGCTACCGACGATGCCTGCTTCCGCGAGCGGAGTGTCCACCACCCGGTCCTCGCCGAAAGCATCGAGGAGCCCCGCGGTGACCCGGAATACCCCTCCCGTCTTCGCGACATCCTCGCCCAGCACGACGACGCGATCGTCCGCGGCCATCGCCTGATGCAGCCCCTTGTTCAGCGCATCGACCATCGTGAGCTCAGGCATCGTCGGACCCCGCTTCGTCGACGGCGGGACCCGGCGGCGCCACGGGCTTGACCTCGGGACGCCGCTCGACGGCAGAGAGCTCGCGCAGTCCCTCCTCGAAGGTCCACGGGCGACCGCTCGCGTAGACGTGTTGGAAGAGGATGTCCTGGCCCGGCTGATCGATCGCTTCCATCTCCTTCACCGCCGCCGCGATGGCAGCCTTCGCTTCTTGTTCGATCGATTCGCGTTGACCGTCGTCCAACACTCCTAGCCGTCCGAGGAACCCGGCCATCCGACCGACCGGCTCGAGGTGCACCCACTTCTCGGTCACGGACTCGTCGCGGTAGAGCCGGGGATCGTCCGCGGTGCCGTGAGCTCTGAGCCGGTAGCAGTGGGCCTCGATCAGCGTGGGTCCGTCGCCGCCGCGGGCCCTGTCGAGGGCGTCCTTCGTCACCTTCCAGCACGCGATCGGATCGAAGCCGTCGACCCTCACCCCGGGCATGCCATAGGCGGTGGCCTTGATCGCGATGTTGTCGGTAGCCATCTGCTTGGAGATCGGAGTCGAGATCGCCCACTGGTTGTTCACGCAGAAGAACACGGTCGGGATCTTCAGGACGGCGGCGAAGTTCATCGCCTCGTGGAAATCACCTTCCGAAGTAGCGCCGTCCCCGAACCACGACAGGGACGCGATGGGGTCGTTGCGTATCTTCGCGGCCCACGCGAGGCCCACCGCGTGCGGCAGATGGGTTGCGATCGGAACGCAGATGGGTCCTACTCGGTGCTCGCGCGGATCCCAGAACCCATGTACGCCCCCGTAGCCCCGCCACCACGCGAGAACGGTTGCCGCGGGTACCCCTCGCAATAGCCCAATCGCGTTCTGCCGGTACGAGGGGAACACCCAGTCCACGTCGTCGCACGCGTACAGGGCGCCCGCCTGGGTGCCTTCCTCTCCCCAGTACAACGCGTACGTGCCAATCCGCCCCTGTCTCTGGAGCGTGACGGCGCGCTCGTCGAAGGCGCGCAAGAGCACCAACCAGCGGTACATCTCGACCAGGTCCTTGTCCGACAAGCCCTCGGGTACCGCTCGGTCGGGCAGTTTCGCCCCGTCGCCGATAACCCGGATGGGTTCCTCAAGCACTGTTTCCTCCGCTCATCCCAGGGTCACTCGCCGAACGAACAGCGTTTCGATACTAGTGACCCGAAATGGGGCCGAACTCCGTCACCCGAACGAGCCGTATCCGGCTGATCTTCCGGATCCGCTCTTCGGCGTACTCATTCGCGGCACGAGCCGTCGAGGTCCCTTTCTCGCGTGCCATCGCGAAGATGAGTTGGAGCGCCTTATAGATGCCTTCTACCTTCTTCATCGCTCGCTCTCGGTCGTAGCCGCGAAGCTCGTCTTCCACGTTCATGAGGCCGCCGGCGTTGATAACGAAGTCGGGAGCGTAGAGGATCCCCAGGTCTCGAAGCTTGTCACCGTGCTCCTCCCGTTGGAGCTGGTTGTTCGACGCCCCGGCGACGATCTTGCAACGCAGCTCAGAGATCGTGTCGTCGTTGATCACGGCACCCAACGCGCACGGCGAAAAGATATCGACGTCCATCGTGTGAACTGTATCGAGAGCGGTCGTTTCTACTTCGTAGTCGGAAACGGCGCGGCCTAGGTTGTCCACGTCGACATCCGCGATCGTTACCTTCGCTCCCTCTTTGACGAGATAACCGCACAATGCGTAGCCGACCTTGCCGACACCTTGAAGGGCGATGGTCCGGCCCTCCAGCTCGGCGGTACCGAAGACTTCGAGCGCGCATGCCTTGATGCCTTGGAGAACGCCGTATGCAGTGACCGGTGAAGGGTCGCCGGAACCCCCGTACGTGCGCGAGCAGCCCGTCACCCAGCGACTCTCGCGACGCACGACGTCCATGTCCTCGAGGAAGGTCCCGACGTCTTCGGCCGTGATGTAGCGGCCGCCCAAGGTCTCGATGAATCGCCCGTACGCGCGGAGCAGCTCCTCGGACTTGATCCGCCGGGGGTCCCCGATGATGACCCCTTTGCCGCCGCCGAGGTCCAGGCCCGCGGCTGCGGCCTTATAGGTCATCCCTTTCGCGAGCCGCAGCACGTCGGCGAGCGCTTCTTGCTCTGTTTCATAGGGATAGAAGCGGGTGCCGCCGAGGGCCGGGCCCAGGGCGGTCGAATGGATCGCGATTATCGCCCGGAGGCCGGAATGGTCATCGTTGCAGTAGACGACCTGTTCGTAGCCGTCGCCAACGATGTTTTCGAAGACCGACATTGTGAGGTTGCTCCTTGTTCGACGCGACGCTGCGTCCTTCATGGTGATGGTACCGCCGGATGACCGCCTCCGGGGGTGACAGCGGCTATAGCATCCCAGTTGTGGTCGCCACCTCGTACCTGCGCGTGTACCAGCCGATCGCATCCTTCTCGGGTGAGGAACGGCGGCGCTGGGTGGTCGATTCCAGCGGAGCGACCGACGATGAGCGCGCGGTAGCGCGCCGTTGGCTCATCGCCGGAGCACTCCCGGCAGACCCGGCTCTGGCTCCGACCGAGGGCGCTTTCGTCAGGAAGGTGAACGGAGCAACGTTTGTGTGCCCGTGGCGGACGCGACTCCGCATGTTGGCGGGCTTGCTTGCGTTCCGGGGCAGCATCCCCGAAGAGATAGCCGATGCGTTCGTTCCCGAAGACGAGGCGCGCCGGGCGGCAACCGAGCTCGCCCGGTTCGATGCGGACCATCCCGACGTGCGCTCGCACATCCTTCATGCGAACTGGCACGTACCTCTGCGATGGTTCGTGACGTTCGACGACACGGAGAGGATCCTCACTGAGGACAAGCAAGGCCTCCGTATCCGCTATGAGGCCAACCTCTCCGAAGGTGTGGCGCGCCTCGAACGAGCGCTGTCGATACTCGAGTCTTCGTGGATCGACTCGACGGTGACCGAAACGGTGAGGGAACTGCTGGGGTGGCTCGAAGGTTTCGCGGACGAGGGTCTTATCGAGCTGGACTACGGATCCGTCGCTGGGATCTTCAGCCACGAGGACCTGCTCGAGGACCATTCCGCCTCCGAGGTGTGGACCTGCCTGGATGCCCTGGCGGCCGGCGACGTCGTGACCGCGGGCCGGGTGTTCGGGTCGCTGAGCGATCGCTGGACCGAAGTACGGGCACGGGAGATCGTCAACTAAGGACGAGGCTTGCTATGCATGAAGGGGCGGCGGTCGAATGTCCGAAAGAGGGGTATTTGACTAGTTCGTCCGAACTAGGGAGCCATAGCCCGGAAACAACCCAAAAATGGCCCCACCTAGCCATGTCCCCGTGCCCGATTACAACCGATTATTTGCTGCATAGGAATTATGTCCAGTCGCAAGGTCGATCCTTGGGGCTGGCGACGGATCGGCAGGTGCCGGTCCACTCTTAAGGAGGCCAGATGGCAACGAAGGACGGCTCACTGCTTACGCCGGCCGAGGTCGCTGCGCTCTTCCGGGTCGATCCGAAGACCGTGACCCGGTGGGCCAAGGCGGGCAAGCTTTCCTCCATCCGGACCCTCGGTGGACACCGGCGTTACCGCGCCGAAGAGGTCAAGAAGTTTCTCGAGGGGGCGAAGATGGGGCAGGGTCTGTCCGAGTAACGAGCAGACCTGTAGGAACCAAAGGGGACCCAAACGGGCGCCTAAGGCGCCCGTTTGCGCGTCCGGGTACGGGATCGAAAGCGGTTCGCCCGTGAGGCCACCGCGTGGTGGCGAGGGACAGAATCGAACTGTCGACACCGCGATTTTCAGTCGCGTGCTCTACCAACTGAGCTACCTCGCCGGAGGGTACGGCCTTCGTCCGTCGTTGCAGGAGGATAGCAATCCGCGCGAGGCGGTCTGTTAGCCTCAAGCGCTCGCAAGCCCCAGTGGAGCAGTCTGGAGTGCTCATCTCCCTGTCAAGGAGAAGGTCGCCGGTTCAAGTCCGGTCTGGGGCGCGACCAATACGAACAGGCTGACCGGCCCAAAACGTTCCCTCTCGATGAATCGCTCCTGGTTGGCGTTCAACTAGATCAGGTCAGGTCATTGTTTCTGACGCGGGCGATTTCTCCAGAGGTTTAGGAGGAACCCGACCGGCGCCTGGACGAGCGGGGAGCCGCTCCCATAGCGTTAGGGGGCGGCATCCAAACAGAGTGTGAGGGGGAGGGCGATGGCTAAGGAGTACAGGCGGATCTGTAACCGGTGCAGCACCGAGTGGTTCCTCCCAAAGGAATGGGCGAAGGAGCAGGCGCCGAACAAGTTGCAGATGGCGGGTGCCAAGATGGAATCGGCCGGTGCCTCCCTAACCCCGGGAATCGGGTGGCTCGCTAAGGGTCGTAAGCGAACTCAAATTCAGATGCTTGAGGAAAAGCGAGATCGCGTCTTATCGAACGCCCGATGCCCTAGCTGCGGATCCGTGGATTATCGACAGGAGAAGGCTTAGGCCAGAATATCCAACGGCCGAAAATGGACAGGCTCGGGTGGCGTTCCCTAAATGCGCCGCCCATCGCGGATCCCGAATCTATCCGCCGCCAACAGGAATTGACCGGGACCGTCCTTGGTTTTTGCGTAGAACGCAACTCGATATGTCCCATCTACTAGAGGCGTGGGCGGAGGATTCTTGAACTCACGCGGGTCCGGGTAGAAGTAGAGGGTGTCGTCCGACTCCATCAATCGTTCTAGCCCCGAGCCAAAGATTGCGCTTCCTAGTTCAAGTTCTCCGACCGATGATTCTCGGCCGTCTGGGGCTGTCACCACGCAGTAAAGGACCTTCTCCCTCGATCCGTCGGTGCTGACCGCCCGAACCAAGACGATGTCCTCCATCTGACCGGGCACGAAAGCGTCGCCACCCCATTGGACGCGAACCTCCCAGTTCGACAGCCCGTTCGGGCCGCTGGCAACAGTAGTTGCGGATGGCATCCGTACTTTGGCCCCGACCGGTTCGGGGGTTACGGTCGCGTCGATCCGTACCGAGCGGCGCCACTCGTTTAGTTCGCGCAAGTCCCTCCGGGCCTGGCGCCACAAGAACGTAAGGAGTCCTGCCCCCCCAAGGCCGAGCACCCAGCCGACTTCCGGTGAAAGCACCACTTGTCCTACCAGCGCCAGGACGCTCAGAATCCCTGAGCGTTTCTCAGCGAGAAAGTCGATTCCTTGCCAGATGTTGAGACCTGCGACCGCGAGGCCGGCCCAGAGCATCGCGAACCCCGCTCGGCCCCATACTTCCTGTTTCTGTCTGAGCCTTAGCTCATAAAGCCTTCGGAGGAGGGTCATTTCCTCCTAACCCTATGAGGCCCCTTATGTGTGCGCTGGTCGCGACAGTGTCCCCGTTGTCCCTGTCAAGCAGAAGATCGCCGGGTCAGTCCGATCTGGGGGGCGCTGCTCGTCTGATCTCAGTCGCGTTCCCTCACGGCCCGGGGCGCGGCAACTCCAATATCCCGCCGGCGGTCAGCAGCGCGTGAACACACGCCTGATAATCGGGGGGATAACCATCCCACTGCGTCGTGCAGGTGCGGTCGTCGATGGCGAGCTTCATCTCCTCGTGCTTGCGGATCAACTCCTTGGGCTCGCCGTTGCCGAGCCCGTTGCTGTCGGGCACGACCCGGCCGTCGGGCCGGATGAACGTCAGGTGTCCCTCGGGGTTGCCTTCGATCCGGTAGCCGCCCTCGTGGACCAACCGGTGGTGGAAGAAGCACAGCAGCACGCAGTTGGCGCGCTCGGTCTTGCCCTTCTTGCCGTGGCCCCAGAACACGATGTGGTGGCCCTGCCGGAAGCGCTTGCGATGACATCCTGGGAAGCGGCACGTCTTGTCGCGCTGTTCGAGCGCCTTTCTCAGCCGCGGCGTGATGGTTCGCCGCCGCCGTCCCACGTCCAGCACCCGTCCGTCGTTCTCATAGAGGGTCTGGACGGTGGCATCGCAGCACAGCCGCCGCGCCGTCTCGGATGCGAGCGTGGGACCGTCTTCGATCTCGCAGCGCTCCCCCGAACCGTCGACCAGCGACGCGACATCGACGTGGATCACGGCCTCGGTGCGCGGTTCTTTCGAATCCGGCACGCTTTGGGCGCGGCGCGCGACCTCGACCAGCGCATCCGCCCGGCGCGCGTCGCCGGGCACCGATCCCACCTCGTCATCGCTGGGAAGCTCTTCTTTGAGCGTGGCCTCGGCGGCGTCGAGCGCGGCGACCAACACCGCTCCGTCCTCGGGGGTCAGTCGGCCCCGGACCACCAAGAAGCCGTCGTCGTCGTAGAAGGTGTGGAGGCTGCGCAGCTCGTGGCGCTCGTTGCTTCTTTGTAGCTCCATGCGATCGAGACAGCCCTTGTAGGCGCGCGCGATGTGAGCCAGCTGGGTCGCGGTCGAGTGCCGAGCCATGTCGACCAGGCTGTCTTCGATCGCGGGGGTCGCGATGCGGGCCATCGCGCGCACCTGGTAGTAGGACAGCTCCCCGCGGGAGAACGCGGCCTTGATCTGGGGCAGGTCCTTGAGCGCCCGGGCGACCCGCACGTGGGTGCGGGCCTCGCCGATCGTGATCCCGCAGCGCCACGCGAGCCAGTCGTCGGGCCCCTTGGCCCCCTGGGTCGCCCACACCCCGAGGGCATCGAACTCGCCGACCGCCTCGAGCAGGCGGGCCATCGAGGCGTTGATGTGGGACGCGAGCTCGCCGATCTCGGCATCGACGGCCTCGGCCCGAGCGAGCCGCTCGGGGCCGGGCAGGTCCGGCTCATCCTCCTTGGGGACGGCCAAGACCGGGGCTCTCCAACTGTCGAACATACGTTCGATACTAGGACATATCGGGCAGGCAAGTCAAGCCTTCTTGGGGGGCATCAGAGCAACCATGTGTGGCTAGTGCCCTGTTTGCGTATTCATGTGACATTTCGACTCGGGGACACTTGTAACGCGGCGTGAGCCATCCCAGATAAGGACCGTCCATGAGTCAGAACGTCTCCGAGCTGCCCTACATGCCCGTAGCGCGAGCGCGCGCGCGGGTGGGCAACCCGGGGCTCCTCGCGGTCTTCGTCGCAACGCTGCTATTGAGCTCTTTCCTGCTGTTCCTGGTCCAGCCGATGTTCGGCAAGATGGTCCTTCCCCTCCTCGGAGGAACCCCATCCGTTTGGAACACAGCCATGCTGTTCTTCCAGGCAGCGCTTCTCGCCGGTTACGCGTACTCCCATCTGATCGTTTCCCGGCTGTCCCTCGGTCGCCAGATGCTCGTGCATCTCTCGGTGCTGGCGGTTCCCCTGCTCGTCGTGCCGATCGCGCTCCCGCAAGGCTTGCGGCCGCCGACCGACGGCACCCCGATCGGGTGGCTGCTGCTTCTGATGACGACCACTGTGGGGCTTCCTTTCTTCGCCGTCTCTACGACGGCCCCGCTGCTCCAGCGATGGTTCAGCCGGACCGACCATCCCTCCGGATCCGATCCCTACTTCCTCTACGCGGCGAGCAACGCAGGAAGCCTTGCGGCTTTGGTTGCCTATCCGCTAGCGGTCGAACCGCTCTTCGTGCTGGAGCGCCAGAGTTGGCTGTGGGCCGCGGGCTACGCGGCGCTGGTGGCGGCCGTGGCCCTGTGCGCGGTCGTGGCGTGGGGACGGAGAAGCTCGGGCTCCGAGGGGGCCGAACAGACAATCCCTGCGACAAAGAAGATCGCGATGTCGCGCCGGCTCCGATGGATCGCGCTCGCGCTCGTGCCGTCGAGCCTGATGATCGGCGTCACCACTCATCTGAGCACCGACATCGCAGCCATCCCGTTGCTGTGGGTGATCCCGCTGACCCTCTATCTCGTGACGTTCATCGTGACGTTCTCGAAGGTGGGGCCGCGCGTTCACCGCGCGTTCCGGCGGGCGGCCCCCCTGATGGCGCTACTCCTTATCTTTTCCGTCGCAACGAACATGCAAAGACCGATCGGGGCGCTTCTGTTGCTGCATCTCGCCACGTTCTTCGCCATCGCGATGGCTTTGCATGGAGAGCTCAATCGCGATCGTCCCGCGCCCGAACGTCTCACCGAGTTCTACCTATGGATCTCGGTCGGCGGCGCGCTGGGCGGCGTGGTCAACGCTTTGATCGCCCCTGCCGTGCTGGATTCGCTCGCCGAGTACCCGCTGATGATCGTGGCGGGCTGTCTTCTCATGATGGGAGCCCTCGAGCTTTCCCCGGGTCTCGGCCGGCGATTGCGGCTCGCTCTCACGTTGGGCGTTCCGGTGGGCATGCTCGCGCTCACCCTTTGGGTGACGGTCATCATGGCCGGCAAGGGGGATGCCCTCGTGTCGGAAAGGAACTTCTTCGGGATCCACCGCGTCACCCAGGACGAGACCCACCTGAAGCTCGTTCACGGCACCACGGTTCATGGTTCACAAAGCCTCGACCCGGATCACGCCCTCGAGCCGCTGACCTACTACCACCGCACGGGGCCGGTGGGCCAGATCTTCGAGACGTTCGGCGCCGATCCGTCCCGCTCGAATGTCGGCGTGGTCGGTCTGGGAGCCGGTTCGCTTGCCTGTTACGGAACGCCGGCGCAGCAGTGGACCTTCTATGAGATCGATCCTGCGATCGAGCGAGTGGCCCGCGACACGTTCTCTTTCCTCGACGGTTGTGGCGGTACCGAGCGCGTGGTCATCGGTGATGCCCGGCTAACCCTGGCCGACACGCCTGCAGGGGGTCACGACCTCCTCGTGATCGATGCCTTCACCTCCGATGCCATTCCCGTGCACCTGGTGACCGAGGAGGCGCTCGACCTGTACGAAAACAAGTTGTCGCCGGATGGTCTCCTTGCGTTCCACGTCTCGAACCGCTATCTCGACATGATCCCCGTGCTCGCAGCGCTTGCCGACGGCGAGGGCCTCACCGCGATGCAGAGGATCGATCGTGAAGTCACCCGCGCGCAGAGCCTGCTCGGTAAGACCCCTTCGCAATGGGTCTTGATGAGCCGGGAACGATCGCAACTGCAGCCCCTCTTTGACGACCCTCGCTGGTCCGAGATCCGCTCGTCGCCCTCGGTACGGGGGTGGACGGACAGCTACTCGAACATCCTCAGCGTCTTCAAGTGGAATTAGCCGGCCTCTCACCGGCGATTCCTTCATCCCCGTGGACTTTTCGTGGATCCGGAGGAAGGATTGAGCTTCAGGCCCGACGACGGAGCAAAGGGGATAGATATGGATACGAAGCGCTTGCATGAGCTTCCCCTGTTTCATGGGTTGGCCAAGAAGGACCTCCAACATCTCGGTC
>Ga0299913_10002432_pt1 | contig 14681 bp, 9 predicted proteins | sample RVTome_9_FD_201360 | JGI IMG/M metagenome (GOLD analysis project Ga0299913, IMG submission 201360) | Soil microbial communities from uranium-contaminated site in the Upper Colorado River Basin, Wyoming, United States - RVT155D38 (version 2) ...
TCCGTGGATTTCGAAGGATCATCGGCCGACCAATTGTCACGCGATTGCTGGCCAGGGTGCCCGAACCAGGTTCGACTGCAGGTTCGACTAATAGTAGCGGGATCAGCGCTTCGGCCGGTAGTCAGGGACGGTGATGTACTGTGCAGAAACGGCAGGCGAAGCTTCGCCGGGAGCGCGCAGTTGCCGCAGGAAGCTATGCCGGATCGATGCCATGTGAACGTTGCCAGTCTTTCGGGCTGTAGCCGCAGTGGCGACGAAAGGCCCGGGAAAACGCGGAATGGTCTTCGTAGCCGACGATATTCCCGACCTCCGATATCGAATGGCGATTCTCTTTCAGCAGGAATCTGGCGGCCTCGATGCGCTTGTGAATACAGTACTGCATTACAGTCGTGCCGTTCATGGATTTGAATCCGCTCTTCAAGCGGGTTTCCGAAATACCAAGCTGGCGTGCAAGCTCCGGCAACGGTGGCGGGTTCGCATACTCCATCCCGAGAATCGTGCGGGCTCGCCGGATCTTGTCCCCGCAAGGCCGATCGAGGTCAAGAGGGTCGTGATCGGCGAGGTTGCGGCTGTTCTTCAGTATCTGCAGGCCGATGCAAAGCAGCTCGTCGAATTTTGCGGACATCCACTGGCCGAGAAGCCTTCCCGATACCGGCAAATGGAAGCACGACCAGATCGAATTTCGATGCACGTCTTCAAGAAAGAACACGCGCTGACGCGGTTTCCTGTGCTTGCCGAGGAGCATCTCCACGAGCCAAGCCGGATAGGCATCCCTGGGTTCCCCCATTCGTTCCATCAGGTTCGACAGCGTGGTGTGAATCATGACGTGGCGGATCTGAACGTTCGTTTTCGGCACGCGGTAGGTGGTTTCCGGCCGCGGGATGGCCGACACCAGCAGAGCCGGCCCGAGATCGTGGACATTCTTGCGTTTGCCGAGGAACTCCGAGCGTTTGACCGTGGAGACGAACTGGAAGCTGATCAGGTCGGAAACCCTGTTGCGAATGATGACCGGCGTTTTCAGGTACGCATCGTTGATCTCGATCATGCGGTCTTTGTCGATGCGATAGCACAACGGACCCTTGATACCGACCGTCGTGAGGTCATGAATGAAATTGCGATCCGGCGTCGACTCGAAAGCGGTGATGCGCTTTGCCGTGCGGAACAACGGCCGGAGACGGGCCTGGGAAAAGTCGTCGGCGTTGAAGCCCGGGCTTTCCTCGACAAAGTGCTCGTCTCCGTAGTGCATTCGATCGTCCGCTTGCCCTTTACGCTGCCCGCATCCGGTACCCGTCGGCCAGGGCTACCGGTTCGGCACATTATCGTGGCGTATTGGCCTAACTTGCAAACCGGCGGCAAAGATATGATTCCGGGATCAAGGGAGCTGTATTCAAGGGGAAGAACGTTCATGACTGTGCTCACTCGGGGTTTTGCCGCCCGCATCCTTTTGCTGCTCCTCGGTGCGACCGCGGGTGCGGCACCGCCCGGCCTCGACGACCCGGCCGTGCTGGAGGCATTCGTGGACGGCCTCGTCGGGCCGTTAATGAAGGACAACAACAGCCCGTCCGGCACCGTAGCAATCGCCCGGCAGGGCGAAGTGATTTTTGCGAAAGGCTATGGCTTCCAGGACGTCGAGGAACAGATACCGGTCGATCCTGCGCGGACACTGTTCCGCCCAGGCTCCACGTCGAAGCTGTTCACCTGGGTATCGGTCATGCAGCTGGTCGAGCAGGGCAGGCTGGACCTCGACGTCGACGTCAATACCTACCTCGAATCCTTCCACATCCGCGAGACGTTCGACGATCCGATAACGCTGCGGCACATCATGACGCATACCGCCGGGTTCGAAGACGGCGCGCTCGGATACCTCATCGTTACCGACCCGGACAGGATCATGCCGCTCCGCGAGGCAATGAAGCGCTACCAGCCCGCTCGCGTGAACCCGCCCGGCAAGCAGACGGCGTATTCGAATTACGCGACCGCACTGGCGGGCCTCATCGTCGAGAACGTGTCCGGTGTGCCGTTTGCCGAGTACGTGCGGCAACATATATTCGAGCCACTCGGAATGGAGAATTCCACGTTCGTCGAGCCGCTTCCCGAGCCGCTCGCCGGGCGCATGGCCAAAAGCTACGCCCTCGAAACAGGCCGTTTCGTCGAGAAGCCGTTCGAGATCATCTCCAACTTCGCGCCGGCCGGAGCGCAATCCGCAACTGCCACGGACATGCTGCGCTTCGGCCAGGCGATACTGAACGGCGGCGAACTCGACGGGCAACGCATCCTCGAAGCCGATACCCTGGAGCTGATGCTGACCCGTGCGTTCTCGCACGACGATCGCCTGATGGGAATGGCGCTCGGGTTCTATGAGGAGGACATCAACGGTACGCGTATCGTCGGTCACGGCGGCGACACTCAGTGGTTCCATTCCTTCCTCGGTATCGATCAGGAGCATGAACTGGCGTTTTTCGTGAGCTTCGGCGGCCCGGGCGGCAGCCCGGTCCGGACCGCGTTCGCGTCGGCGTTCTACGACGAGTTCTTTCCGCGTGCCGAGATCCGTCCGCAGCCGCCCGACGATTTTGCGGAACGCGCCGGCAAGTACGCCGGCGCCTACGGCTTCTGGCGCAGCAATGCCTCGAAGATCGAGAAGGTCCTGGGCCTGACCGGCGTCGTGCAGGTTGCGCCGACACCGGACAACACCCTCGTCGTCAGCTTTGGCGGCACAGCGAAGCAGTACGCGGAGATCGAGGAAAACCTGTTTGGCGAGCTGAGCCCCAATATATCGTTGATTGCCGGGATCAGCCCGAGGCAAGTGGCGTTCCAGGAAAATGACGACGGCGAAATCTCGGGCTTCGTGATGGATGGCTTGCCCTTCATGTCGCTGCGCCGGCTCCCGTTCGTCGCGACGCCGGCGTTCAACTACTCCTTGCTCGCGTTGTCCATGCTGGTGTTCGTCGCGGTCGTGGCAGGCCGCTGGTACCAGCGGGCGGCGATTCGATCGAAACCCTTAGCCGACCGTGCAGCGATCAACGCCGCATCCCTCGCCGCCGCGGCGAACCTGCTGGTTGCCATCACCGGCGTCATTGTTCTCGCCGTCGTGCAAGACGTGCTGTTCAGCGAAATCCCCACGCTGTTCAAGATCTGGCTGGTCGCGCCGATCATCGCGACCGCGGCCGGGTTGTACCTGCTTTTCCGCACGGTGCTCGTCTGGCGGCAGAGCGTCCTTTCCAGCGTGTGGGCGCGCCTGCGATTCACCGCCGTAACGATATGCGCGCTGTTCATGTGCTGGTTCTATTACTACTGGAACATCCTGGGTTTCCAATACCTGTGACGCGCGAACCCCGCAAGCTGTCGTTCTCCGCGCAGTCCTGGGACCTCAGGATCCCGTTTACGATTACCGGTCGCACCTTTACCGAAGTGGATCTGCTCTACGTGTCGATCGCGGAAAACGGGAGTATCGGCCAGGGTGAAGCCGCGGGTGTCTATTACCTCGGCGAAACCGGCACCAGTATGCTGGCGGCCGTCGCGTCCGTGCAATCCGCGATCGAAGCCGGTGCCGATCGGCAGCAACTGCGCGACTTGCTGCCGCCCGGCGGCGCGCGAAACGCGATCGATTGTGCGCTCTGGGATCTCGAGGCGAAACGGAAGAGCACGACGGTCTGGGAGTTGACGGGGATCGAGCCCGGCCTGACGCGCAGCGCGCTGACCATCGGCATCGGGACTCCGCAGGAGATGGCGGCGACGGCGAAGTCGCTGGACAGCTCGCTCATCAAGGTGAAGCTCGACGCGGAACTGCCGCTCGAGCGAATCTCCGCTGTGCGGGCTGCGCGTCCCGACGACGAAATAATCGTCGACGTCAACCAGGGCTGGACGTTCGAGCAGCTCGTGGAACTCGCGCCGAACTTCGAGCAACTCGGCGTGGCGATGATTGAACAGCCGTTGCCGCGCGGCGGTGACGAGGCCCTGGAAGGATACGTGTCCCCGGTGCCATTGTGCGCGGACGAGTCCTGCCTCTGCGTCAGCGAGTTCGAACAGGCGGCCCGCCGATACCAGGTGATCAACATCAAGCTGGACAAGGCCGGCGGCCTGACCGAAGCGCTCGAGCTCGCCCGACTGGTGCGGGCAAGGGGAATCGACCTGATGGTGGGGAACATGATGGGCACTTCCCTCGCCATGGCGCCGGGCTACGTCGTCGCGCAGCTTTGCCGTTTTGTCGATCTGGACGGCGCCTTGTTCCTGAAGAAGGATCGGGCCAACCCGATATCATACGAGCACGGCGTCGTGTCCCGCCCGCGCCCCGAACTGTGGGGATGATGAAGGCGTAGTCCGTTCAATCCTCCTTCGGTGTCGGCGTAAACGAAAGATCGTGATAGTCGTAGCTGAAGTCGGCCAGCGGTGAGACGGCTTTCATGGTCATGCGCTCGACCTTGCCGTCGGCGTCCAGAGCAAAAGTGACGTAGGCCGGTTCAATCGTCGCATCCGTCCAGTTCGTACGGAACGTATCGTACTGCCAGTGCTCCAGCACGCCGGCCATATCGGGTGTCTGCAGGAAGTCGAGCGCGAGGTTTCCGTCCTCGAACGTGATCGACACAGGCCCGTACCAGGGGTCGGTATAGCTGCCTGCATAGCTCTCCAGCGGCAGCGAAGGGCCGACTTTCGCCGCCTTGTTTGTTTCGCTCTCGAATGCCTCGAATGCCTCGATCGCTTCGGCCACCCGGCTTTTCTTGTACGCGGCAATCCGTTCCGGCCAGCCGGCATCCGCTCTTCCCAGATAGTGGTCGAGAAGCTCATACATCAGACCGACCTGTGCTTCGCCGTCCTCCGAGTTGACGAACAAGGAGAAAGCAACGTTCTTTTCCGGCATGAGCACGACGGTCGCGAGGAAGCCGAATACCGCGCCGTCGTGCCGGACGATGCGGGCACCCTGGTAGTCCATCACGTCCCAGCCCAGCGCATACGTGTTGAAGTGAGGACGCAGTCCCTCGATTCTGTCCATGTAGCCCGATATCGGCATGAATACCACTGGTGTCCACATCTCGTCCGAGGCCGATTCGCTGAACAGGCGCCCGTCTCCGTCCGGCAGTGCACCGCGATCGAGCTGGATCATCAGCCAGCGCGCCATGTCGTTGGCGCTGATTGAAAGTCCGCCGGCGGGCGCTGAGTTGCGGCCCAGCCCGTTGCGTTCGTCGAGGACTTCCTGGTCGCCAAGGCCCCGGAACGTTCCGTTCAGGCGTGCGTGCGGCCAGGCGCGATTGGGATTCTCGAAGCGCTGGTCGTCGTCGCTGGTCGAGCTCGACATGCCCGCCGGATCGAAAATCTCCTCCGCGACAAACGTCTCCCAGGTCCTGCCGGTGACTTCCTCGATGAGCTGCCCGGCAGCCATATAGAGCACGTTGTCGTAAGCGTAGGCGCTGCGAAAGCTCGTCGCCGGCTTGATGTGGCGCAATCGCTCGACGCTTTCTCGCCGATTCAGGTTGGTGCGCGGCACGAACAGGAGATCGCCTGCGCCGAGCCCGAGGCCGCTCCGATGGACCAGAAGATCGCGGACGGTGATCTCGCGCGTCACCCAGGGGTCGTACATCCGGAACCACGGCATGTGTTCGATCACCGGATCGTCCCAGGCGATCTCGCCGCGGTCGGCCAGTATCGCGAGCGCCGTTACTGTGAAGGCTTTGCCCGTGGAGCCGGTGGGAAAAATCGTATCGGCGTCGACCAGTTCCCGGTTACCCAGCTTGCGGACGCCGTATCCGCGAGCCAGGGCGACCTTGCCGTTCTCGACGATCGCGATCGACATGCCGGGGATGCCGGCGGCTTTCCGCACTTCCTCCACTCGTTCATCGAACTCAGTGGGTGGCGCAGCGAACGCCGTGGCGGCAATGAGACAGAGCGCGGCGGCGGCGAAGGAGGGTCGAGCACGGGTCGTCGTAGGCATGATGGTCTCCGGGACTTGTTCAAAAACGTCGGCGCCGCCGCCACGGACAACACGATGCGCGGACCGTATGCCGCTTCCGGTCATCGGCTGTCAGCCGAGACAGGCGTCGACCAGCCGCGCGAACGCCTCGCCGCCACGCATTGGGTCGGCTACGGGTAGCCGCAGCCGTCCACTTTCCTTTGCCAGGAATTGCATCGCTGCGTCTTCTTTGAAATGCGAGGTGTTGAGACTCACGCCGGCGCAGCGTACCCCGAGGTTGGTGCGGCGCCCCAGCGCGAGCGTCATCTCCATCGTCTCGTCGACTGAGGGCAGCGGGAAGTCCGGCAGCCCTACTACCGTTCGTCGTTGCGGGTCGTGGCAGACCACAATGACGTCGGGCTGGCTGCCATGCAGCAATCCGAGCGCGACGGAGGAGAACGCCGGATGAAAAAGCGATCCCTGGCCTTCGATGACGTCCCAGTGATCGGCCGGCGCGTCCGGGCTCAGCATTTCAGCCGCGCCGGATTCGAAATCGGCAACGACGGCATCCATGGGGATTCCGCCGCCGGCGATCAGAATGCCGGTCTGCCCGGTCGCACGGAAATCGACATCCACGCCGCGCGTTGCGAATTCGCGAGCAATTGCCAGCGCAGTGTATTTCTTGCCGAGTGCGCAGTCGGTGCCGACCGTCAGCAGACGCATGCCCGTCCGTTTGCGGCCGGTTGCCGTCGGAATGTTCGGCGGCGGACGCCGCACGTCGATCAGGCGTCGGCCGTAGCGCCTGGCGGCATCGCGCAGGGCAGGCGTTCGTTCCAGCGGCACGTGCATACCGCTGACGGCGTCCAGTCCTGCCGCCAGCGCCTCGATGAGCGCCGCGTGCCATGATTCGAGGATGACGCCGCCCGCGTTCGCGACACCGATGACCATGGCGCGTGCGCCGCGCGCATACGCTTCCGCCGGCGTCAGGTACGGCAGGCCGGTGGAGAGATGACCCTCGCCGCAGGCAAATTCGCCGACGCAGCGCTCCGGTACCCAGTCGCGCAACCCGAACGCCGTTTTCGCGTAGGCGGGTTCCGAAATGTCCCCGAGGAACAGCAGGTACGGTTGCGGTACGTTTAGCCCGGATATCTCACCGATTTCGCGGGCTAGCAACGAACCCGGCAGCATGCCGATTGCTTCGACGGTCATGAAAGGGCTCAGAACTCGAAGCCCAGGGCCAGACCGACGGTGCGCGGACGGATGATCGAGAGACCAAGGGCGCCGTTCGGAAAGTTGTCTTCGGACAGGATCGAGTTCACGCCTCTTTCGTCGGTCAGGTTCCGGCCGTAAACTTCCGCACTCCACCTGCCGGCGTCGATTCCGGCGCGCAGCCCGAGCGTCACGTAGCTGTCCGTCTCGCGAATACTGCCGGCGGGCGTCCTGACGTCAAATGCCGCCGGACGTTCGCCGACATAGGCAACGTCACCGCCGACGTAGGCCACGGAATCACCGAATACCGCCCACTCGTAGTCGCCGTTCATGCTCAGGCTGAGCTCTGGCACATAGGACAACGGATCGCCGTCGAAACCGCCGACCACGGGGTCGGTATCCTGGGTCAGGTACGCGTCGGTGTAGGCCCCATTCAGCGACAGGTTCAATCCTTCCGTTGGCCGCAAGGCCGCAGTGAACTCGAACCCCCGGCTGACGGCTGTTCCGCCGTTGGCGTTGATGCCGACGTCGTTGACGATTGCGAACAGCTGAATGTCCTCCCAATCGAGGTAGAACGCGGCCATGTCGACGGAGAACCCTCCATCCGCGGTCCCTGCCTTGACGCCGACTTCGTAACTCGTCAGGGTGTCCGAGTCGTAAAACGTCGGGGTTCCTGGCGGCGATCCCGGCGGCAGGACGTTCGGTCCGCCGGGACGAAACCCCGTCGCCACGCGTGCGTAGAGAGAGGTGTCGTCGCTGACCTCGAATCTCGGCGAGACGGAATATGTGAAAGGATTCTCCGAAGAGCGCGCGTCATCGAAGGTCGTCAGGCCGCCGGCCAGGACGCCGTCGAGCACCTGAGTGGCGATCTGTTCGTTGTCGCTCGCGCGGCCGCCGAACGACAATTCGAAGCGATCCGTGATGTGCCAGGTCGCGTTTGCAAAGAACGCGAGTTCCTCGTACTCGGACACGAGAGATGCCTGTGCCAGGATCGGAACGTCCCCGGCCGCGGTTTCAGTGCCTGCCTCGACGGCAAGAATGGTCTGTGGATCGATGCCCGAGTCTTCCTTCGTGTAGAAGAGGCCCGCCAGCCACTCGAAGGTGTCGTTGTCCGATGACAGCAGGCGGAATTCCTGGGTGAACTTGTCCGTACCGGTGACCTGCTTGAGAATCGTGCTCAGCGGCCGGGTTGCCGGATCGCCAAACAGGAATGTGACGGTCGGAGCGAAGACAAACGCGAAGTCGCGCTGAAAATCCTGTTCGAACGTGCTGTAGCTCGTCACGGACTCGAGACTGACGCGGCCGAAATCCCAGTCGACTCCGGCGCTGTAGACCCGGTACTCGACGTCGGTGAATTCCGGGTGGTACAGGGACGTCACCAGTCCGCCGTAGAGCGGATCGCCGGTTGCGGGGTCGGCTTCGAAGGCGTCGGCTCCGTCGCTTTCGATGTCCTGCGTCAGCGCAGTCAGCCGCAGCGAGAAGGTGTCGGTCGCCTGGATGAGAGCGGACACGCGCCCGCCGAAGGTCTCGAGCGCATTGATGCCGTCCCGGACGATAGTGCCGTCGACGACGTCGTTGTCCGGATCGGTCAGGCTCGGCAGCGGATTGTTGCCGATCGAATTGATGAATCCGTCGTCGTTGCGGTAAAACCCGCTGGCGCGGATTGCAATGCGATCATTGACGGGGACGTTGGCAACTCCGGTGAACGCGTAACCGACGTCGCCGCCTTCGACGTTTTCCACCGAAGCACGGCCACGCGCTTCGAAGGCATCGGTCTGCGGCCGGTTCGTGACGTATCTCAGGACTCCGCCCAGCGAGCTCGCCCCGTACAGTGTCCCTTGCGGTCCTCGCAGAACCTCGACACGGGCCAGGTCGAACGTATCGAAGTCGCCCGAGAGTATCGATCCGTTGGCCAGCCCGCTGCTGGAACCGAATGGGATCTCATCGACGTAGACGCCGACGGTCGATGCGACACCGCCCGTGTTGATGCCACGCAGCGTGATCCGGCTGACGCCGCGCGTGTTGCTTTCCACGGAGAACCCCGGCACCAGCGCCACGAGATCCTGGAAGTTGTGTGCCCGCTGTCGTTCGAGGAATTCGCCGGACAGCACGGTGATCGACATCGGGATGTCCTTGAGGACCTGCTCCCTTTTTTGTGCCGTGACGACGATTTCTTCGAGAGGTAAGCGGTCCGTCTGAGCGTTCCGCGCTGCTTCCTGGGCTGCGGCCGCGCAGGGCGCGGACAGTATCGCGGCCGCCGTGACGATCGCCTGCAATTTGTCGTGGAGCCGAGTCATGATGTTCCCCCTGATTGTGGATTCCCTGCCGCCGGTTCTGACGAAAGTTCTCTGAGCGAGACGAAAAGCTCTCAATAGGCAGATAATGATCCCAAATAGAAAATTGTCAAGCGACCGAGGACAGTAGGCGCGGCAATGTCCGCGTCCGTCAGTCTGGAGCGTCGATCAGATAGGCGTCGTAGACCAGGCGGGCGATGTCGGCAATCACCGTTTCCCGCTCGGCCACGGGGCTTGCGCTCTCCTTGATGAACACGGTGAGCAGGATTTGACCGGAATCTTCCGGCAACGTGATCACGCCAACGTCGTTGACGGAGCCGCCGATCGTGCCGGTCTTGTCGGCGACTGTCGTTCCTTCCGGCAGACGGGCCCTGATTCGCGCATCGCCGGTGCGGTTTCGCCGCATCATCGCGTCGAGCTCCCGGGTGCTGTCCGGTTGAAGCGCTTTCCCGCTGAAGATGCGGTGCAGCAGTACGCCCATGGCCACCGGCGTCGACGTGTCGCGCGGGTCGTCGTCGAACTCAGGGTTCGGCATTGAGGCGCGCGCCCAGAAACCCGGGTCTCTCGCCGACACCTCGACCACCACTTCGCGGAGAATCCCCGGTGGCAATTCGAAAAAATCGCGCACGATGCCGGCCGTGTCCCGATCGACGCGGAGTCCTTCAACGCCCTGTGAGCGAACCCACGCGGTGATTGCCTCCGGACCGCCGACGAGGCCGACGAGGATGTCGGTCGCGGTGTTGTCGCTTCGGGTCAGCATGAGCTCCAGCAGATTGTGGACCGAAAGGCTGACGCCCGGATGAATGAAACTGTCCGCGATCACTTCGGACTCGACGTACCGTTCCGGATCGATTGCCACCATCTGGTCGAGTGTCACCTCGCCGTCGTCGATCCGCGCGAAAACGGCGCCGGCAACCGCCACCTTGAAGGTGCTTGCCATCGGGAAGGGCAGGTTCGCGTTGACAGCAAGTCGCGGTCCTTTTCCATCGAGCCGCCACGCCGCGACCCCGACAGAGCCGCCGAGGGGCGCGGCGAGACGCTCGATCTCCGCTCGCAGCGCCTCGACCGGTTCGGCCGCGGGTACAAGCCGCCCGGTGGCGAGGGCGAACGTTGCGAAAAGCATGCTCAGTAAAATTCCTCGAGCGCTTCTCATCGATGCCGGGGTTCTGAAGCTCGTTACGCGAATGGCTTGTGCTCCTGCTGGCATGCGGTGTGGATAATAATGTCCCAATCTGAAAACTGTCACTGACTGCTCCCGCGTCGATTGACAATTCTCTAATCAGGACTATTATGGCCTGATAAGGCATTCAGGGTAAAGCATGACGACTTTCTGTCGTCGAGGGGAGGCTCCGCATGCGCCGTATTACCGTTTTCGCGACGGGAGTCCTGTCTCTGGTCCTCTCGGGCACCGCCACTACGCAAGAACAAGCGGTGCCGCCGGTGGGACCGTCGCCGGAAGCGATCATTCCCGCAGACGCCCCCGAGGATAGCGCCCGCCGGCTCGAATCCGCCGACCTGAAGAGCTGGCTCGACGGCTTAATGCCCTACGCGCTGCAGAGCGGCGACGTAGCGGGTGCGGTCGTCACCGTTGTCGAGGACGGAGAGATACTGGTTCTGGAAGGCTATGGCTACGCCGACGTCGAGACACGCACGACGGTCGACCCGGAGAAAACGCTATTCCGTCCCGGGTCCGTCTCCAAGCTCTTCACCTGGACGGCCGTCATGCAGCTCGTCGAGCACGGCACCCTCGATCTGGACGAAGACGTCAACGTCTATCTGGACTTCCGTATTCCGCCGTACGAGGGAAAACCCGTCACGTTGCGCAACATCCTGACGCATACGGCCGGATTCGAAGAGGCGTTCCGTGGGCTGATCACACCGGACGTCGAGAACGTAGGCCTCGAGAAGAATCTCAAACGCTGGATTCCCGAACGTGTCTATGCGCCGGGCTCGACGCCGGCTTACTCGAACTACGCGACGGCGCTTGCGGGTTACATCGTCGAGCTCGTTTCGGAACAAACCTTTGACGACTATATCGAACGACATATCTTCGACCCACTCGAGATGCACCGCTCGAGTTTCCGCCAGCCGCTTCCGGACGAGCTCATGAAATCGATGTCGTCGGGTTACGACCGGGCGTCGAATCCGGCGGAGGCCTATGAGTACGTTTCCATCGCGCCCGCGGGCAGCCTCGCGGCGACAGGCGCCGACATGGCGAACTTCATGATTGCGCACCTGCAGAAAGGCGCCTTCGGGGAAGCGCGCATCCTGCGGGAAGAGACGGCCAACGAGATGCATGAGACGACGCTGACGGTACTGCCGCCGCTCAACCGCATGGCGCTTGGATTCTACGAAAACAATGTGAACGGCCATCGTGTGATCAGCCATGGGGGCGACACCCGGCTCTTTCACAGCGAGCTCAACCTGTTCATCGACGATGGTGTGGGCATGTTCATTTCGGTAAACAGCGGCGGCAAGGAAGGCGCTGCCTACGGGATCCGCAGGGCGCTTCTACACCAGTTCGCCGACCGTTACTTTCCGGAACGAGCGGAGGGCGAGGGCGCGGTCGATGCCGAGACCGCCGCGCGTCATGTTGCCATGGTGCAAGGCGTCTACGACAATTCAAGGAGAGCGCATACGAGCTTCATGGCTGCGCTTGGGTTGCTCGGCGCCATTCGGGTCGCCGACAACGGAGACGGGACGATCACCGCCGACGTCTTCGAGGACCTCGCGGGTGTTCCCAAAAAATGGCGTGAAACGGCGCCATTCGTGTGGACCGAGGTCGGGGGCAAGGACCGCCTCGCCGCACAGGTCGTCGATGGGAAAGTCGTTCGCTTCAGCGTGGACGAGCTGTCGCCCTTCATGGTGTTCGACCGCATCGAGTGGTGGCGAAACACGGCCTGGCTCAGCCCGCTTTTTCGGCTGTCGATGGTCGTGCTTGCCCTGACGGTCCTGCTCTGGCCGGTGAGGGCGCTTGTGCGTCGTGCTTATCGCGCCGCCTCCCCGCTGTCAGGGACCGATCTCACGGCTCATCGAGCGGTCAGAATCGCATCCATTGTGATGCTGGCCTGCGCCGCCGCCTGGGTAGGACTCGTATCCGCCATCTTCAACTACACCATCCGGCCGGCTGCACTCGACGTCCCGGTGATCAGTCTGCAACTATTGACGCTCGTCGCAACCGCCGGCGGCCTGTTGATAGCCCTCTGGAACGCTCGACGCACCTGGGGTGAAAATCGGCGCTGGTTTGCGCGCCTGTGGAGCGGCATTCTCGTCGTTGCATTCGGCGTTTTCCTGTGGATCGCAATCGTATTCCGCCTCGTCAATTTCTCCGCACAGTACTAGGATCCATCTCAAACGGAACGCCGTTACCGGTACGGATCGCCCTGGGCAGGCCGAAGCTTGGCAATCCGGTAGGCCCGCCCGCCCGTTACCGCTACACTATTCCCTGCTGGAGTCAGGGGGAAAAGCCCGATGAAATCCGACAAGCAACCCGATAAGCCCACGCTCGGACGTCTGCTGCGCGGCTTGCGAACGCGCAACAACTGGACGCTGAAGGAAATGAGCGAGCGGACGGGTATCCCGTTGTCGACGCTTGCCAAAGTCGAGCACGACCGTCTGACACTGACCTACGACAAGTTGCAGCAGGTCAGCCAGCGGCTGAAGATTCGCATGTCGGAGTTGTTTGCCGAACCGGAAGACGGTGCCGAAAGGGCAGTCATGGCGCGGCGGAGTATCGGCAGCGCGGAAACGGCGATCCGGGTGAACACCAAGAACTACGACTACTACTACCTCTGTCCGGAACTCCGCCGCAAGCGAATGATCCCGGTCGTCACCCGGATTCGCGCGAAAAGCGTGGGCGAGTTCGGGGAACTCGTGCGCCACTCCGGCGAGGAATTCATCTATGTGATCGAGGGTAGCGTGGAAGTGCACACGGAGTTCTACGACCCGGTGATCATCAAGACCGGCGAGTCCATCTACCTGGATTCCAAAATGGGCCATGCCTACGTCGCTGCCGAGGGCTGTGACGAGGCCACCGTGCTCGGTGTCTGCTCGAGCGCCGACGAGGGCCTGATGGAATTACTGCTGGGATTGCACGGAGATGACGTCGTCGACATTGCCACCCGCGCCGCCACGGGCAAGAAAGCGTCCTGAGCCCGCCTCGAAGCGGGCCTGACGATCGCCTCGCAGGCGATTCTGTTATTGAGCGCGCCGCAAGCGTCCTGACCCGGGGGCGCCAAACGTGTCAGGCAACTCGATCCTGGGTCCTCCCCCTTGCCAAATGCGAATGCGAATGATTATCATTTGTATATTGCATCCGGCCAGGCGAAGAAAAAAGAGGAACAAGCAGTGGGGGTGGGTACATACGACGAGAGTCCGGACGAGCGGTGTTGCGCAAATGCAAGGTTGGAACCTGCCCCGCGATTACCTCGACTGGTGGTGGTGTTGCTGCTTCTCGGCGCCGGTACGGCAACCGCCGCGCCCGGGTTCCTGGTTGTTGCTCCCGATCGGGGTTTCAGCGGCAACGAGGCCGTGCGCGATGCTTTTTCCACGTTCGCGGCCAAACAGCCGGCGCAGCTGGTATTTGTCACGCGCGACCGTACGGCCGAACGCCTGGATCGGGCATACGCGTCGTTGCGAAAGAAAAAAGCCAGGCCGGTTGTCGTGCTGCCGTTTTACCTGACGGCCGCGCACGCGGATATGGCGCAGATCGAGACCTGGATCGAGGATAAGGATGCGGTTCCGGGGCGGCCATTCGGTCGTAGCTTCCCGGCGATGGCGGCGCTCGGAGATCGGTTGCTGGATGTCGAAAAGCCAATGCAGACGCACCTGCTGCTGGTCGGACACGGGGCGGAGACCGCGTCGCAGGCGCAAGACATGGAGCAGGACTTACGTCAGTTGCTTCTCGGCGCGGCCAGGGGATTGAACTTCACCGGGCTGGACGTGCGCGTGTGGCCTTACGTCGATGAGTTTCCCGAGGAGGATTATCGCCGGCAGCTTGCTGCCATGGATGACGATGCGAACGCTCGAGTCGTAGCGCTGCCGTTTCACTCAGGTCCCCACCTGGATTCGATGATGGGTTTCACGCCGCAGCTTCGGGCCGCCGCCCCGAAAGGGGTCACTGTGCTGGAATCGGGAACCGCACTGGAGCCGGCTCTGTTGCGATGGCTGACGCGTGAGGCAGCGCGGTATCGCACGCTGGACGCAGATAAGATCGGCGTCGTAGTCCACGCCCATGGCTCGAACTGGCAATGGAACGAAGACATGCGCAGGGGCTCGGCGCCGCTTGGCGACGACTA
>Ga0299913_10002435_pt1 | contig 14678 bp, 12 predicted proteins | sample RVTome_9_FD_201360 | JGI IMG/M metagenome (GOLD analysis project Ga0299913, IMG submission 201360) | Soil microbial communities from uranium-contaminated site in the Upper Colorado River Basin, Wyoming, United States - RVT155D38 (version 2) ...
ACGACGAAGACTCCTCGCCGGACCCCTGAGGGCCGCGACTACCCCTGGCCTCCGTTCCCATCGATGACTCAACCCCAGCTCGACGCCGAGTGTGGTTTTTGGTGGGGTCATAGCAGCGCAGTCGCCACACTCGGCGGCAAGGGTGGGCGATCTTCTCGGCCTCCGTTAGCCGGACCGCCTCGCCGGGGCAATCCGAGTAGACGGATAAGGGGGCGCCTGAGGCGCCCCCTTATCGATCGCATCGAAGATCAGAGGTTTCCTAGCCGCAGTCCTCGGCCGTGTTCCCCGACTGGTCCGCGCTCGAGTCCTGGTTGGTGTCGTCGCCGCAGTGCACACCGTTCTCGTCGACCCGGGCGTATCCGTTCGCCGGCGCCGGATTGCTGTTGTCGCCGTCGATGGCGATGTATCCCTCTTCCGCATCGACCGTCGCGCTTCCATCGATGGGAACCGCGGACGATTCGTCCGCGCACACCTCGGCCCCGTTGCTGCCCACGTACACGTAACCGACACCTCCGACGTCGGTTGACGACGATTCGTTGCAGTCGACCTGGTTCTCGTTCGGATCGTCGAGCGCGTCACCTTCGGGATCCTCATCGATCGCGCCGTCCCCGTCGTCGTCCGCAGGATCCTCATCGATCGCGCCGTCCCCGTCGTCGTCGGCGAGCCCGTCACCGTTCGCGTCACCGGGGGGATCCTCATCGATCGCGCCGTCCCCGTCGTTATCGTCGGTCGCACCTCCGGAGTCTTCGTCGATCGCGCCGTCGCAATCGTCGTCTTGCACGTGGCATTCGGTGGAGCCGCTTGGACCCGCGAAGGCCGCACCTCCCACGAAGAGAGACGCGGATACGAACATTGCCAGCAGAACCCACAACCGGCGCATGCCTCACCCCTTTCCCTGTCGAACGGACACGGGCGCGTCGACCAGGCGCGTCGTTGAGAACTGTCCGATCTGCCCGCTTTGCTCCGCGCGCTTCCCCTGCTTTCCCCCGTCTAAACAGGTAATCGCTGGAAATGGATGGGCTCGGGTGCGGTAGGCGAGGATCTCAGGAGGGCTCTGGCAGCCAGCGATAGCCCACGCCGGGCTCGGTGGTGATCCACCGCGGCCGGGCCGGGTCGTCGTGCAGCTTCTGTCGCAATTGACGCACGAACAGCCGCAGGTAGTGCGACTCGGTCGCGTAGCCCGGCCCCCATACCTTCTGCAGCAACCATCCGTGTGTGAGCAACTTGCCTGGGCTCGTCGCCATCGCCTCCAGCAGGCGGTACTCGGTTGGCGTGAGGTGCACCGGCTCGTCCTCCAGCTTGACCAAGCGACGTGACAGATCGATCTCGAGCTCGTCGAAGTGCAGGACGGGCTCAGATTGTTCGGGGGCCGCGCGCCGGAGCACCGCGCGCATGCGCGCGAGCAGCTCCTTCGCTCCGAAGGGCTTCGTGACGTAGTCGTCCGCCCCGGCATCGAGCGCGGCCGCCTTCTCATCCTGGCCGTCACGCACCGAGAGAACGATCACGGGGACGTCGGACCATGTGCGGAGACGAGTGATGACCTGATGCCCGTCTACGTGCGGCAGCCCGAGATCCAAGAGAACGAGATCTGGCTGCTCCTCCGCCAACATCCGAAGAGCGATCTCGCCGTCGGCCGCCGTGAGGATCGAGTAGCCGCGCGCCTTCAACGCGGTCGTTACGGCCCGCAGCATCTGCCGGTCGTCATCGACAACGAGGACCGTCGCGTTCTCGCTCGGGCTCACGACGCGTCGCTCGTAGAGGTTGGAAGCTCGAAGGTCACGGCCGCTCCTCCGCCGGGAGCGTCCTGTGCCCACATCCGCCCGCCGTGTGCGTGTACTGCGGCCCACGCGATGGCCAGCCCTAATCCGGTGCCGGTGACTTCGCCGTTGCCCCGCTCGAACGCGTTGAAGATCCGTTCGCGATCGCCGTGCGGTATCCCGGGTCCTTTGTCGGAGACCGTGACGCGAACCTGTTCGGCCCCGCCGGTCGCAGAGATCCGGATCGGAGTCCCCGGCGGGCTGAACTTGACGGCGTTCTCTATCAGGTTCGTCAAGACCTGATCTATCTGGATGACATCCATGGACATCTCGGGAAGATCGTCGTGCAGGTCCAGGTTCGCGTCCCGGCCGACCAACATGGGCTGAAGTCGAGCGACCACGGCTTCGATCAACTCGTCGATGGCGGCTGGAACGCGAGCCGGTACGAGGGCACCGGCCCGGAGACGCGCCAGGTCCATGAGGTTGGTGACGACACGATCGAGGTGCTCGGCTTCCTGTCTGATCGTGTCGAGATGCTCGAAGCGTTGATGTTCGGTGAAGCGCGATCCCTCGAGCAGACTCGTGACGGACGCGGTGATCGCGGACAGAGGGGTCTTCAGGTCATGGGTCACCCCGGAGAACAGAGCCGCGCGGAGCCGGTTCGTCTCGGCGTCCAGCTGCGCGCGGCGGACCTCGTCGGTGAGCCGCGTGCTCTCGAGAGCGAGGGAGACCTGGGCCGCCAGTGCTTCGATCAGAGCGCGCTCGTCGCGCCGCAGAGGACCGTTAGCCGCCGCGGGTGCGGCCGACAGGGTCCCGGCCCTCTCTCCCTTGACGATCAGGGGGACCTCGAACGAGCTGGCGGGTTTCCGCTCCGTCTTAGCTCGAACGGGTCCGGAGGTCTCCGTCGCGATCGTGCATGAGGCCAGATCCAGCAGCCCCACCAGCCCGTCGGCGAGCCCCTGCAGCACCTCTTCGAGCGCCTGTCCCGAGAGGAGTTGTGTGGTCGAGCGATTCATGAGCCGCGTCTGACGCTCGCGCGTCTCGGCCCGGCTTCGCTCGCGGAGCGCGGTAGACAACAGGAGCCCGGTGATCACTGAGACGATGAGGAAGACGACCAGGGCGATCAGATCGTCCACCTTCCCTGCCACGAAAGTATGCAGCGGTGGCGTGAAGAAGAAGTTCAGCGCAAGGAAGGACAGGAAGGACGCCGCGATGCCCGCCGCCGGTCCACCCACCCCAGCTGCAACGACAACGACCAGTACGTAGAGCAATGCTGCTGTGGTCGTCGAAAGCTGATGTTCGAGGAGGGTTAGCGCGGTGACCGCCGCCGGTCCCCCAAGGACCGTGATCCAAACGCGCGGTCTCCTGAACGCTCCTACCGAGCTGAGTCGCAGCGATCGTTCGAGTGCCATCGAAGCGAGGTCCTCCTGTCAACCCGGACCCTACTGTCGGCGCCGGGAAAAACTGACGACACCCTTACGCGCGATGCCTTCGTCCTAACGATTTCCTTACGCGTCGAGGTCGATGCTGAAAGCATGCCGACGACCGATTCGAAGAGTCAACTAGGAGGTCTACAAACGGCGAAGCGCGTCGTGCTCGGGCGGCCCTTGCGGTCCGGCGAGCTCGAGCACACTCTCCTTCCCAAGACGATCGCATTGCCGGTCTTCTCTTCCGACCCACTCTCCTCGAACGCGTACGCGACCCAAGAGGCGATGATCGTTCTGTCGCTGGCGGGAGCGGCCGGGCTCTCCTTCATCCTTCCGATCTCGATCGCGGTAGCCACCTTGCTGTTGATAGTCGTTACCTCGTATCGCGAGACCGTGAAGGCATATCCCACCGGGGGAGGCGCCTACCGCGTATCCCACGAGAACCTCGGGATGTACCCGGGTCTCCTCGCGGCGTCGGCTCTGTTGATCGATTACGTCATGACCGTCGCCGTCTCGATCACCGCGGGGGTCGAGGCACTGGTCTCCGCGTCGGACTCATTGGAGCCGCACAAGATCACGCTCGCTTTCGTTTTCATCGGGTTCGTTGGGCTGATGAACCTTCGCGGGGTGAAGGAGTCGGGAACGCTCTTCGCGATCCCCACCTACGGATTCGTGTTGGTGATCTATCTGATGATCGTCACGGGCTTCGTGAAGTGTCTCGGGGGTTGCCCCCAGGCAGAGAGCGCCGGACGAGAGTTACATCCAGAACAGGTGGTGGGTTTCCTGATCGTGATCAGGGCATTCGCGGCTGGGACCACCGCTCTCACGGGCGTAGAGGCCATCGCGGACGGCGTCCCGGCCTTCCGTTATCCGCAATCGAAGAACGCCGCGACCACGCTATTGATCATGGCGGGCCTGTCGATCTCGATGTTCCTTGGGATCTCGTGGCTGGCCGACCACACGAACGTGGTGTTCACCGAGCATCCTCTCGGGCAGCGATCCGTCGTAGCGCAGGTCGCAGCTGCGGTGTTCGACGACGGGCCGCTCTTCTATCTGGTGCAGATCATGTCGGCCGCGATCCTGATTCTGGCCGCGAACACCGCGTACCAGGACTTCCCTCGACTGTCTTCGATCCTCGCAACCGACCGTTACCTACCGCGGCAATTCATGAACCGTGGCGACCGGCTGGTCTTCTCGAACGGGGTGATCATCCTCTCGGGTCTGGCCGCGCTGCTGATCGTCGCGTTCGACGCGAACCTTACGCATCTGATCCAGCTCTATCTCGTGGGCGTGTTCATCTCCTTCACGTTGTCGCAGACTGGGATGGTGGTGAGAGGTCGCCGCCTCAGGCCTCCAGGATGGAAACGCAGCGCGGCGATCAGTGGTTTCGGAGCGGTCGTCACCGGTGTTGTCCTCGTCGTCATCGCGTATTCGAAGTTCGCCAAGGGCGCATGGATCGTGATGGCGGCGATCCCGGTCCTCATCTACGGGATGCGATCCGTGAAGTCGCATTACAGCGACGTTGCGAGGCAACTGGCCCATCCCGAGAGACGACCCGTCGACCGGCGCGCTGGTGACCAGAACATGGTCATCCTCGTTTCCGAGATGGATACCGCGACGGCCCGCGCTGTCGGTTACGTCAGATCCGTGCGTCCCAAGAACGCGAGCGCCGTGACGTTCGACAAGAAGCATGCGGCTACGTGGAGACGACTAGCTCCGGACATCCCGATCACCGTGGCCGCCCGTAAGGACTCGTTACGGTCAGACGTTCGGGCCTACCTGAGCGATGAACGAAGCAGACTCGACGAGAGCGAGTTCCTCACGATCGTGATCCCCGAGGTGCTCGGTCGCCGCGGTCTGCTCGAGCTCGTGCGGCGACCGGGGATCCATAGGCTCAAGGCCGCGCTCCTGTCAGAGCCCGGGGTGCAGGTGCTCGACGTCCCCATGGTGGTCGATGAGATAGATCCCGCCGTCGACGAGAGCAGCGAACCGGCCCGCAATTACGTGATCGTCCTCGTATCCGGCGTTCACAACGCGACGCTCCACGCGATCGAATACGCGGAGTCCCTCGGCCCCACTGATCTGCGGGCGGTCACGTTCGGGCTCGATCCTCGCGAGACGGCGAAGATAGGGGAGCGCTGGCTGCAGCACCAGATACCCGTTCCCCTCGAGATGCACGACTCTCCCTACAGGGACATAGGCGCTTCCCTTACGCGTTACGTCAGAGCCCTGCGCCGGGACGACCGCGAACTCGTCGTTACGGTCGTTCTACCCGAGTTCGTGGTCCACAGATTCCGTCACCAGCTCCTACACGGACAGACGGCCTTGCTCGTGAAGCGCTACCTCTTGTTCGAGCCCGGCGTGGTCGTCGCCAGTGTGCCGTATCACTTGGAGGGATGACCGACCCAACGGGTCGCGGCCGTTATCCTGCTGGCGGTGAGCCGGGAAGCCTGGTCGGCATCTGTTTCGTCGACCTAGGAGGCCGTTACGACCCGGATCCCAGCCCCGCGGAACTCGTGGCTCACCAGTAGCCGCCCGGTTCCCAGGCTGATCGCACGGCCGCTTCGATCGTTCCTCGATACGGAAGCGGCCGGAGGGATAGTTCTGTTGGTCGCGACCGCGATCGCTCTCGCCTGGGCGAACTCGCCCTGGTCCGGGGGATACGAGTCGTTGTGGACCACCGAGGTCCGTCTGTCCGTGGGCGGTTTCGAGCTATCCGAGGATCTTCGTCACTGGGTCAACGACGCACTGATGGTCATCTTCTTCTTCGTCGTGGGTCTCGAGATCAAGCGCGAGCTCGTCGTCGGAGAGCTGAACGACCTGCGCAAGGCATCCCTCCCGATAGTGGCCGCCCTAGGAGGCATGATCGTTCCGGCTGCCTTCTACCTGGCCCTCAACACCTCCGGCGCGGGAACGACCGGATGGGGCATCCCGATGGCCACCGATATCGCCTTCGCGATCGGCGTCCTTGCCCTTCTCAGCAACCGCGTCCCCTCCGGCCTGAAGGTCTTCCTTCTCAGTCTCGCGATCGTCGACGACATCGGGGCCATCCTGGTGATCGCGGTGTTCTACGCGGGAGGGGTCGAGTTCGCGTGGCTTACCGCAGCGGCCGCGGGCGTCGTCCTGATCCTCGTCTTGCGACGCGCTAACGTCTACTGGGTGCCCGTCTACGTCGTTATCGGCGCGGGGGTCTGGTTGGCGACCCTCGAGTCCGGGGTCCACGCGACGATCGCGGGGGTCGCCTTGGGCCTCCTCGCGCCCGCTCGCGCGACGGATCCCGGGGGCTTCAGCGACGTCCTCCAAAGAGCCTCCGAGTTGTCCTCGGAACCGGATGCCTATTCGTTGCGCGGTGTCGCGCTCCAGGCGAACGAGACGGTCTCGGTTGCAGAGAGGCTCGAGCATCTATTGCATCCCTGGTCGAGCTTCTTGATCATCCCGCTCTTCGCGCTGGCGAACGCCGGGGTGGTCCTGAGCAGTGAGGCGTTGGGTGACGCGGTGACATCCCGCATCACTCTGGGCATCGTCCTCGGTCTCGTTGCTGGGAAGCTCATCGGCATCTCCGGCGCGTCGTGGCTGGCGATCCGGTTCGGACTGGCACGGGCGCCGGAGGGGGTCGGGTGGATCCACCTGGTCGGAGGGGCCGCCGTCGCCGGGATCGGCTTCACCGTCTCTCTGTTCATCACCGCGCTGGCGTTCGACGACCCCTCCGTGGTCGGAGCCGCCAAGATCGGCGTCCTCGCGGCCTCGCTGATCGCAGGTGCTATCGGGGCGGCGCTTCTGCTTCGTGCGGAACCCGCGTCGGAGTCCGTCGGGGCGGAGGCCTAGCCCCGGCTCAGTAAGGGTCCTCGGGTTCCATCACGACCAGAGCGACGCGTTCTCCGTTCCTCTCGAGGTCGATGACCTTGCCCTCCAACAGGTCCACGGCTGCTGGATCCACGAACAGGAGTCCGTCCTCCTCGGGCAGCCGCACGTCGACCGGCGTCGGCCCCTCGACCAGTCCGGTCACGAGCATCGGCTCTCCGCCGACCGACCTCATCCACACGCGGAGGCCGGCGCCCTCGGAGAGGTCCGAGCGTGAGAGAGCTCGCTCGATGGCCGTTGCGGCTTCTTCCGTGAGCTTCGTGTGCATCGTCACCTTGTAGTTGGGAAGGGATCCATTACGACCCTTTCCCTGTCGCTCCCCACGGAAAACGCCGACCGGCCACGGGTAACGTCGGCGCTCATGGTGCACAAGAGGAGAGTGGTGACCGTCGAAGAGCGCCGGGCCCGGATGGTGCGCCGCCATCACCTGGGACGCACGGCGAGCGACGTGACCGAGGCCGCCGGTTCGCTCGTGGGGCTGCACTCATCGGACGCGGTGTCGGTGTTCCTGGCCGCCCGCGCGCGCGTAGGCGCGTTCGAACCCGCCGCACTGGAGGGAGCCCTGTACGAGGATCGCTCGCTCGGCCGGGTCCTGGGCATGCGCCGGACGATGTTCGTCCTGCCGGTGGGGCTGATCCCGATCGTGCACGCCGCATGCACCCGCTCCCTCGCCGGCCGCGAGAGGAAGCGCACGGAGCGCTTCATCGAGGAGGCGGGGATCGTCAAGGACGGGTCGCGCTGGTTGGCGAAGGTCGAGACGGCAACACTGGAGCTGTTGCGCGCCAAGGGTGAGGCGACCGCGGCCGAACTGAGCGCCGAACTGCCGGCGCTGAGGAGGAAGATCCCCGTCGGTGCCGGTAAGAAGTGGGAGGGGGAGATCGGCGTCTCGACGCGGGTGCTGTTCCTTCTCGCCACCGACGGGAAGATCGTGCGAGCCAGGCCGCGCGGAACCTGGGTGAGTACCCAGTATCGGTGGGCGCCCATGGATGTCTGGTTCGGGTTCGACATCGACGAGATGGGCTCCGAGGCCGCGCGCCGCGAGCTTGCACGACTCTGGCTCGCGTCATTCGGGCCCGGCACCTTGCAGGACCTCAAGTGGTGGACCGGATGGACCGTCGCGCAGACAACCGAGGCGCTGTCCCACGCCGGCGCGGTTGAGGTGGAGGTGGAGGGGGGCCGGGGTTACCTGCTGCCGGACGATCTCGACCCGGTTCGCACGCACCGACCTCGTGCCGCGCTACTCCCTTCGCTCGATCCCACCGTCATGGGTTGGTACGAGCGCGACTGGTACCTGGGCGCGCATCGCTCCACGCTGTTCGATCGCAACGGCAACGCCGGCCCGACCGTCTGGTGGGCCGGGCGCGTGGTCGGAGGTTGGGCGCAACGGCGGGACGGCGAGATCGTCTTCCGTCTCCTGGAGAAGCTCGATCCCGCCGCCCGACGCGCGATCGACGCCGAGGCCAGGTCGTTGCAGGCATGGGCCGACGGCATACGCGTGACTCCGCGCTTCCGCACGCCCCTGGAGAAAGAGCTGACTGAGCAGCCCGCGTAAGGTCCCTGAATGGACCCGGTTGCACAAGCTCCTGCGATCAGCGTTCCGTTCGCCGAAGCCTTTCGCTACTGGGTGCGGTTGGGATTCATCAACTTCGGCGGACCGGCCGGACAGATCGCGATCATGCACGATGACCTGGTCGACCGGAAGCGGTGGATCAGCAACCGGCGCTTCCTGCACGCGCTGAACTTCTGCATGTTGCTGCCCGGCCCCGAGGCAACGCAGCTCGCCATCTACATCGGTTGGTTGCTCAACGGAACCTGGGGCGGCATCGTCGCCGGCGTCTTCTTCGTACTGCCCGCCTTCGTGCTCATCATGTTCCTGTCGTGGTCGTACGCGGTCCACGCGGACATCGCCTGGGTCGCGGCGATCTTCTACGGCCTCCGCGCGGCGGTGATCGCGATCGTGCTGGCAGCGGTCATCCGTATCGCATCCAAGGCATTGAGGAACCCGGTCCTGGTCGCGATCGCGATAGGCGCGTTCGTGGCGATCTTCTTCGTGAAGGTGCCGTTCCCCTTGATCATCGCGGGGGCCGCACTGGTGGGCGGGCTCGGTGGCCGATGGGTGCGCGACGCGTTCGTGCCCGAGGTTCCCGACGCGGCGGACGATTCCGTGCTCGACCGGATGGACCGTGACGGCGATGCGCGCGTGGCGGGCAAGTGGAGGACACCCCTCGTCCTCCTCGTGGGTCTCGCGGTGTGGTGGGTCCCGTTGCTGTTGGTGATCGCGTGGCGCGGCTCGCGGGACACCTTGAGCGAGGTGGCGCTCTTCTTCAGCCAAGCCGCGCTGGTCACGTTCGGTGGTGCGTACGCGGTGCTCTCCTACATCAACCAGGCCGCGGTCGAGGTCTTCGGGTGGCTCGACGCCGGCCAGATGGTGACGGCCCTCGGTCTTGCGGAGTCGACCCCGGGTCCGCTGATCATGGTGACGGAGTTCGTCGGTTTCCTCGGGGCGTATCGCTTCCCCGGAGGTCTCGACCCCGTCGCGGCGGGCGTTCTCGGTGCGACGGTCACGGTCTGGGCGACGTTCGCCCCGTGCTTCCTGTGGATCTTCCTCGGCGCGCCCTACATCGAGCGACTGCGGGGGAACCGCGCACTCAACGCGGCCCTGTCCGCCGTGACCGCGGCCGTCGTGGGGGTCATCGGCAACCTCGCCGTCACGTTCGGCTTCGCCGCTCTCTTCGACGAGATCCGCGGCGCGAGGGTGCTGGGCGCCACCTTCCCCCTCCCGGAGCCCGCCTCGCTCGACGTCTTCGCGGCCCTGCTGGCGCTGGCCGGGTTCCTCGCCCTCTGGCGCTTCCGGCTCAGCGTGCTCTGGGTGGTGGGCGGGGGGGCCCTGGCGGGCCTCGTGTACCAGACCATCACCTGACGTCGCCAGAGGACTTCGGGCCGTCGCCGTCGAACCTGAGGGAGAGAACGCCCTTTTCGCGCCGGGAGGCCTCTGTGACCCTCACCAAGCTCGCGAGCGCAGCAGCGCTCGCCGCCCTGTTCCTCTCAACCCTGCCCGCGACCGGATCTGCCGCTCTGCTGCACACGGCCGAGGACCGCGTCGTGACGAACCCGAACGACGGCACCGAGATCGCCATCACCGCCTTCACGCCCTCCGGGGCCGGTCCCGCGAGCCAGGTGCCGGTGATCCTCCACTCCCACGGATGGGGCGGGAGCCGGGAGACCGAGGTCGCCGGGGTGCAGCCGTTCCTCGACGCCGGGTTCGGCGTGGTGAGCATCGACCAGCGCGGCCACGGTGACAGCGGGGGCGAGGCGAACGTGCAGGACCCGAGGCTCGAGACCGAGGACATCTCGGCCGTCATCGACGAGATCGCCCGGTGGAACTGGGTCGAGCACGATCGCGCGGCCGACGGCAGCGTGATCGCCGACGACCCGGTGCTGGGAGCGGTCGGGGGGAGCTACGGCGGCGGGTACCAGACCATGACCTCGCTCGACGAGATCGACGAGACGGGACGCACGCGCTTCAACGCCCTCGCCCCGCAGATCACCTGGTACGACCTGCCCGAGAGCTTGGCGCCGCAGGGCGTGGTCCGGAGTGCGTGGAACGTGGTGCTGTACGCGGCCGGCTCGTCCATGGTGCCGCAGTACATCCACGAGGCCTTCGCGTGGGGCTCGACGACCGGTCTGTGGCCGGACGGCACGGTCCTCGGCGAGGAGGTCGACGGGGTTCCCGATCTCGACTCTGAGTTCCACCAGCACAGCCCCGTCGCGTTCGTCGAGAGGGGCGTGCGCATCGACGTCCCCATCCTGCTGCGTCAGGGCACGTCCGACAACCTCTTCAACCTCAACCAGGGACTGGACATCTTCGAGCGCGCCCTCACCGACGAGGCGCGCGACCAGAGCCTCTTCGTCGCCTACAACGGGGGCCACGCGCTTCCGAACGTGGCGCCTCCCGGCGCACCGATGGCGGCCGAGCTCGGCGGCGGCGTCGACGCCTGCTCGGGAGATTTCACCCAGCTGTCGATCCGCTTCTTCAAGGCGGTCTTCGCGGGCGCCGACACCGAGGGGCTGCTGCCCCGCCGCTACAACCTCACCGATCTGTCGGGCGAGCGTTGCATCAGCGCCGGCAGCCTGCGCAGCGATGGCTCGCTGGCGGTGGAGCCCGTCACGGGCGATGTCGTGACCACCACCGGGGCCGGGGCGCCACAGCAGATCGCGATCGCCGAGGGCCCCCTCACGGTCACCGGCGTCCCCCGTCTGTCGGGGATCGTGACCTCAGCCGGGATCGAGGGCCGGGCCTTCTTCGGGCTCTCGGTGGGAACGAACCCCGCCGACGCGACCGTGATCCAGAACAACCTGATGCCCCTCCGCCGGGTGCTTCCCGTCCAGGACGAGGAGTTCACTATCGAGCTACCGGGTGTCGTCGTGAACGTGGCCGAGGGCGAGACCCTGTTCCTGACGATCTCTCCCTTCTCCGACATGTCGTTCGGTCACGGGAGCCGGGTCCCCGGCGCTCTGTTGCTCAGCGACCTCCAGCTGACCCTCCCCGGCCCGCACCCCGAGAAGGGCGGTCCCGGCAACGGCAACGGGAAGGGCAAGGGGAAGGGCAAGGGTCACGACAAGGCCCGCGGCAAGGGCCACGGCAACAGCAACGGCAAGGGCCACGGCGAGGACGAGGGCCGCTAGGCGGCCTCCTCGCTCCCCAACTGCAGCGCGGCACCGAACGGATGCACACGGTTATCCACAGGTGGGGATTACGCGCTTAGGCCGGAGGGCGGGGGCCGCGTAGTCCTCTGGGTAGATACGGAGGATGACTCCCCGAGCCCGAGCTCGGCGCTCGAACCCACATTCGGTGGATGCCTTCCTAGCCGACCTCGAGGCCGTCGCGCGCGAGCTGAGAGGATGACCCCATGAACCAAGATCTCACCCAACCCGTGCAGCCCACCGAGCCGGTTCAACCCGAGGTCGTCGACCCCTCCGCCGAGGACGCCTCCGCGGTCGAGCAGTCCGGCGTCGAGCAACCGGGCAAGGTCATGCGCATCGCGACCATGGTGCGCCAGTTGCTCGACGAGGTTCGTCATGCCGAGCTCGACGAGGCAAGCCGGGCGCGGCTCCGCGACATCTACGAGACCTCGGTGCGCGAGCTGTCGGAGGTCCTCGCCCCCGACCTCAAGGACGAGCTGGAGCGGCTGAGCACCCCCTTCGGCGACGACGCGCCGAGCGACGCCGAGCTCCGCATCGCCCACGCCCAGCTGATCGGTTGGCTCGAGGGCCTCTTCCACGGGATCCAAGCGATGCTCTGGGCCCAGCAACAGGAGAGCCGAGCCCGCTTCGAGGAGCTCCGCCGCCGCTCCCTCCCGGCCCCCGAAGACACCTCCCACCCCGGCGGCCAATACCTCTGAACCGTTTTCTGCTAACTCAGCTACACACTGCGGCCGGTTTTTCGGCGCGTTTCGCCTCCTAGTTGGGGACTATGCGGTGGATCGCGCTCGCGGTCATGAAGTAGAGCCAGCCTCCCGGCCCCTTCGATACGTCCACGATGCCGGAGGCCGCATCGAAGATGACTCGGTCGTCTCTTATCCGGGAGCCGCGGTCGTTCAGGAAGAAGCGGTGCAGCCGCCCGGAGCTGAACTCGCCCATGTAGAGGGAGCCCGACAGCTTCTTCATTCGGCCCCGGTACCACCACAGGTCGGTGGGAACGACGGGCGGCGTCCACCGCTTCATCGGACCCTTGGGGTCGGTCCCGACGCCGGCCGTCCCGCAGCCGTAGCCCCCGCCCCATCCGTAGTTCCGGCCCTTCCGGATCCGGTTGAGCTCGTCATCGCAGCTGGGCCCGTTCTCGGTCTCGAAGAGACGTTCGGTGCCCGGCTGATGGGCGAGCCCGAAGGGATTGCGGTGCCCGTAGGACCACACCGCGTTGCCGAAGGGGTTGCCGCTCGGCACCGATCCGTTCGCGTTCAGGCGCAGGATCTTGCCCAGCCGGCTCGCCGTGTCCTGGGCCTCGTCCGGTGAGTGGTTCTCGCCGGTCGAGATGAACAGCTTGCCGCCCGCGAATTCGAGCTGGCCGCCGTTGTGATATCCGCTCGAGGCCGGGACGCCCTGGAGGATCGTCTTGGGGCGGCGGCAGCGGTTGTTGCGCACCTTGAAGCGAGTGACGCGCATCTCCTCGGGCGACGCGTTCGTGTACATCACGTAGAGGTAGCGCGTCTTCTTGAAGCGGGGATGCAGGGTGATCCCCAGCGCGCCTTGTTCCCCCGCGCTTGCGACCGCGAGGTCGACGCAAGCTCGAGCGAGCAGCCGTCGGCCGACCAACACGCGCACCTTGCCCGAGTTCTTCTCGGTGAAGAAGATCTTCTTGGTGCCCGGCACCCAAGCCATGTCGATCGGGAACTTGAGATCGCTCTTGAACGTTTCCACCTTCGTCCCACGCGGCAGGAGCCGTTGCTCCGCGGGGGCCGCGGGCGTGGGAAGGAGCAGCACCAAGATGAAGAGCGGGACGAGCCGTCGCACGTCGCGAGTCTGCCAGCCCCGGGGCCGTAAGGGAGCCGCCCGTAAGATGCGAATGGTTTTGGAGGCGTGCCCGAGCGGCCGAAGGGAGCGCACTGCTAATGCGTTAGGGGGCGATAGCTCCCTCCAGGGTTCAAATCCCTGCGCCTCCGCGACGGGTAGGCTCGGCGCCCATGCGCCCGTAGCTCAGTGGATTAGAGCGTCCGGCTACGGACCGGAAGGTCGGGGGTTCGAATCCCTCCGGGCGTGCCCCATTCCTGCCCTGAGCCTGGCGTAATCTGACATCGCGTGGTCCTGAAGAAGCTCTCCCAGCAACGCGAGAAGCTGATCGTTTCCCAGGCCGAGCCCTACCTCGCCGACGACGAGGACGTCCTGCACTGGACTCGGGCACGTCCGTTCGAGGGACGCGGTGACGGCTTCGTCTTCCTTTCCCGCCAGCGTGTGATCGTGCACTGGACGGGTCGAAGCGACGCGCCCGGCTCGTTCGAGTGGGACGACATCCACGCCTGGGGCGTCGTCGCGGAGACCATCGGCGGTCCGATCCTCGCGCTCGAGACCGATGAGGGTTCGGTCTGCTTCGTTCAGCTGCGGACCGACACCCCCGCGATGGCCGAGAACGTCGGGCGCTTCATCGAGAGCTTCTCGACGCTTGCCCCCAGCCCCCGCCGCGATCTGAGCGATGGTGAGCACATCGGCGAGTTCCAAGCCGTCGACGTCGTCGACGTCATGCATCACCCCAAGGGCATGACGGAGAAGGTCAAGCGGAGCGTCGTCACCGTGGTGGGGCTCTCGATGATCCTGTTCGCGATCTTGATCATCCCGTTACCCGGCCCCTGGTCGCTCCTGATCTCGATCGCGGGCTTCGCGATCCTCGCCAGTGAGTACGACTGGGCCAAGGACGCGCTCGGGTGGATGCGCAAGAAGTACCAGGACGCGAAGAGGAAGCTCGCGGCCCGACGCCGCACCACGTGACCGACGAGGAGCTGATGTGGGCGGCCCTCGCCGAGGCGAAGGCCGCGCTCGATCACGACGACGTTCCGATCGGAGCGGTGGTTGCGCGGGACGGCGAGGTCGTGGCGGCGGCTCGCAACGAGCGCGAGCTGCGCAACGACCCCACCGCACACGC
>Ga0299913_10002437_pt1 | contig 14668 bp, 9 predicted proteins | sample RVTome_9_FD_201360 | JGI IMG/M metagenome (GOLD analysis project Ga0299913, IMG submission 201360) | Soil microbial communities from uranium-contaminated site in the Upper Colorado River Basin, Wyoming, United States - RVT155D38 (version 2) ...
CATGGAGGGCAAGTCCGCGCTGTTCAAGGCGTTCGGCGGGCTGGACTCGATCCCGATCGTGCTGGACACCACGGATGTCGACGAGATCGTCGAGACGATGGTGCGGCTACGGCCGACCTTCGGCGCCGTGAACCTGGAGGACGTGTCCGCGCCGCGCTGCTTCGAGCTGGAGCGGCGGCTGATCGAGGCGCTGGACTGCCCGGTCATGCACGACGACCAGCACGGCACGGCGATCGTCGTGCTCGCCGCGCTGCGCGGCGCGTGCACCGTGCTCGCGCGCGCGATCGAGCCGCTCAAGGTGGTCATCGTCGGCGCCGGCGCGGCCGGGGTGGCCTGCGCGAAGATCCTGCTCGCGGCCGGTGTGCGGGACGTCGTGATGGTCGACTCCAAGGGCATCGTGCACGCCGGGCGCGACGGCCTGAACTCCGTGAAGCTGGAGCTCGCCGCGCTCACCAACCCGCGCCGCCTCTCCGGGGAGCTGTCGGACGCGCTGACCGGGGCCGACGTGCTGCTCGGGCTGTCCGCGGCAAGCGTGCCCGAGGAGGCGGTGGCCAGCATGGCTCCGGAGGGCATCGTCTTCGCCCTGTCGAACCCGGATCCGGAGATTCACCCGGACGTGGCGGCCAGGCATGCCGCCATCGTGGCGACCGGTCGCAGTGACTTCCCCAACCAGATCAACAACGTGCTGGCGTTCCCGGGGATCTTCCGCGGCGCGCTGGACGCCGGCGCGCGCCGGATCACCGAGGGAATGAAGCTCGCGGCGGCCGAAGCGATCGCCTCCGTGGTGGCCGACGAGCTGGCTCCGACGAAGATCGTTCCTAGCCCGCTGGACCCCAGGGTCGGCCCGGCCGTCGCGGCCGCGGTGGCTGCCGCCGCCCATCACGAAAGAGTGACGGCCTGATAGCGTCGTAGCAGACGGCACACGGCTCGCTAACGCACTGGTCAAGACACGCCGGTTTGGGGCTGGTCTGACGCGTCCATTGGGGTTAGTTTCCCGACGATCGGCGTCACTGGACCGCGATACTTGCGTTACAGCATGTGCTTGAGTCCGGACTGCCGGTCTCCGGTCGCGGATCTGGTTGTCGCCGCGGCGGGCTACGGGGTCGAATGGTGCGGGCGAACGACCGAGCAGCGAGGCTGTCGGGGTTTCGCGCTTCGGCGTGAGGAGGGTGTGCTCCGGGGGACGGGGATGCACGTGTCCATGACAGCGAGAGGTGAGGCGTGACCGATCAGGTCGACCGAGCCGTTTTCGCGCATCGTCCCGACGGACAGACTGCCATGCCGCCGCCGATCCGACTCACGCGGCACCCGCGGTACCAGCTGCCGTTGGTCCCGGCATTGGTGTGCGACCGCTCCGGGCTGGTGATCCAGGCGAACGAGGCGCTGGCCAAGATGGCCGGCCTCTCCGATCCCGACGAGCTGACCGGCGCCAGGCTGCGCCGCTTCGTGCTCGGTTCCGACGACGACGCGGCCCTCGCGTGGCCCGGCGGCGGCCCGGTAACCAGGGTGCGGGTCGCGCGGGTGCCGCTCGCGCCGGCCGCCGACGGCACTGAGCTGGTCATGGTGCTGCTGGTGGACGTCTCCGATCTGCAGCGGGCCGTGCACGCGCTGGCCGAGGAACGTCGCAGGGTGGCCGAGGTCGAGCGGGTGGCCGGCATCGGCTCGTGGGAGTTCGACCCGCGCACCGGCGAGACCGTGTGGTCGACGGGCCACTACGAGCTGCTCGGCATCGAGTCGGGCAGCGTGGTGCCGGGCGCGTCCGCCGTGCTGGACCTGACGCACCCCGAGGACCGCGAGAAGCTCGCCGCGTACTGGCGCGAGCACCGCGCCACCGGCGCCACCATCGACATCGAGTACCGGGTGATGCGGCCGTCCGGCGAGTGGCGGCGGCTGCACGGCCTGGCCAAGGCACAGCGCGACGATGCCGGCCGGCTCGTCCGCTTCACCGGCTCGATCAGGGACATCACCGAACAGTGGCGCGCCGAGACCGCGCTCGCCGCGGAGCGGGCCAGGCTGCTCGAGGCGCAGCGGATCTCCCGGATGGGCAGTTGGGCGATCGACCTGACCACCGACGAGCCCTATTTCAGCAAGGCGCTGGTCGAGCTGTTCGGCGAGCGCGGCGTGGACCCGCTCGACGACCCGCTGTCGGCGACGCATCCCGACGACAAGGGCAAGATGGTCGAGCTGTTCGAGCGGCTCGCCGCGAGCCCCGCCGGCGAGACCGTGGAGATCGAGTTCCGCGGCGCGCCGCCGTTGGAGGCGGTGTACGTGGTGCGGGCCAGGGCCGAGCGCAACGGCGCCGGCGAGATCGTCCGCGTGTCGGGCACCGCGCAGGACGTCAGCGGGCTGCGCGCGATGGAGCGCGAACTGCGCGAGGAGCGCCGCCGGCTGGCCGCCGCCCAGCGGATCGCGAGCATCGGCACCTGGGAGTGGGACCCCACGACGGACCAGGTGTTCTGGTCGGAGATGCTGCACGAGCTGTGCGCCGTCCCGATCGGCGAGCCGGTGACCTACCAGACGTACCTGGCGATGGTGCATCCCGACGACCGTGGCTGGGTCGACGAGCTGTGGCGCGGCCTGACCGTCGACAAGCAGCCGGTCGAGTGCGAGCACCGGCTGATCCGCGGCGACGGCGTGCCGAGGACGTTCCGCGCGCACGGGGCGGCGGTGACCACGCCGAGCGGGGCGACCATGATGGTCGGCACCGCCCAGGACGTCACCGAGCAGCGCGCCGTCGAGGCCAGGGTGCGCCGCTCCAGCCAGCGCTTCACCGACCTGGTGTCGATCACCCCGGTGGGCATCGGGCTGTTCGATGCCAACGAGCGGCTGGTGGACGCCAACGACGCGCTGTGCCAGCTGCTCGGCTACTCGGTGGACCAGCTGCGCGGCATGACTACCGAAGCGCTGACCCATCCCGACGACCGGCCCGGCCACCTGCCGCCGGTGCCCAAGGTGCTCGCGAGCGGGCAGAGCAGCTACACCGTGCCGCAGGTCGTGCTGCTGCGCGCCGACGGCGAGGCCGTGTACTGCGAGCTGCACATCTCGGTCTCGGTGCAGGACGACGGGCAGCAGTTCTGGCTCGTGGTGTTCAACGACATCACCGAGCGCCGGCGGGCCGCCGAGGTGCTGCGCTACCAGGCCACCCACGACGAGCTGACCGGGCTGCCCAACCGGTTCGCGGTCAAGGAGCTGCTCAGCGGGCTGCTGGCCGGGCCGACCCGGTCACGGGTGGCGGTGCTGTTCTGCGACATCGACAACTTCAAGCGGGTGAACGACTCGCTCGGCCATGACGCCGGCGACGAGCTGCTGGTGGCGCTGGCCCGGCGGCTCGATGCCGGGATGCCGGACGGCTGCACCGCGGCCAGGCTCGGCGGCGACGAGTACCTGGTGATCTGCTCGGACACCGAGCTGGTCGGCGGAGTGGACGCCCTGGTCACCGAGGTGCAGCGGGTGCTGCGCGCCATCATCGGGCTGCGCGGCCAGCCGGTGCAGGTGTCGGCCACGATCGGCGCCGCGATGCCCAACGGCAGCCAGGCCGCGCCGGAGGATCTGCTGCGCTTCGCCGACGCGGCGATGTACCAGGCCAAGCGGGCCGGCCGCGGCCAGTTCGCCGTGGCCAGCGCGACGCTGATGGCCGAGGCCGACCGGCAGATGGCGCTGGAGGGGCAGCTGCGCGAGGCGCTGGCCAGCGACGGGCTGGTGCTGAACTTCCAGCCGGTCGTCGACGGGCAGGGCAACGTGCTCACCGCGGAGGCGCTGGTCCGGTGGCCGCACCCGGAGCGCGGCATGCTGGCGCCGGCGGCGTTCCTGCCGGTCGCCGAGGCGGGTGACCTGCTGCGGGAGCTGGACCGCTGGGTGCTGCGGACCGCGCTGCGCGAGGCCGCGGCATGGCCGACGTGCGGCGGGCGCCAGGTTTCGGTTGCGGTGAACCTGTCCGGGCTGGTGCCCGGCGACCCCGAGTTCGTGGACACCGTCGCGACCGCGATCGCCGAGAGCGACGTCGCGCCGGACCGGGTGGTGCTGGAACTCGTTGAGACGTCGCTGATCGACCTGCCGTCCAAGTCCCGCAACGCGATGGCCGAGCTGGTCCAGCACGGGGTGCGCTTCGCGGTCGACGACTTCGGCACCGGCTACTCGTCGCTGGCCAGGCTCAAGGAGCTGCCGGCGCAGATCGTCAAGGTCGACCGGCAGTTCGTCTCCGGCGTCGGCACCGACCCGTCTGACTTCGCGGTGGCCCGCGCCGTGGTGGACATGGCCCACGCGATGGGCCGGTTCACCGTCGCCGAGGGCGTCGAGACCGCGCAGCAGTTCCACGTGTTGCGCGGCGTCGGGGTCAACGCGTTCCAGGGCTGGCTGTTCTCGCGGCCGGTCCCGCCCGCGGAGTTCAGGGCCGTGCTGTCCCTCGGCCCGCTGCACGTACCCCGCAACAGCTGAGCCGCCCCGCCGCCGCTGGGCCTCGGCCGCCGGTGCGCTGCCGGCCGTCGGCGGGCGGGCCGCCGTCGGCGGGCCGCTGGTCGGCGGCCGGCCCTCGGCCCGTCAGCGGACGGTAATGCGCATGGCGGTGCTGCCGGCACGAGGCGCGGCTACCGTTCGATTGGACGGTGGTGGAGCAAGGCGCCCCGAAACGGAGCTGCGATGGCTGGGTTGGCCCGCGCTTGTGCGGCGGCCGTCGGCGTGGTCGCCGTGCTGGCCGCGGCCGCTGCGGCCGCCCCGGCAGCCGGCCCCACGGGCGTGTTCAGCGGTGCCGCGGCCACGCGGGAGTACCAGCCGCTGCTGATGGCGGCCAGGGAAGCGCTGGCCAACCGTGCCCTCGCGCTCGTCGACGGCGCCGTGCCGGCCCATCCCGCCACGCTGGCCGCTGGCAAGGTCGTCCACTCGCCGCGTTCGACGGCGGCCGAGGTGCGGGCGCTGGGCAGCCTGCTGTCCCGGCGCGACCAGCTTCGCGCCGCCGGCGAGGCCTACGTGGCGCGGGAGACCGACGTCAGCCTCGTCCAGGCCCGGCTCGTCGGCGATGGGCTGGAGCTCACCGTGGTCGAGCTGACCTCGCTCTACTACGCCAAGATTCGCGGTGACGAACCGGAGCTGACCGCCTACGAGGCCGAGCGGGTGTTCAGCTTCGTCCGTGAGGACGGCGGCTGGACCCTCACGCGGCAGGTCCTGGTGTCGAGCGTCGGCCCGCAGCCCGTGACGGAGCCGGACGACGTGTCGAGCAACCTGCCGCTCACGCCCTTTGGCGGAGCACGGCGGGACTGACGGGGACAGCCACACCCCAGGTGGGGCAGCACGCCCGACGGTCGCGGCGCCCCGACGGCCGGCGGTACCTCGCATCCGTGCGTGGCACGGATGCGAGACACCGTGCCTACCGTCAGGTGTTGCTCTCGGCGGGCTGCTCGTTCGTGATGACCGCGAGCACCTCACCGTGCGGCCCGTTGACGATGGCGAACCGGCCGACGCTCGGGATGCTGGTGGGCGGCATCGTCACCGTGCCGCCGAGCTCGGTCGCCTTGGCCACCGAGGCGTCGCAGTCGTCGACGGCGAAGTAGACAACCCAGTGGTCCGGCAGGTCGGCCGGCCACTGGTCGCCTTCCATCCGCACGGCACCGCCGATGCCCGTCCCGTCCAGGTTCCAGACGGTGTACTTGGTGCCACCGCCCATGTCATGCTCGCTGGCCTCCCAGCCGAAGACCTTCTCGTAGAAGGGCCGGACGTCGTCCAGGTGGCGGGTGGTGAGCTCGTTCCAGGTCGGCGACCCGTGCTCGTTGACCAGGCCGCTGCCGTGGTGGTCGATCGGCTGCCATACGGAGAAGAGGGCGCCACCCGGGTCGGAGAAGATGCCCATCCGGCCGGCCGTCAGCACGTCGAACGGCGCGGCGATGACCTTGCCGCCGGCCGCCTCGACCGACTTCGCGGTGGCGTCGGCGTCGTCGACGGTGACATAGGTCGTCCACCATGGCGTGCCCTCGGCCTGCGCCGGGCCGATACCGGCGACCGGCCGGCCCTTCAGCATGGCCATGCGATACCCGCCGGTCTCGGGGCCGCCGGGGGCGCCGACGTCCCAGCCGAAGAGCTCGCCGTAGAACTTCGCGGTCACCTCAGGATCGGGGCTTCCGATGTCGACCCAGGAGGGAGTTCCCGCTGGGTAGCTGTCACGTTCAGTCATGCCGGGCAGGCTACGCCCGGGCACCGACAATTCTCGTCCCCCGATACGGCTGTCCACGGCCGCGGTCCGGACACGGATATCGAGACGGTCTCGACGGTCCGCGGTCGGTCGCCGCTGTCGGTGGGCACGACTACTGTCACCCGTACGGCGGCGGCCGGCGAGTGGCCGCCGGTGACCGGAAGGTTCCGGCGTGATCGAGTTTCGGGCCGTGACCAAGCGGTTCCCGGACGGCACGGTCGCCGTCGACGCTCTCGACCTGGTGGCGGACTCCGGCAAGATCACGGTCCTGGTCGGGCCGTCCGGCTGCGGCAAGACCACCTCGCTCCGCATGATCAACCGCATGATCGAGCCCTCCGACGGCACGATCCTCATCGACGACCTGGACATCCGGTCGGCGAATCCCGCGGTGCTGCGCCGGGGCATCGGATACGTCATCCAGCAGGCCGGGCTCTTCCCGCACCGCACGGTGCTGGACAACGTGGCGACGGTGCCCATGCTGACCGGCTGGGGCCGGCGGCGGGCCAGGGCAAGGGCCGCCGAGCTGCTCGAACTCGTCGGGCTGCCGACCGCGATGGGCCGCCGCTACCCGGCGCAGCTGTCCGGCGGGCAGCAGCAGCGGGTCGGCGTCGCGAGGGCACTGGCCGCCGACCCGCCGGTGCTGCTGATGGACGAGCCGTTCTCCGCCGTCGACCCCGTGGTGCGCGAGGGGCTTCAGGACGAACTGCTGCGGCTGCAGTCCGAGCTGGGCAAGACGGTCGTGTTCGTCACCCACGACATCGATGAGGCGATCAAGCTTGGCGACCGGGTCGCGGTGCTGCGCGAGGGCGGCCGGCTGGCCCAGTTCGCGCCGCCGGCCGAGCTGCTGGCCAGGCCCGCCGACGACTTCGTCGCGTCCTTCGTCGGCCGCGACCGCGGCTACCGCGCGCTGTCCTTCGTCGGCGCCGACGGCCTGACCGTGCATCCACTGCGCACCGTGGCGGTCGGCGACGCGGTCCCGGCCGTCGACGAGTGGAGCCTTGCGGTCGACCCGGCCGGCCGGCCGCGCGGCTGGCTGCCGCCGGGATCGGCCGCCGACCAGCTGACCGAGGACGTGCTCGTCCCGGGCGGGTCGCTGTACACGCAGGGCGGGCCGCTTCGCGGCGCGCTGGACGCCGCGCTGTCCTCGCCCGCGGGGCGCGGTGCCGTGGTGGACGCCGACGGCAAGCTCGCCGGTGGTGTCGACGCCGCCGAGGTGCTGGCCCTGCTGAGCGCCCAGCGGGACGGTTCATGACGTGATGGAAGACCTGGTCAAGTACCTGGGTAACCCGCGCAACCAGGACGCCGTGCTGGAGTTGCTGGTGGTGCACGCCCGGCTGGCGCTCGTGCCGCTGCTGCTCGGGCTGCTCGCGGCGCTGCCGATCGGCTGGGCGGCGCAGCGCTACCGGCGGCTGCGGGCCATGGTGCTCGGCGCGTCGAACGTGATGTACACGGTGCCGTCGCTGGCGCTGTTCGTGATCCTGCCCGGGCTGCTCGGCACCAAGATCCTGGACGAGCTGAACGTGGTAGTCGCGCTCGCGATCTACACCGCGGCGCTGCTGGTGCGGCCCGTCGTCGACGCGCTCGACGCGCTGCCGGGACATGTCCTCGCGGCCTCCACCGCGATGGGCTACCGGCCACTGCGCAGGGCGCTCACCGTGGAGCTGCCGCTGGCCGTCCCGGTGCTGGCCGCCGGCGTGCGGGTGGCGTCGGTGAGCAACATCAGCCTGGTCAGCGTCGGCGCGCTGATCGGCGTCGGCGGGCTGGGCCAGCTGTTCACCGAGGGCTTCCAGAACTCCTACAACCCGCCGATCGTCGTCGGCATCGCGCTCACCCTGGCGCTGGCCCTGGTGGTCGACCTGCTGCTGGTCGGGACGCTGCGGCTGCTCACCCCGTGGCAGGCGGGCCGGCCCACGGCGAGGAGCGCGGCCTGATGTTCCCCCAGCTGGCCGACTGGCTCACCGACCCGGCGAACTGGACCGGCGACGGCGGGCTGCTGCAGCGCATCGCCGAGCACCTGCGCTACACGATCATCGCGGTGTTCGGCGCCGCGCTGTTCGCGGTGCCGGTCGGGCTCGCCGTCGGGCATACCGGCCGCGGGGCCACCGTGGTGGTCGGCCTGGCCAACGCGATGCGCGCGCTGCCCACGCTCGGCGTGATCACCCTGCTGTCGCTGCAGTTCGGCGTGCTGAAGGTCGGGCCGGTGCTGCTCGGGCTGGGCATCCTGGCGGTGCCGCCGATCCTGGCCGGCGCGTACGCCGGGGTGCAGTCGGTCGACCGTGCCGCGGTGGACGCCGCGGCCGGGGTCGGCATGACCTCGTGGCAGCGGCTGTGGAAGGTCGAGGTGCCGATCGCCATGCCGCTGCTGCTCGGCGGGCTGCGTGGCGCCGTGCTGCAGGTGGTGGCCACCGCGACCGTGGCGGCCTACGTCGGGCTCGGCGGGCTCGGCCGGCCGCTGCTGGACGGGCTGCGGGTGACCGACTACCCGCGCGTGGCGGGCGCCGCTGTCGTCGTCGCGCTGCTCGCACTACTGCTTGACCTCGGGCTTGCCGGCGTGCAGCGGGGAGTGGTTCCGCGCGGGCTGCGGCTCGCGTCCGGCCCGAGGTCCCCACGAAGACGAGGACCGTTCTCGTGGGGTGGAAATCGGTTGGTGGAGCCGGCTGACCAGGCGGGCATCCGGTCTTGAGGAGGAAACACGGACATGAGTCGAACCTGGACCAGGCTGTTCGCGGCGCTGGCCACCGGTGCACTCGCGGTCGGCATGACGGCCTGCGGGTCGGACGACCCGCTGCAGCCGGCTGACACCACGGCCCCCGACGGCGGCACGATCGTGGTCGGCTCGGCCGACTTCACCGAGAACGTGCTGCTCGCCGAGATCTACGCCGGCGCGCTACGCGGCGCTGGCGCCAACGTCACCACCAAGCTGCGCGTAGGCACCCGGGAGACCCTGGTCAAGGGCCTGGAGGACAAGTCGCTGAGCGTGGTGCCCGAGTACACCGGCAACCTGCTCGCCTACTTCGACAAGACTGCGGAGCAGAGCAAGCCGGACGAGGTATACGACGCGCTCAAGGACAAGATGCCTGACGGGCTGACCGTGCTGGAGGCGTCCGAGGCCGAGGACTCCGACGTGCTGGTGGTGACGAAGGAGACGGCCACCCAGAACAACCTGTCCACCGTCGACGACCTCGGGCCGAAGTGCGGCGAGTACGTGCTCGGCGCGGCCGGCGAGTGGAAGCAGCGCTGGGAAGCCAAGATCAACGAGCTGTACGGCTGCACCTTCAAGGAGATCCGCACGACCGACGCCGGCGGGCCGGTGACCGTGGAGGCGCTCAAGAGCGGCCAGGTGCAGGTGGCCAACCTGTTCACCACGCTGTCCGCGATCCAGGCCAACGACTTCGTGCGCCTCGAGGACACCAAGCGGATGTACCCGGCCCAGCAGGTCGTGCCGTTCGGCCGCACCGACGCCCTCAACGACGCCGCCACCGACGCGCTCAACATGGTCTCGGCTGCCCTCGACACCGACAAGCTCACCGAGCTCGTGTCCAGAGTCGAGGTCGACAAGGAGAACGCGGCCGACGTGGCTGCCGACTTCCTCCGCGACGCCGGCATCCCCACCTAACCTCCGCCACGCTCGCTGTCCGCGCCCGACGCCCTCGCATGGCGGCCGGCTGGCCGGCTGCCAGCCCCCGAGGCGCAGCCGGCTGGTCAGCCGCATCCGGCAGGCGCCCGGCGTGTCCGTCGTTTCGACAGGCCGTGTCCGTCGTTTCGGTAGGCCGTGTCCGTCGTTTCGACAGGCCGTGTCCGTCGTTCGGTACGACGCTGACGGCGTTCCGGCGCCCCTGCGTTCAACCGTTAGTGCGGGCGGCTGATGGCGTCTCGCATCCGTATCGACGTTTTCGCGGCGTCAAAACGTCGATACGGAATGCGAGACGACGTCTATCGGTGGTCGATGCGGCGGCTCGGACTTGGTGTGTCTCGGGCGGGGTGGGGCTCTAGGTCGGCGGTGGTGTGGCGTGGCCGCCGATGCGGGCGGTGAGTTCGGCGGCCACGCGCCGCACCACGTCGGCCAACTCGGGCCACTCGGCGTCGCAATCGGTGTCGGACGCCTGGGCGGTGCAGTGGTGGCGGAAGGTGACGCCGATTGCGGCGCTGGGGCGGCCGCCGTGGTCGAATGCTGCCGCGGCGACCGAGGCGAAGCCCGGCGTGACGTAGCCGTCCTCGACGGTCCATCCCCTGCGGCGCTCGGCGGCCAGCAGTCGGCGCAGCGCCGGCAGCGACCGCGGACCACGCCCGGTGCGGTCGACGAAAGCGTCGGCTGCCGGAAACAGCGCGCGGACCTGCGGCATCGGCAGGTGCGCCAGCATGGCCCTGCCGACCGCGGTCAGCTGCGCGGGTAGCCGTACGCCGACGTCGGTGACGAGTGTCGCCGCCAGCCGTGGCTGCTCCTTGACCAGGTACAGCGTCTCCCTGCCGTGCAGGATGCCGAGGTGCGCGGTGCCGTCGACGCGTTGCACGAGCCGCTGCAGCAGCGGCCGGCCGAGCCGCTCCAGCGGGTCGTGCCGCAGGTACGCCGAGCCCAGCTCGAACGCCGCCACCCCGAGCCCGTACCGCCGCTCCTCGGGCAGGTGGGTCACGAAGCCGGCCGCGGCCAGCTCGCCGAGCAGGTGGTACGTCGTGGACCGCGGCAGGCCAAGCTCACGCGCCACGGCCGCGGCCGACAACGGCCCGGCACGCGTGGCCAGCAGCCTAAGCAGCGCCAGGCCACGCCGCAGCGCCGGCACATCGCTGCTCGCACCCATTCCGTCGCCACCCTCCGTCCGCATCCGGCCGCCGCAGTCCGCCGCCGCAGCCCACCACCGATGATTGCCTACGCCGCGCCGTAGTTGGGCGTCGCACGAACCGGCGGACACGGGCTTACCGATCGGCGGACACGGGCTTACCAACCGACGGACACGGGCTTACGAAACGGCGGACACGCCGGGTGGCGACCGACACGGGGTTACGGGGCGGCGGATGGGGGTGGGAGAGCGGCGGGGGTCGGGTGGGTTGGGGGCGAGCGTCTGGGATGGCAGACGTTAGTGTGGGTGATTGGGTTGGGCGAGCCGCCGCGGGTGGGTTGGGATGGCGCCATGGGCAGTGTCGTCGCCACGGTCGTGCCGGTGGGCATCGAGGCATTGACGCGCGCGGAGGTGCGGGCCGTCGCCAGGGATGGGGCGGCCGTCGAGCTGACCAAGGGCGCGGAGGAGGCGGTGGCCGCGTCGCGCGGGCACATCGAAGCGCTGGCCGCGGATCCGCAGCCGCACTACGGGGTGTCGACGGGGTTCGGCGCGCTCGCGACCACGCACATCCCGCAGGAGCGCCGCGCTGCTCTGCAACGTTCGCTGATCCGATCGCACGCGGCGGGCGCCGGCGCGCCGGTCGAGCCGGAGGTCGTGCGGGCGATGATGCTGCTGCGGCTGCGCACGCTGGCGTCCGGCCGCACCGGCGTCCGGCCACGAACCGTCGCCGCGCTCGCCGCGATGCTCAACGCCGGGCTGGTGCCGATCGTGCACGAGCACGGCTCGCTCGGCTGCTCGGGCGACCTGGCGCCGCTGGCCGCGGTCGGGCTCGCGCTGATGGGCGAGGGCGAGGTGATCGACGCCTCCGGCACGCGCTGCCCGGCCGGCGATGCGCTGCGCGGCAGCGGGATCGAGCCCGTCGAGCTGGCCGAGAAGGAGGGCCTGGCGCTCATCAACGGCACCGACGGCATGCTCGGCATGCTGGTCCTCGCCACGCACGACCTCACCGGGCTGCTGGACACCGCGGACCTCACGGCCGCGATGAGCACCGAGGCGCTGCTCGGCACCGATCGCGCCTTCGCCGCCGACCTGCAGCGGCTGCGTCCACATCGTGGGCAGGCCGTCTCGGCCGCCAGGATGTACGCGCTCATGGCCGGCTCGGCCATCGTGGCCAGCCACCGCACGCCGGACTGCACGAGGGTGCAGGACGCGTACTCGATGCGCTGCGCACCGCAGGTACACGGCGCGGCGCGCGACACGGCAGCACACGCCGCCTCCGTCATCGACGTCGAACTCGCGTCCACAGTGGACAATCCGGTGGTGCTCCCGGACGGCCGCGTCGAGTCCAACGGCAACTTCCACGGCGCGCCGCTCGGCTACGTGGCGGACTTCCTGGCGATCGCGATCGCCGACGTGGCGAGCATGGCGGAGCGGCGTACGGACCGGATGCTCGACCGCGCCCGGTCGCACGGCCTGCCGCCGTTCCTGGCCGACGACCCCGGCGTCGACTCCGGGTTCATGATCGCGCACTACACCCAGGCGGCCGTGGTGTCCGAGCTGAAGCGGCTGGCCGCGCCGACGTCGGTGGACTCCATCCCGACCAGCGCGATGCAGGAGGACCACGTCTCGATGGGTTGGGCGGCGGCCCGCAAACTGCGCCAGGCCATGCGCGGGCTCGGCACCGTGCTGGCCGTCGAGGCGATGACCGCGGCGAGGGCGTTGCGGCTGCGCGAGCCGCTGCGACCGGGCCCCGCCACCGGTGCCGCGGTCGCGGCGCTGGACGCGGTCGGAGCGCCCGGCCCGGACCGGCACCTGGCGCCGGAGATCGCGGCCGCCGAACGCGCGGTCCGCGATGGCGTCCTGCTCGCCGCGATCGCGCCGCACCTGGACGGCGAGTCCACAGTGGACAGGAGGCTGGCGTGAACCGGCGCAGGTCTGCCGCAGAACAGAGGAGGCTTTCGTGATACGCGCCGCACGGGGCAGCACGCTGACCGCCCGGTCCTGGCAGACCGAGGCCGCGCTGCGCATGCTGCACAACAACCTGGATCCAGAGGTGGCGGAGCGGCCGGAGGACCTCGTGGTCTACGGCGGCACCGGCAAGGCGGCCCGCGACTGGCCGAGCTTCGAGGCGATCACGCGCGAGCTCACCACGCTCGGGGACGACGAGACGCTGCTCGTGCAGTCCGGCCGGCCGGTCGGCGTGCTGCGCACCCACGAGTGGGCGCCGCGGGTGCTGATCGCCAACTCGAACCTGGTGCCGGAGTGGGCGACCTGGCCGGAGTTCCGCCGGCTGGAGGCGGCCGGGCTCACCATGTACGGCCAGATGACCGCCGGCTCGTGGATCTACATCGGCACCCAGGGCATCCTGCAGGGCACGTACGAGACGTTCGCCGCGGTGGCCGCCAAGCTCGCCGGCTCGCGTCAGCGAGACGGGCATCAGCTCAGCGGTGGCTCGCTGGCCGGCACGCTCACCGTCACCGCGGGCCTCGGCGGGATGGGCGGCGCGCAGCCGCTCGCGATCACCATGAACGGCGGGGTGGCGCTGGTCATCGAGTGCGACCCGGCGCGCATCCGCCGCCGCCTCGACACGCGGTATCTGGACGAGGCCGCCGACGACCTGGACGACGCGATCGCGCGCTGCGCCGCGGCCCGCGCCGCACGCAGGGCGCTGTCCGTCGGCGTGCAGGGAAACGCCGCCGAGGTGCTGCCCGAGCTGCTGCGCCGCGGGGTGGAGGTCGACGTCGTGACCGACCAGACCTCGGCGCACGACCCGCTCGCCTACCTGCCGCGCGGGGTGGCGCTGGAGGACTGGCACGACTACGCCCAGCGCAAGCCCGACGAGTTCACCGACCGCGCGCGCGACTCGATGGCCGAGCACGTCGGCGCCATGGTGGGCTTCCTGGACGCCGGTGCCGAGGTGTTCGACTACGGCAACTCGATCCGCGGCGAGGCCAAGCTCGGCGGCTGCGAGCGCGCGTTCGACTTCCCCGGTTTCGTGCCGGCCTACATCCGGCCGCTGTTCTGCGAGGGCAGGGGCCCGTTCCGGTGGGCGGCCCTCTCCGGCGATCCGGCGGACATCGCGGCGACCGACCGGGCCGTGCTGGAGTTGTTCCCGGACAACGAGCCGCTCGCGCGCTGGATCAGGATGGCGGGGGAACGCGTCGCGTTCCAGGGGCTGCCCGCGCGGATCTGCTGGCTCGGCTACGGCGAGCGGCACCTCGCCGGACTGTGCTTCAACGACCTGGTGGCTTCCGGTGAGCTGTCGGCGCCGGTGGTGATCGGGCGCGATCACCTGGACTGCGGCTCGGTCGCCTCGCCGTACCGGGAGACCGAGGCGATGGCCGACGGCTCGGACGCGATCGCCGACTGGCCACTGCTGAACGCGCTGGTCAACACAGCGTCCGGCGCATCGTGGGTGTCGCTGCACCACGGCGGCGGGGTGGGCATCGGCCGCTCCATCCACGCCGGCCAGGTCACGGTCGCCGACGGGACGCCGCTGGCCGCCGCCAAGCTCGAACGTGTGCTGACGAACGACCCGGCGATGGGCGTGCTGCGGCACGTGGACGCCGGCTACGACGAGGCGAAGGCCGTCGCCGCCGAGCGGGACGTGCCGATCCCGATGGAACGCAGCCGGCAGCCGGCCGGCACCGGGCGCGGGCACGGCGGCGAGCGGCCGGAAGGCGCGGCTGGGGCGCGGCCGGAAGGCGCGGCCGGC